>Ga0115012_10000706_pt1 | contig 19207 bp, 8 predicted proteins | sample TroAtlMetagenome_FD_88706 | JGI IMG/M metagenome (GOLD analysis project Ga0115012, IMG submission 88706) | Marine eukaryotic phytoplankton communities from Atlantic Ocean - Tropical Atlantic ANT10 Metagenome | ecosystem: Environmental > Aquatic > Marine > Oceanic | place: Tropical Atlantic Ocean...
AATGCCGCCTACGTGCTCCCCCCCGAGGACCGCGCCGCGGTCACAGAGATCGTTGAGCGTGTGGATGGCATGTCTCTGGCGATCGAGCTTGCGGCAGCACGCACTCAGATGCTGCGGCCGCGGCAGATTTTGGAACGCCTGGATCAGCGGTTTCGCCTGCTCAGCAGCGGACGCCGTGACCAGGCGGCGCGGCAGTCGACGCTCGAAGGTGCGATCGACTGGTCATGGGACCTTCTCAGCGACGTTGAGCGCTCGGCCCTGACTCAGTGCAGTGTATTCAGGGGTGGCTTCGACCTGGATGCTGCGGAGGCAGTGATCGATCTGCAGCCATGGGATGTCTGGCCGATGGACGTCGTTCAGGCACTCGTGCAGCAGAGTCTCATCCGTGCGACTGAGCCCATCCCAGGGATCATTCGGTTTCAGCTATATGAGTCGATTCGGGAATATGCGGAGCAGAAGCTAGGGAAGCCGGGGGCCGTCACGACGGCGGATGGCCAATCGGCTTCGGGTCCAGGTCCTACTGCGGCCATTCGTCGTCGACACAGTGCCTACTATGCTCGGCTGGGTGAGGAAGGGACGATAGAGGCGCGGTTCTGGGGTGCCGAGCCGGATGTCCGGCGGGCGTTTCGACTCGAGCGTGAGAACCTGGCGCAGGCCATTGCCTTTGGGACACAGTGTCCGCCGAGAGTCCACGCGCTGGCGACCGTGGCGTGGGGCGCCATCTACCGTTGGTACGGCCCCTACCTGCCTGCACTTGCGGTCGTGAAGCAGGCGATGGCGCGTCAGGACCTCGATCCGGTCAGTAGGCTTGCGTTGTGTGAGACCGCGGGCGGACTCCACGCTGATTCGGATCAGTCGGACGAGGCGGCAGCCTGCGCGGCGGAGTGCCTCGAGCTTGCACGGATGACCCGAGATCTCGCGGCGGAGGGTCGGGCTGTGACGCGGTATGCGTTCAATCGGCGTCGAGAGATCGCACCTGCGGCACTTCTCGCGGCGCATGAAGAGGCGCTGCCCATGCTTCGGATGGCGGGCGACAAGCGGGGGGAGATCGATGCGCTGATGAACATCTGCGCCCACCACGAGGCAGAGGAAAACCAGGATGCGCTTTTCGAGGTGGTCAACGAGGTCATCGAAAAGAGCGTTGCGCTGGGATGTCTATGGCAGGAAGCGCGTGCACTCCGCGCGCGGGCCAGCTGGTACATGGTTCGGGGACGTATGGACCTCGGTGAAGCCGATCTCAAGCGGGCGCTTAGCAACGCCCAGTGCATTGAGAGGCCCTTGCTCTTGGTCGAGGTCAACGGTGCCCTCGGCACGCTCTACAAGGACCTCGGTACGCTGGAAGAGTCAATCGTCCATCATGAGATCGGCATGCGATTGAGTCGGGAGATTGGAAACCGCAGGATCGAGAGCATCTTGATGGGCAACATGGCTCTTGTTCTGCAACTGCAGGGGAAGGAGGTCGAGGCTGAGCAACTGTACAGGGACACCATTCGTCTGGACGACAGCCGCGGCAGCACGGTCATCGGGCATATGGCGATGGGCAATCTTGGCGATCTGTTGCTGAATCAAGGCAAGCTGGCTGAGAGCACAGAGCAGCTCACTGAGGCCATCGCGCTGCTCGATTCGAAGCGATCAGTCATGGCGGGTCCCTTTCGCGGGAGTCTCGCGTGGGCCCGCGCGCAGCTCGGCGAGTTCGAGGAAGCAAGGGCGCTGCTCGGGCGGGGAGAGGAACAGCTACGCGGCTTGTGGGCGGTTGAGCTCGGTCGCCTGCTGTGTCGACGTGCGCAGGTGGAGTATGCGGCGGCCTGTATCTCTGAGGCGGAGGTGGCGCTCACCGAGGCCAGAGAGATTGCGGCCCAGCTTGGCGGGAGCGAGGACTCAGATCTGGGCCAGATGATTGCTGAGACTGCGCGAATGCTGAGCGCCTGAGGCGGGGTCGAGCGCTTACGCGCACATCGTATAGTCAGAAAGCGCTAAGCCGCTTCTCGCTGCGTCACGCGGTGGAAGTACACGGCTGAGAATGCAAAGAACACCGTGCACAGAACCGACATCACGTAGCTGAAGGACGTGAAGAACTGCAGCCACGAGAGCTCCGGCTGGCCGAAGTTCTTGTACAGCAAGAGTCCCACAGAGCCCAGGTAGCCTGAGGCGTCGGCCACGTAGATGAGGAAGCCCGCAGTGGCGACCTTGCCCACGGCCGCGATGAGGCGGTCGAAGAGCACGCAGTTGACGGGCACGTAGCCGAGGTACAGGCCGATGCCGACGCTGATCATCCAGGTCGCGGACGACATCATCCCGAGCTCGTGCATGAGCGTCGAGACACCGGTGAGGATGGCACCACCCAGCATGAGCCCGTGTACGGCGAGCAGCGCCTTGCGGTTGTCCTTCAGGCGAACCAGTACAGCCACGGCCAGTAGGGATCCGAAGGCCACCGGCAGCTCGGCTGTGGTCAAGATGGAGGGCTCATCGGCGTAGCCCAGGGCATCCCAGATCTCGCGGGCGAAGTTGTCGCGGAAGTCTCGGTAGGCGGTGAGCAGGACATAGCCCACGACCAGGAGCGAGAGCCCAGGTGCGTACTCCTTGAAGAACGAACGACGCTCCTCGGCACTCATGGGGGCCCGCTCGGTTCGCTCTGCGATGTCCTCCTCGGAGGGCTCAGGCACCTGGCTGAGCATCCACAAGCACACCGCGAGTGGCGGCAAGAACACAGCCCCCGTGGCGAAGGGCATCCAGGCCTCCGAGACCCCCGCCTCCATGATCCACTTGCCCACAGACTTCACGAAGCCGCTGGCCACGATGAAGCTGGCGCACAGTCCGGCACCGAGGAGGTCGGACACTTTTCGGCCTTCCAAGAAGCCAAACACCAGACCCCAGATCATTCCCAGGGGCAGTCCGTTGAGGACCAAGGCCACGGCACACCAAGGTGCCGGCAGCACGGCAAAGAGCAGGAGCGCCAGCCAGGCCAGTCCGATGAAGGCCCCGATGGCCTGGGCACGCTTGGCCGAAGGCATCTCTGACACCACTTTGATGCCCAAGAACTTGCTCGCGGCGTAGCCCATGACCTGAGCCAAGATGTAGAGGATCTTGAGGTCCATCTCTGGCAGTCCGGGCAGCAGGGCCACGCCCTCGAAGGTGCCCACCGCGAAGGGCTTTCTGAAGGCGTACATGCAGAAGTAGGTCGAGAATGCCGCCGTCATGGCCCAGATGGTGAGCATCCTGCCAGTACCCGACGCCAGTCTTGCCTTGAGTGAGTTGTGTGCGTCCATCCCGTGATCCTCTCAGCCTGTGGCATCCAGTTGTGGGCAGTCTGACACACGGGCTGAGCCGCGACACTACGAGGCCGAGAATAAGTCGAGATTGTTACTCGGATAGCTGGTGGCTGTGGTACCCCTTCCGCACCATCGCCCTTGGAGTCGCCATGCCCACACCGCTTCCGAAACACCTGACGGGCGCACCCGTGGATGACCGACTCGCCTGGCTACTGAGTGTGCTGCGAGCCGCCTCAGAGGCCGACTACATTGGAGAGTCCGTCTCGCAACTTGCCCACGCGCTGCAGGGCGCTACCCTCGCGGACCAGGGGGATGACGCAGAGCTGACATTGGCTGCACTGCTTCACGACGTGGGTCACCTTGTCCCATCGGAAGAGCCCTCCATGGCTGGGCTCGGGACGCGGAATCACGAGCGTGTCGGTGCGGATGTGTTGTTGGGCCTCGGCTTCTCAGCCCGGGTCGCGAAGCTGGTGGCAGGCCATGTGGATGCCAAGCGGTACCTGGCCTCACAGCGACCAGCCTATCTGCGGCAGCTCTCCGATGCGTCCAGAGGAACGCTCGAGTTTCAGGGTGGCCCCATGGACGTTGAGGAGCAGCAATCCTTCACCGCGCGGCCGGATGCGAACGATCTCATTCGACTCCGGGGATTTGACGAGGGCGCGAAGGCGGTGGGGGCCGGGTACAAGCCTCTTGAGCACTTCATACCCATGATGGAGGCCCATCTTGCAGCGCAGTCGGCGGTGACCCCGCTGGGCGCACTCTCCCAGCCATTCACCAACGCTCAGCTGGGCGAGTGGTCGACGCGTCAGGTCCTGGCGCTTCCAGGTGTGATGGCTGGCGCTGGGCTGGCGGAGCTGGAGCGATGGACAGCTGACCTCGCCAATAGGGCAGAGACTCCGGGCCGCTGGATGAAGTACTTCGAGCGCACGGCAGACAATGACCGGCAGCTGTGTCGAGTGGAGGACTTTGTGTCGTACCACGCTGGAATGGATGCATTTCTACGAGGTCCAGCCATGCTCGATCGCGTCTCTGAGTTGATGGGTGAACGCGCGATGTTGTTCAAGGAAAAGATCAACTTCAAGCTTCCAGGCGGCTCGGGCTTCGCTGCACATCAGGATGCTCCCGCCTTTGATGCTTTTGGGCAGCGTTACCACATCACGGTCCTCATCACCGTTGATGCATCCGACCGGACCAATGGTGGATTGGAGTTTGCCGAGCCCACAGGGGTCGACCGCATCCTCAATCAGGCAGACGACGGCACGATCGCTGAGGCGGTCGAGGGCGCGATGAGGTGGACTCCGCTCGACCTACCAGCAGGGTCGGTCGTGATGTTCGATTCCTACATTGCCCATCGATCACCGCCGAACCTCAGCACCCGCTCGCGCCGCAGCCTGTATGTCACATACAGTCGCGCATCTGAGGGGGATTGGCGGGATCGCTACTATGCCGACAAACGGGCCACTTTCCCGCCCGAGATCGAGCGGCAACCGGGCATTGACTACCTGAAGAGGGCGGGTCGCTACAACCTGGCGAATCCGATTCGCTGAGGAGGGTGTTGGCTCATATGGTACTACCATCCTCTACTCTCGAGTAGGCGGCGGAACTCCTGTGTTTTCGGCCGTTGATAAAACCCATCAAAGTACGTGACACCAGGGCGTTTTGGCATAGATGGGCCGCGAATTTCCCGCGCGTCGCCCCGACACTCGGGCGGTGCCCAGCTGGGTGAAAGGTGAGTACCATGCAAATGTCGTCAGGCCAGTCGCAGACCAAGCTCGCGCTCTTTCTCACACGAGAGGCGCAGGCCAGTGTCAGTGGGCTCGAGCGCACACCTGGCTGGGCTGATCTGGCCGACAGGGTGCGGGCATTGTCTGCAGACGCAGCGGTGCCCACATCGACGGTCATTCAGGCCACAGCAGTGTTGCAGGCCTATGGCGATGTGTTCGCGGCTTGGGGTGCCGTGGACCCAGGACGACTTGAACGGCTGAACGCTGGATGTCAGGGCTGGGACGGCCTCGCTGATGCCGCCCAGGGGCTGGCAGCGGTGTGGCCCTCAGGATCAGGTGCTGCAGACACGGCGATGGCGATCTTGCTGGATGTGGTGACCGCGAATCGCGCCCTCAAGCCGGTGTCTGGGACCACGGGCAGTGAGCGCTGGCGGGGCAGTTCAGTACTCCAAGGGTGGTCACAAGAGCTTCGTGCGCGCGATGCCGCAGAGCCCACGCCACCGGGCATGAGTGCAGGCCTCGTCGAGATGCTCATGCAGCCAGCGCGTGAGCATCCTGACTCCCTCGCGGCTCAGCTCGAGTGGATTGCTGAGGCGTGGTCGGCTTTGCTGTCTGATGACTTTGGTGGTTGGGTTGCGTTGGCGGGTGATGTGGCTGCAGAGGAAGGAACTGTTCGTCTTCCCGGGCCTGGGCCAGTCCAGCCCGCCGGGTTCGATTCTGCCATCGGGCTCGCGGATGGGAGTGCATACGGTTCTCCCGGTGGTCCTGGCTACGTGGACGCTCAAGCCCGCTTCTCGGATGACACCGAGTGGATGCCAAGCATGGTCATGATGGCCAAGCAGACCTTCGTGTGGCTCGACCAGTTGAGTCGGAGCTATGGCCGAGACATCAGCCGGCTTGATCAGATCCCTGACGAAGAGCTCGATGCCCTTGCTCAGCGTGGCTTCAGAGGACTCTGGCTCATCGGCTTATGGGAGCGGAGCCCCGCGAGTCGAGACATCAAGGTCCGCCGCGGTAACCCAGAGGCGGCACCATCTGCTTACTCGCTCAAGGACTATGCCATCGCGCACAGCTTGGGTGGCGACGACGCACTGCAGAACCTCAAGCACCGCGCCAATGCCCGAGGACTCCGCCTGGCAGCCGACATGGTGCCGAACCATATGGGTATGGACAGCACCTGGATGGCCGAACATCCCGACCGCTTCCTGCAGCTGCCTCAGCCACCGTACCCAGGCTACACGTTCCACGGACCCAATCTCTCTGGCGATGACCGGATCGAGATTTATCTGGAGGATGGGTACTGGGAAGAGCGCGATGCAGCCGTGGTCTTCAAGTGTGTCCATCGAGACTCTGGACAGGCTCGCTACATCTACCACGGCAACGACGGCACGCAGATGCCGTGGAATGACACCGCTCAGCTGGACTATTTGCAGCCCGCCGTACGCGAGGCGGTCATTCAGACCATCCTCGATGTGGCGCGTCAGTTCCCGATCATTCGCTTCGATGCGGCCATGACTCTGGCCCGCAAACACATCGCGCGTCTGTGGTACCCGCCCCCTGGCGGCGGCGGTGCCATTCCGTCTCGTGCCGAGCACACTGTGGCCCCCGAGGTCTTGGACCGACTGCTGCCTGGAGAGTTCTGGCGTGAGGTTGTCGAGCGCGTCCGCGAGGAGGTTCCCGACACCCTCTTACTTGCGGAGGCCTTCTGGATGATGGAGGGCTACTTCGTGCGGACCCTCGGCATGCACCGGGTCTACAACAGCGCCTTCATGCACATGCTCCGGGATGAGGACAACGCTGGCTATCGCGGGGCCATCAAGCAAGTCCTCGAGTACAGCCCCGCGATTCTCGAGCGCTACGTCAACTTCATGAACAACCCGGACGAAGAGACGGCGGTCGAGCAGTTCGGGAAGGGTGACAAGTACTTCGGCATCGCGACCATGATGTCGACCCTGCCCGGTCTACCCATGTATGGACACGGACAGGTCGAAGGATTCTCTGAGAAGTACGGCATGGAGTACACCCGCGCCTATGTGGACGAGTCGCCCGACCAGGGGCTGATGGACCATCACGAGCGCGTGATTTTCCCGATCCTGAGGGAGCGGCACAAGTTCTGTGGCGTGAACCACTTCGCGCTCATGGACTTCTGGAGAGACGGCGGCGTCGATGAGAACGTCTTCGCCTACGCCAACCGGTCGACTCAGACTGGCGAGCCGAGCCTGGTGGTCTACAACAACGTGCACACGCCCACAGGCGGATGGATCAAGTCATCGTCGGCCATCAATGTTGGGGACACCGATGCACCGAACCTTGTCCACAAAAGTCTCGGTGAGGCACTCGGTATCGTGGATGATCCGAGCGTAGTCTATGGATTCTGGGAGCTCAGAAAGCGCGCCTGGCTCCTCCGAACCGGTGCAGAGCTCTGTCGCGATGGACTCTTTGCAGAAGTCGGTGGATATGGTGCGCTCGTCTTCCTGGATATCCGTCGGCTCGATGATCCGGACGGCCGACTTCGTACTTTTGTAGACGGCTCTGGCCGAGGCTGGATCGAAGACCCGTTCTCGATTGGGGTCGCAGACGAGTCCGCGGAGATGTTTGAAGAAGCGATCAAGGAGGCCGAAGAGGTCGATCGCGAGGAAGAAATCTGCGAGGATGGCGCCGGCGCTGACCGCGCCGTCATGCCAACGGAGGAGTAAGCATGAGAGAGATCTGCATTCACGGCCACTATTACCAGCCGACCCGAGTAGATCCTTGGACAGACATCGTGGACAATCAGCCCTCAGCGGCGCCGTTCACGGACTGGAACCACCGCATTGCAGCGGAGTGCTACGCGCCGAGTGCCGCGGCCCGACTGCTGGACGGTGAGGGCCGAACGCGCACCGTTCGGAACACCTATGCATCCATGAATTTCGACATCGGACCCACGCTGCTCACATGGTTGGAGCGTGAGCGTCCCGTGTTGCTCGATGCACTTCGTGCTGCGGACCGAGACAGCATCGCGCAATTTGGCCGCGGATCGGCCATGGCGCAGCCTTATCATCACCCCATCCTTCCGCTCTGCGATGACATCGACCGAGAGACTGAGGTGGTCTGGGGTCTGGCTTGCTTCGAGCGCGTCTTCGGCCGACCAGCAGACGGAATGTGGCTCTCCGAGACGGCAGTCGACACCGCGACGCTTGAGGTCGTGGCCAAGCACGGAGTCGAGTACGTTCTGCTGGCTCCCCATCAGATCGAAGCGATTCAGAACTCGGCTACGGGTGAGTGGGCTGACGTCGACTCATCGCAGACCGCGAACCGTGCGTTCAGGATCGACCTGCCCTCTGGACGTCACATCGCGGCAGTGGCCTATGACTCGGCGGTCTCACATGCGGTGGCCTTCGACGGGCTCCTTCACAGCGGTGACAAGCTCGCGAATCGGCTCGCTGACGCCAGCCAGAAGACCGGGTTTGTGGTCATTGCGACCGACGGTGAGAGCTACGGCCATCACCACGCATTCGGCGAGATGGCGCTGGCATACGCACAGGAGCAGTTGAGCGCGCGGTCGGACTGCCGCCTGACGAATGTTGCATCCTGGCTCGCGCGGAATCCCCCTGAGACCAGAGGCCGAATTCGTGAGCGAAGCAGCTGGAGCTGCGCTCATGGTGTCGGACGATGGTTCGAGGACTGTGGCTGTCGCGTCGATCACGGACGTGGATGGCATCAGGCTTGGCGTGGTCCACTCCGCGAGTCTCTCGAGTCGCTCCGGGATGCGGCGCGCGAGGCGCTCAAGCCGCTGGGTGATGTGCTCTTCTCAGACGCCACCGCAGCGAGGAATGCCTACGGTCAGGTGGTCGGTCAGCCCGCCCGCTTCGAGGACTGGTACGCAGATCACGCTGGAACAAAGCCAGATGCCGACAAGGCTCGGCAGTGGCTGGAGATTCACCGCCGTTTGCTTGCGATGTTCACCAGCTGTGCGTGGTTCTTCGACGAGGTGACTGGGCTTGAGCCTCTGCAGAATATTCGCCTCGCAGCCTGCGCTGTCGGTCAGGTCCGCGCGCTGTGCGGCGTCGACCTTGCAGATGAGTTTGAGCGAGACCTCGACGCGATACCTGGCAACCTGGGCACCGAGAAGCTGACCCAGACACTGCGCGACAATCTCTCACCGCGGGTGGCTGAGGTTCGCGACCGTGGGGGAATCTCTGCGAGCGACCGCAGGGCGGGTGTGCTCCAGCCGGTGAGCGCGTTGGGTGGCTCAGGCCCCATCGGCGATCTCGACGGTGCGATTGCCTTCATCGACTGGCTGGTGGATGCGGGTGTTGGACTGTGGCAGGTGCTGCCGCTGGTTCCCACAGATGAGCACGGCTCTCCCTACAGCTCCTGGTCGACCATGTCGGGCAACCCGGACCTCATCGGCCTGGACTGGTGCGTTCGCGCTGGGCTGTTGCCGCCGCATGCTCGCCTGCCTCGGCGAGAGCGCGTTGACTATGAGGAGACTCGCCAGACCAAGCGACCCCTCATTCTCGAGGCGGCCCGCTCGCTGCTCGATCAGCCCAACCATCCGTGGTCGACCAACCTCAAGAAGTTCGTCAGCACCCAGAGCTGGGCTGAGGATGCTGCCCTGTTCTATGCGATCAAGAAGGCCAACGAGGGCGCGCCTTGGTGGGCGTGGTCGACCGAGCTGAGACAGCGTGATCCTGGCGCCATTGCTGAGATTCGGAACGCACTCGCGGAGGACATCGAGACCTGGTGCGCTGCCTTGTTCTTGTTCGAGCGGCAGTGGGGTGAGGTCCGTCGCTATGCAGCCTCACGCGGGGTTCGTCTCGTCGGGGACACACCGATCTATGTGGGTCAAGACAGCGTCGATGTCTGGGCCAACCAGTCACTCTTTATGCTGGACGACCAGGGTCTCCCGACGCGGGTTGCTGGTGTTCCACCGGACGCGTACTCCGAGACGGGTCAGCGTTGGGGCAACCCGCTGTTTGACTGGGAAGCCATGGCTGCTGACAAGCACCAGTGGTGGACCGCGCGCATCGCACGACTCCTCGAGCACTGTGACGCCATGCGCATCGATCACTTCATCGGGTTCTCTCGGTACTGGTCGGTTGATGCGGATGAAGAGACCGCCACGAATGGTGAGTGGACCACGGGTCCAGGGCGAGCGCTCTTCGACGACATCGAGGACGCGCTCGGACCACTTCCGCTGATCGCAGAAGACCTGGGAAGTGTGGACGAGGGAACCGTTGCGCTCCGAGATTCCCTGGGCCTGCCCGGAATGCGAGTGCTCCAGTTCGGCATGGACGGCGACACGGAAAACATCCATCATCCAGCCAATCATCCAGAGTTCTCGGTGGCGTACACGACCACTCATGACAGCCCCACGGCTGGAGGCTGGTGGACTGACCAGGGCGAGGGTGAGCAGCACCGCATGGGCATTGGTCACGATGAAGGTCAGGCCGCTCGGTCCATGGTGGACATGACGCTGCAGTCGCCTGCGTGCTGGGCGATTGTACCGCTTCAGGATGTGTTGGGCCTTGGCAACGAGGCGCGAATGAATCGTCCAGGAACGCTCGGCGGGAATTGGTCATGGCGACAGCCTGCTCGACATCTGGATCAAGGTGTCGCGAGCGATTTCAGGAAGCGTGTTCGTCGCGCTGGTCGGTTGATTCCACAGGCCTACCGATCGGACTCTGTACCGACCATCGCCGGTGGTGCGCGTGCCGGACTAGGCGGCGAGCGGGTGGCCTACTTCTGCATGGAGTACGGCCTGAGTCACGACCTCCCCATCTACTCTGGCGGCCTCGGCGTCCTCGCTGGCGACATCGTGAAGGCCGCGGCGGACCAGCATCGCGACTTCATCGCCATCGGCATCCTGTGGGATGAGGGCTACTTCGTGCAGGACATCGATGCGAACGGACGACAGTCTGCCCGCTACGTTGCGACTCCACGGCAGCGGCTGCGACCGACTGGTGTCCGCGTAGAGGTGGAGATCGGCGGTGAGACAGTGGGCGTGACAGCGTGGCGCGTGCTGCACCTGGGTAGCGTCGAATTGCTGCTCCTCGAGCCCATCTCAGAGGACCACCGCTGGATTACACAGCGTCTCTACGGCGGCTCTGGCTATGATCGCGTGGCACAGGAAGTCTTGCTCGGCGTGGGTGGTGTTCGCGTGCTCAGGGAACTCGGCATCCCCATCGATGTCTACCACTTCAACGAGGGGCACGCGCTCTTCGCTGGCTTCGAGCTCATGCGAGAGCACATGAGCGAGGGACTTGGATTCGAAGAGGCTATCGGGGCAGTACGGGCCGACACCGTCTTTACGACGCACACACCGGTGCCCGCGGGCAACGAGATCCACGCCATCGAGCGGCTCAACACGGTGGGTGCCAACGTCGCAGGACTCAGCCATGATCAGCTCAAGCGAATCGGCGGCGATCCCTTCCAGATGACACCCGCAGCCCTGCGCTTGTGTCGGAAGGCGAATGCGGTGGCTGAGCTGCACGGCGAGACCGCCCGCGCGATGTGGGCTGATGTCGAGGGTGCAGCCCCGATCGTGGCCATCACCAATGGTGTCCACATGGGTACATGGCAGGATGCGGTGTTGGCTGGTCACTCTCGACGCAGTGACTGGGATGCGCTCTGGGATCGACACCAGCAACACAAGCGAGAGCTGCTTGGTGAGATCCGTGAACGCGTTGGCGCCCAGCTGAGAGAGGATGCGCTCCTCATCGGATTCGCACGACGGGCCGCGACCTACAAGCGCGCCACCCTGCTGATCCGTGATCGAGACTGGCTCAGGGCTCGGTTTGAGCAAGATGGACTGCAGCTGGTCTTTGCTGGAAAGGCCCACCCTCACGACCAGTACGGACAGGCCTTCATCGAGGAGTTGGTCCAGACGGCCAAGGAGTATCCAAACAACCTGGTGTTCCTGCCCAATTACGACATGCACCTCGGTGCACTCCTCACCCGTGGAACCGATGTCTGGCTCAACAACCCGATTCGCCCCAAAGAAGCGAGTGGAACGTCGGGCATGAAGGCGGCAGCCAACGGTGTGCTCAACCTCAGCATCCTTGATGGTTGGTGGGCAGAGGGCTGCTCACACGGCATCAATGGCTGGGGCGTCGACGCTCCTCCGTCGGGTGTTGATGTCGATACCTACGATCGGGAGTCGCTCCAGAGTCTGGTCGTTGAGGATGTGCTCACGGCCTATGGAGACCGCGCGCGCTGGCTGCGAATGATGCAGGCATCGATCACCTCGGCCTCGGAGAACTTCTCCGCTGACCGCTGCGTACAGCGCTACTTCGATGAGCTTTACGGAGTCCAGCAGTCAGCCAAGTGAGGCACCACCTGGGCCTTCAGGGTTAACATCGGAGACGATGACTCCTTCGAGGCGATCAACATGGGCGTACGGCGCGGCCGCAGCAGCGGTCGGCGTCGCTGCGGCCTCAAAGATTGGTGATGCGTGGCGCTATGCTGCGGCCTCTGACCCGGCCTCTGCGTCGGACTCTCTGCCGCTCTACCTGGGCGCCAAGGCCGTGAACCAAGGCCTCGATCCAACGGACCAGGCGACCATGGAGGCGGTGTATGCGTCGATGGACGTGAACGTCACCAAGGCCCTCTTCAGCGTGCTGTATCCGCCGAGTATTCACGTGATGCTCCAGCCCCTGGCGGAGCTCAGCTACTACGGGTTCCTGTACTACTGGCGGATCACACTCCTTGTCGTCTTGGTCCTCGGCATGGCGGCCGCAGGAACAGCCGGACTCAGCCGCGCGCGCGCCCCACTGGGCGCAGCCCTGGCCGTCCTCGGAGCCTTTGTGTTCTTTCCGCTGTTTATCGATGTGCAGCTTGGTCTGGGTCAGGCGAACGTCGGCATCGCCGGGCTCTTTGGCCTGGCGATGGGCGCTGTGGCCAGAGGGTGGGCGACACCTGCGGCGCTCGTGGCCGTGACTGGGGCAGGCGTCAAGCTGGTCCCTGCTGTGTTGGTCTGGCCTCTGCTCTGGGCACGGCGATGGCGGGCCATCGGAATAGCGACGGGGTTCGGTCTGGTTGTGACGGGACTCACGCTCGCTCACGTTCCGCTCGATCGCGTGCTCGAGAACCTCGCATCGACCCTTGCCTTCCAGCAGACCGTCGAACCCCACTGGCTACACGAGCGTTCTTTGCCAGACTGGGGGCGCTTCTTGGCCTTTCTTCGACGTCCGGCGCTCCTGATACTCTCGCTCGGTCTGACGGCGATGGCCGTGTGGTCGAACAGGTCAGACGTCAGCCGGCGTCGGGAGGTGTCTGCCGTCGGTATGGGCCTGCTCGCCACAGCCCTGGCCGCAGACAGCGCGGGCGTGGGTGCTTACTACGCGACGATGGCAATACCGGGGATGGCTGTGCTCATTTCCTGGCCGCTCTCTGCTCACGCCTCGAGACTCTCATGGGTGGGTGTACCAGCGGCCGGAATGGTGCTGTGGCTGACAGACGGCGGCCTGGTCTACAACACGCCAGACGTGGAGCTGAAGCTGGTGTTGGCTTGCACCGTCATGTGGGTGGCGATTGCCCTACGGATGGTCCAGCTCTCTCGGCCTTGGTCTGGTCTCATGCGTACGGGGGCTGCATTGGCGGTGACTGCAGCGCTGGCACACGCCAGCGTCTGGACATGGAATCCTCCTTTCGGTGGTCACAAGACAATGCCCGACGCTGCGCCGGGCTCCTTGACCACACCTGAGGCTCCACCTCTACCCCCACAGCCGCCGGGCGTGCCGCCGCCTCGGTGACTGTCAGCTACGGATCTCGTGGTACGCCGTCTCGGTGTTGACCGCCCAGACTGTGTGCTTCGCACCCAAGATGTTCTCCACACTGAGCAACGCAGTCAGGATCGAGTGGTCCGAGTTGTTGTACTTGAACATCCCGTATCGACCCATGGGGTGTAGGTTCGGATGCTGTTCCACAAAGTCGACCAAGGTCTGGAGGTGGGTCTCGTAGCCCCGGTTGTAGACGGGATAAGCGCGCGGCGCCCTCACCACGCAGCCGTCGATCACCGGTGAGCGGCCCACAAGCCCGGTTGCGCGGAGTTCCTCGGTGGCCATCTCGATGAGGGCATCGTCATCCATCGTCCACAGCGGCTCGTCACTCGAGCAGAAGTACTCGAGGCCCAGACTGGTTTTGGACGGGTCCGGGACCATATGGGGTGACCAATTCTTATAGTTCTGAATGCGTCCGAGCTGGAGCGCTGGCTCGTGGACGTAGATCCAGTTGTCCGGGAAGAGGTCGGGCGCATCCACAATGAGGTTGACCGTCAGTAGGTTGCGGTACGTGAGCGCGTCGGCTGCGGCAGCGACCTCAGGTGGTGGGCCCATGCCTTTCACCAGGCTGGTGAGCGGAATCGATGACATGACATGGTCCGCTGCGAGCGTGTAATTGCCGTCCTCTGATGCGGCCGTGACGGCAGTAATCTTGCCGTCAGTGAGCCTCAGGCCGGTGACGCGAGTGTGCAGTCGAATCTCGCCTCCAGCTTCACGAACCCGGTCGGCCATGGCGTCGTACATCATGCCTGGCCCGCGCTTCGGATAGTGAAACTCTTCGATGAGTGAAGCGACATCGCCCTGGTCTCCCACCATCCTGCCCAGAGGCCGGCGGAGTGCGCCGATGATGGCGGTCGAGAGCTCCATGTTCTTGATTCGCTGGGCAGCCCAGTCGGCCCCGATCTCGTTGGTGGGAATGCCCCAGACCTTCTCCGTATAGCTGCGGAAGAAGATGTCGAAGAGTCGGTAGCCGAAGCGGTTCGAGACCCACTCCTCGAAGTTGTCCTCGGTGCCTCTCTTACTCAGGAGTCGCGCTCGCCCGTAGGACAGCACACAGCGTGCGCTCTCGCGGAGGCCGAGGTTCTTCAGCGCATTGCTGGCCTTGAGCGGGTAGTCGAAGAACTTGCCCTGGTAGAAGATTCGACTCAGTCGCGGGCGCAGGAGCAGGTCATCACCGAGGATGTCTTCCCACAGTGCTTGGACCTCGTCGAACTTGGTGAAGAAGCGGTGTCCTCCGATATCGAACAGGTAGTCCTTGTAGGACACCGTCCTGCACATGCCACCGACCTCGCCGCTCATCTCGAGCACGATGGGCTTGTGACCATGCTGTGTGAGGGCGAGGGCGGCCGCCAGTCCGGCGGGTCCTGCGCCCAAAATGATGACCTTCATCGGTGGGCTCCGACAGAAGCATAGCGCGTCATCTGCGTTGCCCAGACCAAAAAAAATGGCGCCGCGAGTAGACCCCGCGGCGCCACAGTCTCATCGACTGATGAAGAACTACTTCATCATGCCGGTGTCGTCAGCATCGGCATCAGCGTCAGCGTCGGCGTCAGCGTCAGCATCGGCATCAGCGTCAGCATCGGCATCGGCATCAGCGTCAGCGTCAGCATCGGCGTCAGCGTCAGCGTCGGCATCAGCGTCGGCATCAGCGTCAGCGTCGGCATCGGCGTCAGCATCAGCGTCTGTTTCGGGCTCAGCGGGGATGGCAGCGCTTGTGGAGCCAGTAGCATCACAAGGGAAGTTGTCGATTCCCCAGACCACTGTGGCCAGGGCTTCGCAGTCCTCGCCTTCGCAGGTGGCTTCCATGCGACCGGTACCGTTGTAGCTGGTGTGAGAGGTCGTCCGACCGCTTGCGTACAGGGTGAGGCTCACCGTCGCGTCGAGCAGCTCTCCACCGTCCAGCTCACCCTGGGGGGCAGCATCACAGGTGAAGTTGAGGCTGTTGACCGCATCAGCTGCGCAGTCGTAGGTGATGCCGCTGGCGCCAGACAGAGCGTTGGTCCCGATGAAGTTACCGTCCTCATCAAAGCGCTGTGAGATGGTGAAGGTGGTCTCTGGGAAGCCAGGAAGACCGATGTTCTCCTCGAAGTTGCAGCCATCCTCGTCCCAACCGAACGCATCTTGTACGTAGTCGCCTGGGGTCTGTACGTCAGCAGCGTCGATGACGACGTTGTCGAATGCAGAGACTGTTGTCGTACAGGTCTCGCCAGCGATACCCGCGACGGCCAAGACAGTCGCGCAATCTGCGCCCGCGCAGGAACCCGTCCATACGGTGGATGCAGTCACGGCGGTGTCGCTTGTGAGCACACCTTCGACGCTTGAGTCGAGGGTGATGGTCGCGTCGAGTGGGGGAACTTCAACACCTGTGGGCAGTGTGCCGCCTTCGCTGAAGTCGAAGTTTGCCTGAGAGGTGCAGGTGAGGTCGTTGCTGTCCTCGCCTTGTGTGCACGCCCATGCAGAACCATCGGCACTGGTGAGGGTGAGGCCATCGTCGCCGTTCACGCCTTCGAAGAGAAGGACAGACTCAGCGGTGAATCCGTAGAGCAGCTCGAGGTTGCAACCGTCATCGTCGATGGTCCAGTTGCTGCCTTCCCAGATGCCATCAGCAGGGCTGTAGATGGTCGGGGCGGCACCGGTGTCGTCAGCGCTGCCGGTATCGTCAGCGTCAACGTCATGGTCGACGTCGTGGTCGTGGTCGTGGTCGTGGTCTGCGTGGGCAGTGTCGGTGTCCTTGACTTCACAAGCGGTCAGGGCAACGAGAGCAGGCAGAGTCATCCAAAAGGTTCTCATGTTGGTCTCCAAATATAGGGAAAGAAATATAGGGGGGGGTCACGATTGAAGGCTCAGAAGCGTCACTCTTCACCGACAATCGGGGACGCTCCTATCGTTTTTCGGCGCTATGCCAAGGTAAAGGCGTGAAATATTGGGTTGGTCACCGTCATCTGGCCTCGTATTCCGAGGGTGATGGGTTCACTCTGGACGCGGCAGGAAGCCTGTGGCCACGATTGAGAGACCCTCCCGTTGAAGTGTCGCCATCCCCACAGCGTGAGCCTCCGCATCACGAATACGATCCTCAAACGGTGTATGCATCGTGATGAGTCCTCCGTCCTCTCGGTCGATTCCGAGAGGCTTCACGGGCGGAACAACCGACTGCAGGGCATCGAGCATGGCTTGTATGGTGTCCGCCGTGAACTCGACGGCATCATATGAGGCGGGAGCTCCCAGGGGAGAACAGTACATCGGTGGGCAGAACCCAAAGTGCCCATTCTGTTGGGTCATGAAGGTACAGCCAGGGAACTCTGTCCCATCGAGTCGTGCGGTGAAGCCGCCCCTCGGCTCATCGAGGCTATTGATCTGAATGTCATGAATCGTCAGCACCCGAGGTGTAGAGGGGGTCTGCACGTTTTCATCCAGCCACGCTGCCACCGCCTTGATGTGGTCCTCGACAGTCTTGATGTCTCTCAATCTCATTGCTCATCTCCTGTGATGGTTTGGGCGCCAACTGACGTCCGGTTTGGGGAATCATGAAACGCTCGCGACGGCTCGCTCATCGAGTCGTGAGTCCGGGCAAGGCGGTGCCACACCGGCCTGTCGAAGAGGGCAATCAATGGGGCATATTTGAGGTCATCTTTGATCGATAAAGACGACTATCTACCTGTATAAAATAACATATTAGACCCACAAAATCAGCCTTACTTTTGGGCTAATTTTGTGGGTCTAATGCCTCCATCAGAGGAGGGGTTGTCTCGCGGCATCTGAGCCCTCGGTACCTCCGCTCTGTGGTTGACTCGAGCGCGCGTGATTGTCAGCATCCGCGTAGTCACGAGTTTCGATTGTCTGTGTTGAGGGTTTCCACCATGTCAGGGCGCTAATCTTCCGGTACAATCGTGCGGTGGGGTGAAGTGATGCGGTCAGCGTGTACGCTGCTCATGGTGCTGTCGCTGATTGGGTGTCGCGGCGAACCTTCAGGCGGCAAGGAGATGGTCAGTGTCAGCGAAGACGCCGACATCGATGGTGACGGCGACGTAGACGACACGGGAGGCAAGCCGCTGGATGGCGATGACACGGGCTTTAGTCCCACGGATGGCGACGACACGGGAGACGCACCGCCGGATGGCGACGACACGGGCGATGCACCGCCGGATGGCGATGACACGGGCTTTAGTCCCACGGATGGCGACGACACGGGCGATGCACCGACGGATGGCGACGACACGGGAGACGCACCGCCGGATGGCGACGATACGGGCGATGCACCGCCGGATGGCGATGACACGGGCTTTAGTCCCACGGATGGCGACGACACGGGAGACGCACCGTCGGATGTCGATGACACGGGCGGTACACCCTCCGATGCCGATGCCGATGCCGATGACACTGGCTTCAGTCCGGTTGATGGGAGCGATTCGGGGATGAGCCCAGCGGATGTTGGCGCGGGAGGCGACACCGATACTGGCACGGACACTGGCCTCGGCGATACCGGAGATGTTCCCGGTGACCCTGATGGGGGCGATGATGACACGGCCTCAGGGTTCGACGCCGACGCGGACGCCGACGCCGATGCCGACGCGGGTGCTGGACTGGGTGTTGGTACAGACACCGGCGATGACACGGGGCTCGAGGACAGCGGTGACGCACCGGGTGACATCGGCTCGGAGGATACGGGTTCGGACGACCCGGATGAAGGCGACACGGGCGGGACGACGGACGAGGACGGCGATGGCGTCAGCAGCCTGACCGACTGTGATGACGCGGACTCCACGCTCGGCGACATCAGCCTCGACGGTGACTGCGACGGTGTCTCCAGCGACGAGGACTGCGATGACGCGGACGTTGAATCGACCTCGGTCTTGGATGACGGAGACTGCGACGGGATCATCACATCGCTTGATTGCGACGATGCCGATGCGTTCTCGACCTGGCTCGCGGATGACGGAGACTGCGACGGTGTGCTCACAGAGGACGACTGTGACGACCTTGATCCGCTCTCCACCTGGCTGGGCGATGATGGTGACTGCGATGGGATTCCGACAGACGCAGACTGTGATGATGCTGACCCGCTCTCCACAGCAGTCTCAGAAGACGGCGATTGTGATGGTGTCCTGACCACGGATGACTGCGACGACACCGATGCCTTCTCCACCTGGATACTCGAGGATGCAGACTGCGACGGTGTCCTGGCTGCGGATGACTGCGACGACGAAGACGGACTCTCCACTGCGGTGGCAGACGATGCCGACTGTGATGGCGTGCTGACGGCGGATGACTGTGATGACGCCGATCCCGACGTCTCTGCAATCGAGTGCACGCTGGACCCAGTGATCACCAGCATCGCAGTCATCCCCTCTGACTCTGTGACGACCAGCACCGTCCTGACGTGCCTTGTGTCGGCGGAAGATGCCACCGACTTAGACCTCGACATCGATACGGTGTGGACCAACGACACCACTGG
>Ga0115012_10000707_pt1 | contig 19203 bp, 25 predicted proteins | sample TroAtlMetagenome_FD_88706 | JGI IMG/M metagenome (GOLD analysis project Ga0115012, IMG submission 88706) | Marine eukaryotic phytoplankton communities from Atlantic Ocean - Tropical Atlantic ANT10 Metagenome | ecosystem: Environmental > Aquatic > Marine > Oceanic | place: Tropical Atlantic...
AACTGCTCCGTTAAGAGCAGCAATTGCAAGAAATCCGACCTTTATCAAAACTTCTGTCATCTATCTACATCTCCTAGAACAAAGTCTAAACTTCCCATAATTGCAATTAAGTCTGGTAGTAAAGCTCCTTCAAGCATAATAGGTAAAATAGAAACATTGCTGAAAGAAGCTGTACGAACTTTAAGCCTGTATGGCCCCAGCCCTCCATCTGAAACTATATAGTAACCCATTTCACCTTTTGGATTTTCTGCTCTCACATAAGTACGTCCCTGAGGAACTTTTATAACTTTTGGAACCTTTGCTTGGAGTGGGCCTGACGGCATTGAGTCGATAGCTTGCAAAACAATTTTTGCAGATTCAACCATCTCTTTTACTCTGACATCCCACCGATCGTAGCAATCTCCATTCTCGCCAACGGGAATATCATAATCAAATTGATCATATGGTAAGTAATCTGTTTGAGTTCTTAAGTCAGACTTAACTCCTGATGCTCTGAGAATTGGGCCGGATACACCATAAGCTTCTGCAGTTTCAGCAGTCAACACACCGACATTTTTTGTTCTTTTCTTAAAAACTTCATTTCCACCAATTAAATTTTGAAACTGATCAGCCGCCTGTATTACTTTTTCCATGGCTACTTTTGTATCTCTATAAAATCCAGCAGGTAAATCTTGAATATTTTTTTTGGAAGTAGGCCCAGCTCCAGCCGCAGGTTTCACTCCACCTATACGGTTAAAGTTTGGATGAAATCTGCCACCTGTTACTGACTCAATTAAGTCTAAAACTCTTTCCCTGTCTTCCATAGCATAAAAGATTGGAGTTAATGCTCCAACCTCAAGAGCATACGCCCCGTTGAAAACGAAGTGGGAGGAAATTCTAGCCATCTCAGTAAGAATTAGTCTGATATGCTTTGCTCTTTCGGGTACATCAATTTCCATTAACCTTTCAGCACCAGCAATAAAGGGAATTTCATTTGAAAAACCTGCGACCCAATCTATTCGATTAACAAGTGTTGTAATCTGGGGATAAGATCTGACTTCTGCTAGTTTTTCATATCCACGATGCATGTAGCCAAGAACAGGTTTTACATCATGTACTTTTTCACCATCTACTTTTGCGACCAATCTTAACACGCCATGAGTTGATGGATGTTGAGGCCCTATGTTAAGTGTCATGTCTTCAGTTTCGATTTCAACCGATACAGAAGCCTCTGAAAATCTATTCATATTCTGTGGGTCTAAAGCATTAACCATCCGATGATTCATCGCTTTCTGACTCTTCTGGCATTCCCTCTACATCAACTTCGCCAGGCCAAGGCTTAACTTCCCTACTGATTAATTCAAAAGATTTAAGCATAGGGTTTCCTTCATATCCATCAGGGAGATAAAGTTTTTCAAGATTAGGATGATTTTCAAAATTTATTCCAAACATTTCGTAAGCTTCTCTCTCATGCCAATTTGCACCATCGTACACTTCTATGAGTGAGTTAATATTTGGCTCTGATTTACTAATACTTGTAGATACAGTAACTAAGTTCGTATTAGCTAAATCTGACAAGCATGTAATTATTTCGAAACTAGGTGAGACACTCTCTTTTGGTGCTTCACCAACAGAAACTTCATTGTCCCAATCTATTGCGGAGAGCCAAGAGAAAAATTTTAAATTAAATTCATCTCTAAGTTTTTTATGTACCTCAATCCAATCTGTAGAATCAATCTGGATATTTATGGTTTCAAACTCTAGAGTCGCATCTTTAAAGTTTTCTTTTATTTTGTTAAAAAATTCTTCCATCTTATATTGGCTCTGTTTGAACTTCTAACCATTTTTCTTTCATGTCTTCTCCACGAATTTTTTTCTGAAGAAGAATAATTCCTTCTTGTAGTGCTTCAGGTCTTGGCGGGCAACCAGGAACATACACATCTACAGGAATTAATTGATCTACGCCCTTAGTAACTGAGTAAGAGTCCCAATATGGTCCGCCACTGTTAGAGCAAGATCCCATGGAAATAACATACTTTGGCTCTGGCATTTGATCATAAAGTCTTTTTACTGAAGGAGCCATTTTATCTGTTACTGTTCCAGCAACAATCATAAAATCCGCCTGTCTTGGCGATGCAGGTAGTGGAATAATTCCTAATCTCATAAAATCATGCCTTGGCCCGCTTACCGCCATAACCTCGATCGCACAGCATGCTAATCCAAACTGAAAGTACCACAGTGAATATGACCTAGCCCAGTTAAAAACTGATGATATTGGTTTTGGCAAACCGAATTTATCTACGACTCCCATTTGAGAACATCCTTTCGAATTGCATATATTAGACCTATTAACAAAATAAATATAAAAACAAACATTTCAATCAATCCAAAATAGCCGAGTTTTTCAAGATTTATAGCCCAAGGAAATATAAATACTGCTTCGACATCAAAAATAACAAAAAGTAAACCAAAAATATAATACCTTACGTATGTTTGGCTCCAACCTGTTCCAACTGGGTCTACACCACATTCATAAGTTTGAAGTTTTTCTTCATAAGGCTTGTTTGGTCTTAGGGCAGAAGCTACCCCAAGAAGCAACACAACAAGAAAAAGGCCGAAACCTAGCACTGCTCCTATGGTCACATAATCTTGAAAATAAGAAATCATAATTTATAGTTTAGTTAAGCCTCTAAAAAGTTTAGTTTTTTTTCAAACTTCAGTGTAATTTTTTTGTAAGATTTTCATAAGTGATAAACAAAAATTTTTTACAAGAGGCAAACATACTTGACATGTCTAAAGAAATTTTCAACTCAGTTATAGATGAAAATTTGAAAGTTGAAACTAGGTTTCAACTACTATCTGACAAAATTCAAGATGCAGAAACTGTAAATTTTATACTCGCAGATGGTTTAGGATTTTTAAATTTACAATCTACAGATTCTTTTTTAAATGAGTATTTAAACAATAGTGTTAACACAACATTTCCATCCTCAACAAATGTTGCCTTAACAACCATCGCCATGCTTAAGGAGCCTATAGATCATGGAATTTTTGGTTACTATATGTACGACAAAATAAATTATGGTTTGATTAATGCACTTAATTGGAATGTAGAAAACAAAGATTTACTTCAAGCGAAGCATTTTGATAGTCAGTCGTCTGTATGGAGCGTTTTTAAAGAAAACAACATATACGCTTCAAATTTCCAGCCTAAGAATTTAATAAATACTCCTTTATCAAATTATCTTTATGAAGAAAAATCTACAGTCCCATACATAACCCAAGAGGATCTACTGATTACCTTATCCGATTCACTGTTTCTAGAAAACAAGTTTAACTTTATCTATTATCCAAATATTGATGTTAGTGCCCATGTATTTGGTGTAAATTCTGATGAGTGGCATAAAGAGATTAAAAAATTTGAAGAACTGGTTAAAAAGATTACAGAATTAAGCAATAAGAAATCTTATACAGTGATATCAGCTGATCACGGATTAACAAATATACCTAAAGAAAATAGGTTTCATATAGCCAATCAAGAAGATATTGACATATATGGAGATCAAAGAGCTGTATATATAAATGGTTCTGAAAAAAAAATTATTGAAACCTTTTCAAACATTCCGGGACAATTAATTAATCGAACAGAGCTAGGCCTTTTACTTCCAACACCGAAAAATGAATTTATTGAGACTTTATACCCAGATTTCTGCTTTCTGGTTGAAGATAAAAATATAATATATCCTCAACACTTAAAAACAGAACTTGCAGGATATCATGGTGGTTTGTCTGCAGAGGAAATTAAAATTCCAATTATTGAGATATCAAATTTTTAGATAACATATACTAATCAGAATGAAAACATTAAAACTTCTTTTATTAGCTGTAATTTTTATTAGCTGTTCAAGTTTTCCAGAGGGACAGTTCGAAGCTACACCAGAACCGTTCTTTGGGGCGGCTGTTGAAGATATGTCAGTTCGTTCTGAATCAATAGTAAATAATTCTGTATCGCAAGGTGATTATATAATTAAGACCGCATATGCAAGCATTGATGTAAGCTCATCAAAATTTAACACAACTGTATCGGAAGTAGAAAGCCTTGTAGGTCAATTCGCAGGTAACATATCAAATACATATCTGTCTACGAACTATCAAGGATTGAAAAGCTACAGTCTTACAATGAATATACCTGCGCAGGAATTTGAAACTTTCCTTAACGAAGTAGAAGATATATCTGAATTTTCAAATATCAGTTCAAATGCAAACGATGTTACAGAGTATGTTTTAGATATCGACTCTAGATTAAAAGCGTTGAATAATGAAAAAATTGCCTTGGAAGAAATCAAAAAAGAAGCAACTTCAACATCTGACAAATTGCAAGTACAAACACAATTAAGATATATAAATCAAGATATTGAGATGCTTCAGGGTCAAAAAGAGTATTATGAAAAATCTACTAGTTACTCTACTTTGACTTTAGAAATTCGGGAAGGCTCAGGTGTCTCATTATTTTCCTGGAACTATTATGTCCAAAGAGCTTTGTCTTGGATAGAAGCCATTATTGGAATAATCATTTCATTATCAATTGCTATTGGTCCGTTAGTATTAATTTACTTTGTAATTAAAAGAACAAGAAATAAAAGTTAGTGGCCCTTTCGTACATAGGACTACTGATTGTTCTATTTTTAATTATTTTGTTTGGAAGAAAACTAAAGTAGTCTTTTACTAATTCGGTTGATACGTACCAAAGAAAACTTGCCAAGCAAGACAGGTTTTAGCTAAAAGACTGAGCCATATATATGCTCTTTCTCCATATAAGTAATCTTTCCACTTTCCAACTTGCTTGTATTGCAAAATCATATTTATCGAAAAGGTGTTAAAGAATAAAAATATACTAATAAATATCCAAACAACAAACTGTGGGACTCCTTGTGGATTTGAGTCTGTTGCGACTCCATCACCAATTAGATTAATGAATATAAATATCCAAGGAGCAATACCGACTAAACAACCCATAATGTAACTTGTCCAATCTACCTTTTCTGTATATTGATTATGTACCTCCATCATCCAGCCAAACCAACACATTGCTGCATTCATAAAAAATATTCCTGCTAAAGCCCAGATATCATAGATTCCTACAAGCAATGCAATTAATACAATCATTACAGAGGCACTTATTGAGTATTCAATCCATCTAACCTTGTTGATTCCGACAGATAAATCTTCTTTATACTTTTTATAAAATGGACCCGAGATTAAATAATGGGCTACAGCAGAAGCTAATAAAAAGGTTGCAACAGCTGGACCAAAGTTAGTAACCTCTGTCCATATTTCCAATTCTGGAACTAGGGCGAAACTTGATGGATCGTTTGGAGAACCAACACCAACTAGTTGAGTAATTGTTATGGGAACGACGAAGTCAGAGTTCACAACAGTTCCAAGCCAAAACAAAATGCCACCTTGTATTAAATGGACAGTCCCCATGATTAAATTAAATCTTTTTAATTTTTGAATTTTATTTTCCATATTTCCCCTTAAAGATTCATTAAAGTAAGTTTAGTTTTCTAATTAATATTAAATCATGGATAAACAATTAATTTTTTCAGAAATTGAATCGTTGATTTTTGATATGGATACTTTAATAAAATCATTAGCAAACTCAAGAGAGTATATTGCACAGGATGATTATGCACGTGCTAGTGGTAAGTTATCAGAATTAGAGATTGAACTCCAGTCGCTTGCAGGCAGAGTTGCTTATATTAAGTCAAGCCTTTGATGGAAAAGTAGTTACTTCGGAAATATTGATGTTTACCTTATCACCAGATTCATAGATAGTATTAGGTAAGGACCTAGCTCTAAAAATCTCTCCTTTACTGTTTTGAAATGATATTACTTGATCGTGACCATAAAAAGTACACTCTTTAACAACATAGCTACCATCTGAATCCAAACTTAACTCGATACACTCAGGTCTAATTGAAACGTCCAATGCACCATCGTAAGCAGAAACAAATGTACCTAAAGATGTTTCCACTCTGCCATCTACCGAGAAGCCCTTTAGGATATTTGGGTCACCAACCGAGTTTGCTACAGTTTGGCTGACGGGATTTAAATAAATCTCTTGAGGGGTAGCGCTTTGAATTACCTTTCCATTCTCTAAAACACTGACTACATCACAAACCGACAGTGCCTCTTCTTGATCGTGGGTAACGATAATTGCAGTTGTTTCAGTTTTTCTCAATAATGCAACTACTTCATCTCTGAGCTCTCGAGCCATATGTGCATCAAGACTTGTAAATGGCTCATCTAATAATATAACTTCAGGGTTTGGAGCTAATGCTCTTGCAAGTGCAACTCTTTGCTGTTGACCACCAGATAGTTCTTGTGGAATTTTATTTCTGTAATGATTGAGATTGCACAAAGTTAACACTTCTTCTAATCTGCCATTTTTAATTTCATCTTTTGTCAGTCCAAATGCTATATTTTTTTCAACATTTAGATGAGGAAAGAGAGCATAATCTTGAAACACCATTCCTATATTTCTTTCTTCTGGAGGTAAAAATAATTCTTCACTTGAGATAATTTGATCTCTCATTTCTATCATTCCTGAATCTGGCCTATCAAACCCGGCAATTAACCTTAATGCTGTTGTCTTGCCAGAGCCAGATATTCCTAATATTCCTACAATCGATCCATTCCAGACATCAAGGTTAAAATCTGATAAAACTTCTTCCGTACCATAAGACTTGGTTATAGAACGTGCTCTAATAATTAAGTTTTCAAATGCCATTATTTGTTTAAATTCCTAGTACTAAGTATATATGTAGGTAGTGCGCTAATTGCTAACAAAATAAAGGCTGAAAATGCTGCTTGGGTAAATAATGCTTCTGATGCATTTGACCAAATATCAACAGCCATAGTACTAAAGCCAGTTGGTCTAAGTAAAAGTGTTTGGGGAAGCTCTTTCATGGTTGACAAGAACACAAGAGCTGCGCCAGCAAATAGGCCTCTATATATGAGTGGAAAAGTAATTTTAAAAAATGTATCTAGTTTAGAAAGGCCAAGTCCTGAGCTTGCTTCTATATAGGTTAATTTAACTTGTTCCATTGATGCTTGTCCTCCACCTACAGCCTGCGGTAAAAAAACTATCAAGTAAGAGATTATAAGAGTTGTAAAAGTTTGATAAATTGATGGAAAAATTTTAATTGTGATAAACAACATAGAAATTCCTACTGCTATGTGGGGTAGTCCATACAAAGTTAATGTAATCTTTTCAAAAAAATCGCCAAACCTTGACCTGTATTGTGAAATCATTACCACAATTGGTGTAGCAATAATCATTGCGATTATTGAAGTTACAGAAGCTGCTGTTAATGAGCCTATTACACCAAAAAATGCCCCACTAACAGAATTGCCATTTGCAAGCCCACGAATTAACCAATAAGAAAGTACTCCTACCGGAAGAATTAAGCTAAATAAAATAACCAAACCAAAAAAAGCAAGAACTAATAATTTATTCTTTTGTGAAAGTTTAATTTTCACAATCTCTTTTGGAGTTCCAGAGACTTTAGCTGACCTACTTACTTCACTTCCACGTTGTGCAAAGCTTATAACTAAAGCTACAAAAATTAAAATTGTCGAATAAAAAATTACAGGATCTCCATTTATGTTAATCACATAATACGAATAAATCGCTTTAGTCATTGTGCCGTATTTCATGAGAGAAACTGCACCAAAATCTGAAATTACATAAAGTCCTACTAAAAGTGACGAGTAAATCATTGGTTTTTTTAATCTTGGTAAAACCACACTTGTATACATCTTTACTTTTTTTACGCCTAATGATCTTGCAGCATCTTCAACGGTTGAATCTAAATTTCTAAGTGCACTACTGCAAATTAATTGGACATATGGGTATGTAAAAAGCGTTAGGACTATCCAGCTTCCAATAAAGCCCTCAATTCCGGCTATTTCATTTATTCCATATTTCGAAAATATTTCCACAAATAAACCTTTCGGAGAAAATGCAGAAACATAAGTTAATGCTCCTATATAGGAGGGAATTACTAAAGGCAATATCGTTAAAGCGAATAAAATCCTAGACCCGGGAACTTCATATCTAACTGTAAGAATTGAAATTAATAAACCAAGAGCAAGACTTGTAAAAACAACAGAAAAAAATAAAAATAATGTATTTAGAAGAAGAGTTAGCACATCCCATGACTGCAAGAAGCTCGATATGTCTCTTGAAAAATTTGCAAATCTCCAAAACATATAAAATATTGGCATCAGGAATACGATTAAGATTAATGTATTTCCTATTAATAAAGGCTTCGGGGTTTTCACTTTATTAAGAATAAATTAATTATTTTGAAAGTAAATGAAAAAATTCTGGCCAGATTTCTCTGACCAGAATTTTTTGGCTTATGTTGATACTGACGGACGGACTAAAATCCTGCTTGAGCAATCAACTCCACAGCTTTTTCTTGCCATAACGATAAAGCTGACCAGTTTAAGTTTGAAGGTGAATTCAAACTATTAATATCTGGGAGCAATTCATTAGGCTGAATACCTTCAACAAGAGGGAACTCGTATACTGTATTTGTAAATGTTTCCTGAGCACTCTTTGAATGCATAAATTCTATAAATGCCATTGCTGCTGGTTTATTTTGGCTTGAGGACAAAATACCAACACCTGCAGGCATAACCATAGCACCACATCCACCGTCTAAGTAAACATTCTTTATAGGCGCTGAGCCGTCTTCAGCTAGCACTCTAAGTGTGTAGTAATGATTAATCATTCCAATATCAAGCTCACCAGCTGCAGCTGCTGCTACTTGTGGTGAGTTTTTTGGATATTCACCATATCCAAGACCATTTATTTGAGTAAGCCAGTCTAAAACTTTTTCTTCTCCATCTGACTCTATCATGCAAGCTACCATTGCTATAAATGATGAGTTGGTTGGAGCAAGTCCTAATCTGTCTCTAAATTTTTCATCTGCTAAACCATAAATATCACCAGGTAGTTCAGAATCCATTACATCTCTAGTATCAACTACAAGAGACCTTGATCTTCCAGAAGTACCAACCCAATATCCATTAGTGTCAACAGCCCATGAAGGTACATTATCAAGAACTTCGGCTGGAAGCCTATCAAAAAGTCCTTCTTTTGCAACTACACCAAGACTTACCGGATCTTGTGAAAAGAAAACATCTGCTGGACTAATAGCACCTTCAAGTGCTAATGTTCCAGCTAATGCTGCACTCTTAGCGTATCTTACCTCTACTTCTACTCCAGAAGTAGCAGCAAATTCTGCAATTATATCTGCAACAAGACTTTCTTTTCTTCCGCTATAGATTACGAGCGTACCGCCAACTTCAGCTTCTTGCTCAGTTAATGCTGCCTCAACTGCTGCATCAATTGCTTCCTGCGAAACTTCACCGGCTGGTCCTGCTGGTCCTTGTTCTCCTGCTGGTCCTTGTTCTCCTGCTGTTGAGGAGCACGCTGAAAGAACCATCATGAGAGCAATTAAAATTACTGTTGTTTTTTTATTCATTTCAACCTTTTTTCTAACTAACTTTGTTAATAGTAGTTAACAAAATTAGTTAATGGTAATTTATTTTAAAATTTTTTTTTATGTAATTTATGTTTAAATTTCTTTGAATTTAATATTTTGCTATGGCTTTAAACAGAAACGAAGGCGTACTTCTTATCAATCTTGGATCACCCAAACAACTTACTAAAAAATCTGTTAGAGAATATTTAAAAGTTTTCTTATCTGATGACAATGTGTTGGACTTGCCAAAAATTTTGCAGCAATTAATTCTTCGTTTATTCATACTCCCCTTTCGTCCCAAAAATACTTTAGAGGCATATGAAAAAATCTGGACTTCAGAAGGTTCTCCATTAATTATTTCAACAGACAGCATTGCAGATAAATTATCTAAAAAAACTAATTGGAATGTTAAATATGCAATGAGATACGAGGAGCCAAGTATTGAAAAAGCTTTATATAATTTTAAAGAACAAGATATTGAAAAAATTTATGTTATATCTCTTTATCCTCATAATGCTTTAGCAACAACTATTACAACAGAGCTGGAGACAATTTCAGTTGCAAAGAAAATTTCACCAGACTTTGAATTAATTTTCACAAAACCTTTCTACAATGAAAATATTTATATCGACGCTATGGCAAACTCAATAAAGCCATATATCGATGATTCGAAATTCGACAAAATTATTTTCAGCTATCATGGCATACCTAAAAGACAAGCCAAAAAAACTGATGAGACTGGGTTTCATTGCTTTTCAAGTGAAGAATGTTGTGAAACTGCAGGTGAAGGCTCCAAAGATTGCTATAGATCTCATACAAGAATTGCAACAAGTTTAACTGCTGCTAAGTTGGGGTTGAGAGACGATCAGTGGGAAATTGCTTATCAATCGCGTCTTGGTCCAGGTTGGCTTACTCCGTTTACAGACAAAAGGCTCGCACAGTTACCAGATGAAGGCAAAGATAATATTGCAGTAGTATGCCCTTCCTTTATTTCAGATTGTCTTGAAACTCTAGAAGAAATAGATATACGCGGTAGAGAAACATTTACAAATGCTGGTGGTAAAAATATGACATACATACCTTGTTTGAATGATTCTGAAGAGACAATAGAACTTTTAGAATTTTTAGTTAAGGCTTCCTGATTTACTTAATTTTTTAAAGCTAAAAGACTTTACGATAAATTTGCCACCATTTCGTACAAACCACATAAAGCCAGCTAACAAATAAGCATAAGGACACATCATATTATTAGTATTATACATTAAATAGTAGAATATTAATAATGCAAAAAGATCCGAAACTTGTCAGAAAATATGAACCAATTATTTGGCTTTTATTTTTTGGCCTTACATTTGCTGTTGGTTGTCCTGCTTTTTAAAAATTAAGCCATAGACTGTTAACAACTGTTAACATATGTAATAATGAATAAAAACCCAAATGTATTTGTACAAAATGAATTGGAGAATTTACCTAATTCGTTTTTCTCTCATGCTGAAGCAATATATCACTTAGAGGAAGTTGGTATTGAAGTAAGGCAAACTAGAGTTGCAGACTGGCTTGGTGTTAGTAGAGCAAACGTGTCACAAGTAATCGGAAGAATGCAAAATAGTGGTCTTGTTGAATTAAATGATGACTTAAAGTTATCCCAAAAAGGAGAATATTTGGCAAAAATGATCTCAAGAAGACACCGTATAATTGAGAGGTTCTTGACTGAGGTTTTAGATTTACCATGGGAAAAAGTTTATGCAGAAACAAAAAAATGGGAAAATGTATTAAGTCCTGTAACTGAAGAGGCTATGCTTAAAATTTTAGGAAATCCTAAAACAGGTCCCTTCGGAAATCCTATTCCTTATTCAAATTATTTTGAAGGCCCGATGAATCGCCTGTATGATGTTGACACGAATAAAAAGTATTCTATTATAAAAATTTCAGAAGAACTTAAACGAGACAGTTCTGTTATAACCTTTCTTCAAAAGAATCAAATTCTTCCAGGAAATAACATATTTATCTCAGATACAAATAAATACTCTATTACCGTTAGTGTTGCAAAAAATCAATTTTTTGGTCTAGACAAATATATTGCAAAGAGAGTATATGTTAACTAATTCAATTTATGATTATTCCGGAAAAATTTATAATTAGATTATGAGAGAATTTTTAGCAAACATACCATACGAACTATTTAGCTATATTGGCGGAGGAATCTTTTTGTTTGTAATATTGTACAAATTTTTTCCAAAACTTTTTATTAAGATTCATAAACCAATATTTTTTACAATTGGTATATTGTCCTTGTCCTTAGGGTATGTAGGAATAGTTGTACCGGGCCTTCCCACAACAGTCTTTATACTGATTGCTGCTTGGGCTTTTTCAAAATGTTCAGAAAGATTTACTTTGTGGTTAGAAAGTCACAGAATATTTGGCCCCATAATCTTGAATTGGAAGACCTATAGAGGGCTATCTAGAAGAGCTAAAAAGCTTGCTATATCGATGATCATTCCAACTTTTGTTATAACTATCTACTTTGTTTTTTCATTAGTCGGTGACTTAATCTTCGGTGCTTTTGGAATTGCATTGTGTACATGGCTTGCAACTAGGCCTGAACCGCCATTAGAAAACGGGGCTTAAATTTAATTAGCTTCTGGAATTTGATAGCCAATCGGTGAAACCTTATCTAATTCAAAAACATCCCTAGCTTGAGCCTCGTAATTTAGTCCAATAGAGATTTGATCTCCTTCAGTTACTCTATTGCCGCTCTCATCTAGTCTTGCATTCATTGTCGCTTTTTTGCCTGATTTACAAATTGTTTTTATTTCAGTCATTTCATCCGCCCATGCCAACAGATAGACACTTCCTGGAAAAGGCTCACCGCGGAAATCTGTCCTCAAACCATAACAAAGGACTGGAATTTTTAACTTATCTACTACAAGAGATAACTGTAAAACCTGCTTTGGGCTTAAGAATTGTGACTCATCAACCAGAACACAAGATACCGGATCTCTCTGGTGTTCATGTGCCGTCCAAACATAAAGATCATCATCTGCAGTAAAGATTTCGCAGTCTCTATCTAATCCAATACGAGAAGCAATTTTTCCTTCCCCAAATCTATCATCTAACTTTGGAGTAAATAGAAGCGTCCTCATATTCCTTTCTTCATAGTTATGAGCTGACTGCAGAAGTGTTGTGCTTTTACCAGCATTCATTGCTGCATAATAAAAATATAATTTTGCCATTGTTTATATCTTAGTTATTTAATTTTATGTTGCTATCGAACAGCAACTATTCTTCCAACAGTTTCTCTACGACCAATCATGTCCAAATATTCAACAATTTCATCAAATTTAATTGTTTTATAAACTGGTTCAATTTGCTGATTAATGTATAAATCAAATATTAATTCCATTCTTGATTGGAGATATTTTTTATCATCATTTTCAAAACTAATCATAAAAACTCCCATAATAGAAATATTTTTTACAAGTAAGTAGCTGAGAAGCTGAGTTGGTATGTTGCCGCTAGCAAAGCCAACTATAAGTGCACGTCCTTCTGAACCAAGCAACCTAACTCCTTGCTCATATGGTTCTCCACCAACTTGATCATAAAATACGTCAATAGGTCTTTTACCGTATTTCGCCTCAACTATTTCCTTTAAATTTTCTTCTTGATAATTTATTACTAGCTCAGGTCCAAATTGTTGAACTAACTTTTTTTTACTTTCTGAACCAACTGCAGCAACTACTCTAGCTCCTGATATTTTTGCTAACTGTACTGCTGAAAGACCTACACCTCCTGCTGCAGCATTTACTAGCACCAATTCATTTGGTTTTATTTGTGCTCTTCTATGTAGTGCAAAATCTGAAGTTAGGTAGGACATAAGTATCGCTGCCCCAGCTTCGAATGAAATGTTTTCAGGTAATTTATAAGTAAGATTTTCTGAGACTACACAAATCTCACCAAAACTTCCATGTCTTCCTGACCTGAATACAGTTGTTGCAGCAACTACTCTATCACCAACTGAAAAATTGCTATCTTCTGAACATTCTTTTACATACCCTCCAACTTCAAATCCAGGTACAAATGGATGTTTGGGATTCGACTGATACATCCCACTTGCTAACAATAGATCAGCAAAATTTAAAGTTGCTGCTTTTGTTTCAATAACTAGCTCTTGGTTTTTTATTTCTGGATAATCCATCGATGTATATTTAAGGTCCGTAAAGAGGCCTGGCTCTTCCTGAGCCCAAGCTTTGTAAACATTCATATGAATATCATAAAAGAATTTATTAGTGGTAGTCTTTTTTTATGGAAGTAATTATTAAATACATACACATGATTGGATTATCTATTTGGCTTGGGTCAATGGTGCTTTGGGCAGTTTTTGCGCCACAACTATATAAAATTGATCCCACAAAAAAAACTACTGATGCGTTAAGAGGATACTTTAGTTCAGTTTCTTGGACATCATATTTTCTAGCATTTGTGTCTGGATTGACTCTTTACTTTTTAAATGAAAGCACTACTTCTAACTGGTATATAGAAGTTTTTGTTCTTGGATTAGCTGGTATTGTTATTGCTTTACATAGCTATGCAACAAAACTTAGTGCTGCATTAAGAGGTGCTTTCAATGGTTTGATGTTAATACTTGCTTTAGTCACTGTTTATCTTGCAACAATTTATATTTAAAAAGAATTTATTAAGTCCAAATCTTCTTCTGCAATAATTCCATATCCTCGAGTAAGAATATTTTTGCTGTCTTTTTCAATCAAAAACCAATATATTGTTTCACTGGAAGGTATGTCTAAACTTTCTAAAAACTGATTTAAGTCAACATAAGCAGTGATGGTTCTGTCTCTTATTCTGTCATCTCTAATTCCTGCTCGCATGATTCCGTCTAAATAAACTTCAAATAATTTAGAACTCTTTTGTACGGTTGGGACTTCAATAATGTTATGTGAATCGCCAAATCCATTGTTCTCTAGTAAAGATATTGATTCATCAACCAGGGGTTGGTGCCATTGTTGAAAAGCAACAATAATAATTAGATTTTTATCAACAAAGTCATCTGGAACAACTTTATCTCTTTTATTTAAATCTTTACCATTAATTTCTGGAAATTCTCCATACTCAACAGTCACTTCATTCTCCTGTTCTGCTTGACAACTTACAGCAAAAAATAAAATTAAAACAAGGAAGCTAGTCTTGAACCGGACCAAGGACTGCCTCAAGATTTTTAATTTGTTTATCCATTAATTTGTTAAAAATAGGTCCTACAAAAATACCCAATACAAAAAAAGGAAATTTGTATTTAATATCTACAGAATATGTAACTTCAGTACCTCTTGAATTTGCTGATAAGAAAATGGTATCAATGATTGTAAATATAGAAGTGCTAGCCTCTAAAGAGACTCTTAATGGTGGCCCCCACTCAATAATTTCATAATTATATTGTCTTGGCTTATTGTTGAAATGTGTTTTTACTTTGAATACGGAGCCTTGTCTTAAAGGTTCTTTTGTAATGAGCTCGCCTTCATCGCCCTCAGCCCATTTTTCTAAATTTCTAAAATCTGATAAAAACCCAAAAGCCGAATCAATATCTGAGCTAACTGTTACTGTTCTTGAAAAATTTGGCATAAGTTTATATTAAGTAAATTAAATTTTTGTAGGAAATTGTTTATCTAAGATTTAATGATCTATTTCTAAAACCTATAAAACCAATTACCAAAAATATCGCTATTTTGCCCATGACGAGTAATAAGTCTTCAGCAAATAATCCATCTTGATAAGGGTTGCCATATGCTCCAAAAGATGAAATGTTGTCGTCAATCCATAAAAAGAAGTCATTTGTACCTTTCAATGAATTTGCTAAATATTCAATTGCCATGAGACCTCCACCAAAAGCCCATGCCATTGATGATTTACCTGTATATGCTCCAAGGGCAAACCCTAAAACTCCAAAACTTACCCCAGCTAAAGCTCCCTGTAAAGTAGCTTTCATTAAAGGTAGATAATCGAGTGTTTGGCTAAGTTCCATGGTTGCAATTGGAATAAACATAATATTCGTCCATGCAAAGCATACAAACAAACCAAAAAATACAGCTACCAGTGATTGTGTAAGGTAAACTGTTGATCTTGTCATTGGTAAAGCTGCAACAAATTCGAAAGTGCCATCTTCCTCGGCTTTTGAGCCAAGTTTATTTAAAAGAATTATTGTGGCTATTCCAATTAAGATAGGCACAAAAGGAATCATAAAATAAGTTGTTACCATTCCCTCTAAGGTAAAAACGTTATCCCAATCTGAAATTCCAAGTAAGTTCATCATCGTTTCATTTTCAGACATACCTCTAAAAGCCTCTCGTTGAGTGTCGATAAGTAAACTCTCTACACTTGAGTTAGCAAAAGCTAGCGGGAGTATCAATAAATACAGCCCAGGAGCAATTGTCCAGTTTAGAATAAATTTTCTTGGGACTGTCACCATATATTTCAAGTAATTAAACACTAACCCTCTCTCCTTTCATAAAATTTAAAAAAGGCGTCTTCTAAATCTTCACCCTGCTCTGCAGCCTTGCTTGAAAACGTCTCATAGGTTTCATCATATACTTTTGCACCTTCTCTTAAAACAGCCATAGAGTCAGCAACTTTTTCAACCTCAGAAATAATATGTGATGATAAAAGTATTGCTGCACCATTATTTGAAAATTCTTTTACAATTTCAAAAAAAGTTCTTTGATGAAAAGGATCTAGGCCTGAAGTTGGTTCATCTAAAATTAATGCCTTTGGCTTATGCAGTACTGCAAGTATCAAAGCAACTTTTTGCCTGTTACCTTTAGATAATTCTTTGAGAGTTTGATCAACCTCTAATTCGAACTTTTCTGCTAATTCCATAGCATAATCAGATGATTGACCTCGCATGTCTGCACCAAGTTTAAATAGTGACTTAGGATTTAAATTTTGTGGAAGTTGAGGATCTCCAGGTAAATATCCTATTATTTTTTTTGCCTCAACAGGATTTTCAATTGTATCAATTCCCTCAACTGAAAGAGAACCTTCAGAGGGCATCAAAAATCCCATAAGACTTCTCATAGTTGTAGATTTTCCAGCCCCATTAGGACCAAGAAGCCCTTTAACCTCGCCATTATCAACAGAGATATTGATATCTCCAACACCTTTTCCATTTTTGTATCTCATAGTGAGATTGTTAATTTCAATCACAAATTTATTTTAAGCTGAAAAATTGAAAAAAATAATTTATTCCTCAGAATTTTCATTTTTTTGTTTATTTCTTAACCAAGTCAAAAGTAAAGCAGGTATTAAAAACATAAGCATTTCATCCCAACCACCCTGGTGATATAGACTAGGTGGTGGGATTATTTTGGTGAACATTAGAGATAGCCTTCTACCATCCAACGAGTAATATTTACAAGCGTGTTTGGAAGTAACCCAAAGTATATTGTTAAAGCCGCTAATACGCTTAGTAAAATTTTGTCTGAGTTTTTAACCTGTATTTTTTCAACTACATTTTCTGTTTTCTCAACTGCTGCTACCCATATTGGTCGTAAGTAAAAATAAAATCCCGCGACTGTAGTTAACATCAACACTGTAACTAATATGTATCTTTCATATGACCAGAGGTTAGTAATCAGAATGAACTTTGAAACAAACCCGCTAGTTAACGGCAATCCAGCAAGACCGAGCATAAATATGGAGAATGTAATTGTTATGAGTTTATTTTCTTTAAACAAGCCAGAAATATTTGAAATTTGAAAATCTGAACTCAGCTGACCACTGATAATTGAGAAAACTGTAAAGATGCCAATTAATTGAATGATATAAGTTATCAAATAGAAAGTTGAAGCACTAATACCGTAAACGCCTGAAGATATTCCAGAAAGTATAAATCCTGATTGAATGACTCCACTATATGCAATTAACCTTTTCAAGTCTGTTTGATTAGTAGCGAATAAAGCTCCTGCTAAAACTGACAAGATTACAACTGCGCTAAAAAATAAATCAAACTGATCAATAATGAATGTAAGAGATACTGCTACAAGTCTTGCCAAAACAATAAACGATGCTACTTTTGCGACTGTTGCCATATACCCAACGTAACCTGTTGGCGAACCTTGATAAACGTCAGGTGCCCATGCCTGAAAAGGAGCAGCTGCTACTTTAAATAACAAACCAACAATAATTAATATCAACCCTACAAAAGTAGTTAAAGGAACATTTTCAGGTCCAATAAAACTAATTGCAATACTTGTTTCGTATACTCCAATTATTGATAGTGAGACGTAAATTAAAGCAATACCATAAACAAATATGCAAGAAGCCAGAGAACCGAGTAAGAAGTACTTCAAAGAGGCTTCATTACTTAATTGATCTCCCCTATTAAGTCCTGCCAAAGCATACAAACTAATTGAACCTATTTCTAAACCTATGAATAACATTATGAAGTTCTCAGCATCAATCATTAGTAAAAAACCTGATGCTGACATCAAAATAAGAATTAAGGCTTCAGTAGTTTTATTTTCAATCATTTCAGAAGTTTTCCAGAAAGAGTTAAAAGTAAAAAGCAAAACCATTCCGACAAGGACATTACCAACAAGTGCAAACTCATCAAGAAGAATCTTTTCGGTGAAATAAGAAGAGATACCATCGGTTAAAAACAATCCGAACTTTAAAAATATTGTAAATAAAGTTAATAAAATTCCTATAAACGATACGTATTTTTTTACGTACATTGGAGTAGATATTGTTATTGTGCAGAATAATAAAACTATGACTGTAAGAAGCAGTGCCAGCGTTGGGGCTATAACTATATAATTTATACCTAGAATCTCTGAAACAGTTGTCATTTTAAATCCTTAAACATTGCGATTGTATCACTTAAAAAGCTTGCTTCTTCAATAACAAAACTCTCAATATAATTTGGGTAAATTCCAATAAATAACATTAATAAAATTAATGGAGCTATAGATGCAGTTTCTCGAGAGTCTAAATCGCTTAAGCTTTTGTTTTCTTCGTATTTTATTGGACCAGTAAACATTCTCTGATAAGCCCAAAGCATATAAATTGCTGCCAATACAACTCCAAATGCCGCAATTGAAGTCAAGATTTTATAACTGTTGTAGCTACCCATAAGAATCATAAATTCTCCAACAAATCCATTTAATCCTGGAAGGCCAATTGAAGCAAAAGAAGTGAACAAAAATATTGCTGCATATCTAGGCATTGTAATCTTTACTCCACCAAAGTCACTAATGTTTCGAGTATGTCTTCTTTCATAGATAAAACCAACAAGCATAAATAAGGCACCTGCAGTAATGCCATGGTTTATCATTTGAATTATTGCTCCCTCAATGCTTAAAAACCCACCAGCTGAAATACCTAACATAACAAATCCCATATGACTGACCGATGAATAAGCAATCAATTTTTTAATATCAATTTGAGCAATAGCAACTATGGCTCCATAAATTATTCCAACAACAGATAACAGAGCAATTAAATTTTTGTAAGCCAAGAAGCCCTCTGTAAAAAATGGAATCGAAACTCTCAGTATTCCGTACGCCCCTACTTTAAGGAGGATCCCAGCCAACATTATACTTCCTGCGGTTGGGGCTTCTACGTGAGCATCAGGCAACCATGTGTGTAACGGAAATATTGG
>Ga0115012_10000710_pt1 | contig 19158 bp, 18 predicted proteins | sample TroAtlMetagenome_FD_88706 | JGI IMG/M metagenome (GOLD analysis project Ga0115012, IMG submission 88706) | Marine eukaryotic phytoplankton communities from Atlantic Ocean - Tropical Atlantic ANT10 Metagenome | ecosystem: Environmental > Aquatic > Marine > Oceanic | place: Tropical Atlantic...
ATATTTCCATCAAAGATATAATCGATAGATGAGCCATCACTCGCAGTTGCTCTGATTGATGCAATTGATGAGTCTACTGATGAGACTACTGCATTCCAATCATTTCCAAATAAATTAAAACTCCATGCTTTATTCTTTTTTAGTGGAAAATCCAAAACATCTTTTGCTTCACCATTTTCAAATGGACTTAATTGGTCATGAGTCATTCTTCCAAGAAATGGATTATGATTTAGGACAGCGTGTCTTCTTGCTTCTCCTATACTAGAGATCGCCAACATGTATGCTGTCCCGTCTTCTTCAATATCAGTTGTTGCTACTACTAACTTTGTTGTATCATCGCTGTAGTCAGGTGTTGAGAATGTGTACAGCCAATAATCTCCTAATTCCCAATTTGGAACTGAGATCTCTTCAGAACTGGAGTTTCCAGTTATACCATCAGTTACTGCGGTGCAACCGGTCATCGAAGTTAGTAAGATTACCAACATAACACCGATAGGAGCCCCTCTAGTCATACAAATCCCTCCGGGTAGTTAGTCAAGAGACTAACGGTTTTATGTCTCAAAGAAGACCGTTTTCAGTTAATTTGCCAGTTCCTGCCAGTACAACCGCAACAATTGACATTAATTTAATCAGAATATTCAGTGAAGGTCCAGATGTATCTTTGAATGGATCTCCGATTGTATCTCCAATCACAGCTGCATCATGAGCCGCATCTCCTTTTTCAGCTCCTGTAATGTGACCTTGTTCAATAGCCTTCTTCGCGTTATCCCAAGCTCCACCAGCGTTTGCCATGAATAGTGCCATTAGAACTCCTGTAACTAATGAACCAGCCAATAGTCCCCCTAATGCATCCCATCCCAAAACGTATCCTACAATTACAGGCGCTGAGATTGCTACTACTCCTGGTCCAACCATTTCTCTTAGCGCTGCTTGTGTAGAAATATCAACACATTTCTTAGAGTCTGGCTTCACGCCTTCCTTCCCTTCTAGTAATCCTGGGATTTCTTTGAATTGTCTTCTAATTTCAATAACCATTTCTCCAGCGGCCTTGCCTACTGACGTCATTGTCATTGCTGCAACTACGAATGGTAAACCTCCTCCAATCAAGAGCCCGACTACAACCATTGGGTTTGTCAAATCTAAATCTAAGGTGCCATCTATTGCAGCAGTATAAGCAGCGAATAATGCAAGTGCGGTTAATGCCGCAGAACCAATTGCGAATCCCTTACCTACTGCTGCGGTAGTGTTTCCAATTGAATCTAGTTCGTCAGTAATTGCGCGTACCTCCTTTCCTAATGAACTCATTTCAGCAATCCCACCTGCGTTATCTGCAACAGGCCCGTAAGCATCGACTGTCATTGTAACGCCAACGGTAGCCAACATTCCCATTGCAGCCATTGCAATACAGTAGAGTCCATATTCCTCTCCACCGAAGTAGTTTGCTCCAAGAATACCTGCTGATATTAAGAGAATAGGGATGAAGGTTGACATCATTCCAACTGATAGTCCAGCAATTGCATTTGTTGCAGGACCTGTCTTTGACATTTCACCAATGTGTGGAATAGCTTTAGTCTTGATTCCAAATACTGGCTCAATACCAGTGTAGTATTCAGTAACTAAACCAATCATAATTCCAACAATACTTCCTAGAACAACTGAGTGCATTACTCCCATTTCTACATCAATTAATCCTTGGTTGATTGACATATATCCTCCAACCCAGAAAAGTATAGCTGCGATAAATGTAGTATTTCTTAGCGCAGCAGCAGCATCTGATCCGTTCTTTAACAAAGTCATTGAAAATACTCCAATGATAGATGCGACATATCCAATTAATCCAAGCATAATCGGCATCATAACATAATCAACACCCATAGTTTCAGAGTTGCTTGCAATAATCATTGCAGCAATAATAGAACCAACAAATGATTCAAATATATCTGCTCCCATACCTGCAACATCGCCAACATTGTCTCCGACATTGTCTGCAATAACTCCAGGGTTTCTAGGATCATCTTCAGGAATTCCTGCTTCTACTTTACCCACTAAATCGGCACCAACATCAGCAGCCTTTGTGTATATTCCACCGCCAACACGTGCGAATAGAGCAATTGAAGAAGCTCCCATTCCAAATCCTGCTGCTGCTGAAAGATTACTGCCAGCGTCATCAGCACCCAACCAATATGCAATTATTGAGATGCCTAATAATCCAAGACCTCCAACTGAAAGACCCATTACAGCTCCACCGTTGTAAGAAACTTCGAGTGCCCCAGCAGGGCCATCATTCTTAGCAGCCATGGCAGTTCTTCCATTAGCAGAAGTAGCAGCTCTCATTCCTGAGAAGCCAGCCCCTACTGAAGCAACAGCCCCTGCAAAGAATGCAATTGCAGTTTCAATATCATTCAACCATGCTAGCACAGCACCAACAACAATAACGAAAATACTCAATACTCTATATTCTGCTTTCAAAAAGGCCATAGCCCCATCTTGAATCTCTTGAGTTATGTCTGCCACAACTTCATTATCAATTTCTACACTGTTCACTTTCTTGTATAATACAAATGCAATTAGAAGTCCTAAAACTCCTGCTCCGGCTGCAATTAATGGTATATTTTCTAACATGGTGTTCACCTTTGTGACTCGCCGACAAAAGAGTTGCTTATAATCGGAATCCCAATTAAAGCCCAGTTATTTAATGACTAACTATACTTTTTCTAAAACGATTTTAGCAAAAGAACTCAGAATTCCAGCTCCATCATGTTCTCCTCTAAATGATTTATATTCCTCTTCGGAAATATGTCCCCATCCATATGCTCGTTCAATTCTCTTCTTCGCTGCTTCCGGATGAAATTGAATTCCCCATGTTGGCATTGGTTTTCCTAATTCATCATTTAATCTCACGGCGGTAACCATATTGTGAGCCGTCTTGCTAAGCAATGTGCAATTCTTAGGGACTGACATAACATGATCTTGGTGACTGAATAATCCTGCAATACTCTCATTATTTTCCACATGCGTTGTTAGTAAAACATCATTCTCTCCTTCTTTTGTAAGCTCAAGATTCCATATCCCGCTGGAAAATGATTCCGCTCTTTCTATTTTCGATCCCAATGAATGGCAAAGTAATTGATGACCGAAACAAATACCAAGAGTTGGAACTCCAGATTTTGCTGCCGCTCTAAACATAGTTTCCGTGGGGCTCATCCATTCCTCCCATATACTTACATTTCTTCTAGATCCCGAACAAACAACAGCATCTAATTTCATTTTAACAATCCAATTTTTCATTTCTTCTTCGTTGTCATGCATCGGCATTAGAATCCTTTTGAAATTAATGTTCCTTTCTTCCATTTCAACTTCTTTCTCACTCCAGAACTCGTATTCATAATCCCAATGAGGGACATCAGATTCCATGAGTTTTATTTCTGAATTCTGCAGGACTTTTTCTCCAGCATCAAATGACTGCATTTGAGGGGTAACTAGTAAAACTTCAACATCAGATAATGCGGCCAGTGGCTTGATTACTTCCTGATTTCCACCGTGTCCGAATTCAGCTCTTTCTACTAGTAAATCAATCAGTAATACTCTTAATGAAGTACTCATCATGCAGTTGAAAGAGCCTCAGGTTCATTAGCCCTCGGCTGTTACGCTTACACAGAAGGTTGGTATGCGAATGGTTGATGAACAGTTAATTCTTGCATCAGTGGGGCCTGTTCAGGCAATCTTAGATGCGCATGAAGGAGTTGTAAATGTCGTTGATACAACTGATGGAATAATCATGATATCTCTAGAAGGTGGTTGTACTGGTTGTAGTTCTACACCGATGACGGCAATGCAAATTTATTATTCTCTAATGAAGTTAGAAGGTGTTAATGATGTGGTGTTTGTCAATGGAGAATTACCTGCTTACATGAGGTCATTTATTGATGAGAAACTCGGTAAATAATAATCATTCATTGTTATTTTCTCTTTCTGCAGCCCTCATTTTCATTATTTGATGTGGGTTTGTTTCTCCTTGGACATCCTTCCCCTTAATATTTATCATTCCTGAGATTGCTACGATAACTGCGATTACTGCAAACGGTCTAGAAACATTAGTAGATCCCCACAGTTCTCCTCCAAGATAATGTAAAACAAATAGCATTATTGCGGAAATAATACATAAGGCTGCAACAATCTTTTGTGTCAATATTTCTCCATTTTCGAAACGTGCCAATGTGCCTATGGCCATCCACAATATAGTCGCCACTCCACACATAGTAATGGAAGCAGTTTCTAGAATTGAGACTAATTCCATGACCACAGGATAGGGTCACCATTTGTTTATGTTGGGGAGAATCAATCCGAATAGATGGTATCATTCAAGACCTGTGGGCCCTTCATGAAGACATGGTAAAGGTAGGGGGTTGGTCATTGCCAAATTCTCGTAGGGATGAGCCACCTTATTTTAGCAAGACCCAATTAGTCGATGTTTTGGAGCAAGTAGCAGTTTTATTGGAATTATCCGGTGCAAATGGATTCAAAGTACGTGCATACCAAAATGCTTCACGAGCGTTATCATCAATGGAAGAAGACTTATTCTCAATAATTTCTGAAGGAAGATTATTGCAAGTCAAAGGTATTGGGAAAGGAATTGGAGGTTTAATTACTGAATCAGTATTACATGGCACTTGGGGGGATATGCAATCATTGTATGATAAAGTCCCTACAGGATTGATTGAGATTGTCGGCATTCCTGGTTTAGGTCCTAAAAAAGTGAAGGCATTATATGATTCATTAGGAATTGAATCTATTGAACAATTGAAAACAGCATGTGAACTAGATCATATTTCTTCTCTTCCCGGTTTTGGTAAGAAAAGTCAAAAGAAAATTTTTGATGGAATCGACCTTTTACGACGCTATCAAGGAAGAACTAGAATGGATGTTGGGTTACTTTTTGGTCGTTCTCTAGAAGAAAAAATCTCTTTAATTGAGGGTGTTGAGAAAGCAGAACTTGCAGGAAGTGCACGCCGGAGGCGCGAGACAATTGGTGATCTAGATATTGTCGTATCTTCATTAGCTATAAATCATCAGAAAGTAATCCAAGAAATACTAGGACTACCTGGGATAGCAGAAGTTAAGGGATATGGGGATTCTAAAATTAGCTTGATTCTAGAACAAGAGATGTTATCAAGTTCAATTGGAAATGGGGCTCTAGACGAAAGGCTCGCAGAGACTCTGATGGAGAGAAATAGCGACGCCACAATTGATGCTCAGGTTAGAATCGTTACTCCAGAAACTTTCCCATTTACTCTTGCATATTTTACTGGCTCTAAGGAACATAATATTAGAATGAGGCAAGAAGCAATTAATCGAGGGCTTAGATTAAATGAGTTTGGATTGTTTCCAGAATCTTTAGCAGGTTCATCTATTGGGATGGAGGCAGCAAAACATACACTGTTATGCTCCGATGAATCGGAAATCTACAAAAATTTAGATATGCATTGGGTCCCTCCTGAAATGAGAGAAGATATGGGAGAAATTGAAGCCGCTTCTACGTCTAAATCATTACTCCCTGAACTCATAATTCCTGAAGATATCAAAGGCGCTTTTCATAATCATACTATTTATTCTGACGGAAGTAATACTCTTGAAGAAATGGCACAGGCAGCACAATCATTGGGTTGGCAATATCTAGGTATTGCAGATCATTCTGAAACATTGAATATAGGAGGTAGGTCCATTGGAATCTCTAGTGACTTAGTCCCAAATCAGCGTAGTGAAATAATTAAACTAAATCAAATATGGTCTGATGAAGGTGTTGATTTCAGATTATTTCATGGTTCTGAATGCGATATATTAGCAGATGGTAAGCTAGACTATTCTGATGATATTAGGAATATCTTTTCTCATGTTGTCGGAAGCATACATGCCTTGGGGAGTTGGAGAAATAGAGATGAAATTGAGAATACAGAAATGTTAATTCGGGCAATTGAAGACCCTACATTCACAATTCTAGGGCATCCTACAGGAAGAATTTTACAAGTTAGAGAAGGAATTCCTATAGATATGCACGCTATAATTAGAAGGATGGGTGAATTAAATATGGAAGGAAACCTCAAAGCGATTGAAATTAATGCATCTCCTTATCGTCTTGATCTAGATTGGCGACTGTGCAAGTTTGCTAAAGAGCAGAAAGTTCCGATTTGTATTAATCCTGACGCTCATGATGTAAATGGATTGAATGATGTTTGGTATGGTGTACAAATTGCACGCAAAGGATGGCTCGAGAGATCGGATATACTCAACACAAAGACCGGTGCAGAAATTGAATCTCTATTCAATGTTCGATAATGTTCATCATCAAGAGTCTCTTCGATTATGATATGAGTTTCACAAGGGGGTTGATTTTTTCTTTAGTATCAATAATTCCTGCCATGATATTAGGTCTCGTATCTTACATAATGTTAGGTGGTGTCACAAGTTCTCCAGAAAGTTCAGATTTCATGTTTGGCCCATGTTATGGAGTCCCATTTTCTATAATTATTCTAGCATTTATTTACGGTTTTAGAGAACAACCGGAGTTGGAATAATGAAACGCTCTGAAAAGGCGAATAAAATTGGTAAAATTTTGGATGAATTATATCCTACTCAACCAATACCTCTTGATCATAAAGATGCATATACATTACTGGTTGCAGTAATGTTATCTGCCCAAACTACTGACAAGAAAGTGAATGAAGTCACTCCCAATCTTTTCTCACGAGCTGATAACCCTGAAAAAATGTCAATACTAAATGTAGATGAAATTCATGAGATAATTCGTGAGATAGGATTGGCTCCTACTAAGGCTAAGAATCTTAAGAAGATGGCTGAACAAATTTTAGAAGGCGGTGGAGAAGTAATTCCTGATTGGAATTTCCTGGAATCATTAGCAGGAGTGGGACATAAAACTGCTAGTGTAGTAATGTCGCAGGCTTTCGGAATTCCCGCATTTGCAGTCGATACTCACATTCATCGATTAGCTTATCGATGGGGGCTATCAAATGGAAAAAATGTTCAAACTACTGAGAAAGATTTGAAGAAAATATTTCCAGAAGACACTTGGATTAGAAGACATTTACAAATTATCTTTTTTGGTAGAGAATACTGCCCCGCTAGAAATCATGATTTAAGTGAATGCCAGATTTGTAGTTGGGCATCTACAAAAAAGATGATTAAAGAGAGCAAAAGCTAGTTTCTATTTCTAATTAATATCCCTCCAATGGCTAGAAAAACGGTTCCAGCTAATAGAGACGGTAATCTTAAGCTAGAAACAGAATCACTTAAATTTCTGCCATTTTGACATTCTCCTTCATCTAAACCTGTAATTTGCCCAATTGTTCCGATATCTGTGTCACATTCATTTTGTATCCTTTCATCAATATATCCTACTAACAAAATTGTGATCAAGAATGATATTAATCCAATAACTCCCAACACTATAGAAAATAGCCCTAGTTTATTCATGAATCATAGCAACATGTACTTGTTATTGAATGCTGCTAGTATACGAGCATTCATCATCTAATTACTTCTGCGAGTATTATGAGTAATGAACCTGTAACGCTAGAAGTGGGTCAAAAAGCACCCGATTTTAATGCTCAAATAACTAATGGAGATAAAATTAAACTTTCTGATGTATTATCATCTAATCAGAAAGTAATACTTTATTTCTATCCAAAAGATAGTACTCCTGGGTGCACGGTACAGGCTTGTGATTTTAGAGATAATTTTTCACGACTTCAGAATGCTGGATACAAAGTAATTGGCGTCTCTAAGGACTCTTCTAGTTCTCATCAGAAATTTATAGATAAACATGAATTACCGTTTGACTTGATTGTAGATTCAGAAATTGAACTTCATCAATTATATGGTGTTTGGAGAGAAAAAATGAATTATGGTAAAACGTATATGGGAGTATCTAGGTCAACATTTGTAATAGACACAAATGGAACTTTAGTCTCTGTAGGCTATAACGTAAGAGCAAGTGGCCACGTAGATAGATTAGTGAAGGAACTAGGCTTAGAGTGATTTAGATGGATATTTCCCAAAGAAGAGAGATAGTTTCTCGTTTTCTTCGAAGATGTGTTACATATGCTGATGCATCAATTGAAAGGAAAAAATCAAGAGGCGCAGATCCCTCAGAAATTTCTAACTGGGAGAATTATAGGCAATTTACCTCATTTTCTGCATCTGAAGTAGAATCTGGGGAATTGGATACATGGCTAGAAGATGGAGATTATCAAGCAGAACCTAATGGATTTCCTACTCTGTCAGGAAATAGAAGATGCTTTAGTTTAGCAGAGATGTCTCATGAAGAAAGAAGAAACTGGTTAGCATCTCTACTAATGCCAAGGCCGGTTTCATTAGTTGCTACAACGAGTTCCAAAGGAATTCATAATCTCGCTCCAATGTCATCAATAGGAGTAGTTTCTAATTCCCCTCCGATGGTTACAATTAGTCTTTCCAAGAATCGGGAAGGCAAAGAAAGAGATACTTTAGTGAATCTTAGGGAGAAAGGAATTGGTTCTTCATGCATGATTTTCATCTTACCTGCTACTCTCGAATCCGTAAAAAATGTTCAATTAACTTCTACAAAGACTCCAATTGATAAATCTGAATGGGATTTAATTGATGAAGAAATGATTATTGAAAATGATTTGTCAATTTTGCCGTCAGCCATGATTGCTATGCGCTGTAAATTAATGGAAATACATCCCTTACCTGGAGATGCTTCAGCATCTTTAGCGATATTACAAGTTGAGTCAATTATAACTCCTGATAATTTTTTACCATCAAACGATACACAAAAACTAATGCAAATTGATTTCAATAAACTAGGTCCTAGTTCTAGTAAGGGTGATTGGAACTTCGAAGTAAACTATTAGTGCTAATTTTCACGGTTCGTGCTCTAAAACTTTCATCCCTAATCTATGTTTTTTTGTATCTACTCTCATCCCCGCACCTGGGATCATCAATAATGAATCATTTTCATTTAGAGAAAAAACAGGTATGTTATTTATTTCCCCTAAGCTCTCTACTCTTCTTTTACACACTTCTTTCTGACTGGGCATATGGGATAATGAAGTTAAATCTATCAAAACCATGTTCCCTTCTCCTATCTCATTTTCCATTCCATCCAGCCGTACTCTTTGATATTTATCTGGTTTTAGATAAACTACATTTTTCTGAGCCTGAGGGATCAGTCTTTCAGTTCTTTCAGACCATAAAGGGTCGCCTAGATCATGAAAATCGGCTCTAGAACTCGACCTAGGTCCCGGGTTTGCTGAAGATTGATTTTTTGTTCTAGTATCATTTACTACATTCTTCTTAGGATCCGGTAAACCGAGTAGTTTGAACAGGTTAACCATGACCTATCCTATTCCTCTTCACCAATTAGTTCTTCTATCTCCGAGGCAGTTAAAACCTCATTTATAGCAAGATTTTTGTCTTCCAAGTCTATATTTTCTACATTATTATCTGACATTTCCTCAATATTTGTATCTAAAACTAAGTCCTTATCTAACTCATCAATTTTAGTCTCAGGTTTATTTTGTTCTTTTTTGATTCTTTTTTTACTGATTTTTTGTTTTTTATTATCATCACTAAATGGGTCATATTCTGGGTCATCAAATGCATCATCAATTGTCCCCTTGGAAGGTATCTTAAATTCATCATGTTCAATTTTATTCCTTTTCTTCATTATAGCTGGTATTGCGGCGAGAGATAAAATCAGAACTGCAACTATTAGAATTCCTATTGGGCTCATAATGAAAGCAGTAATTGAAAATGGTTTTTCTTTAACCTGTATAGTAATTCGCATAGAATCAGTAGAATCTCCATCATCCACAGTTAGCTGTACAACAATACTACCGGCGTCATTAAATTCCCACTCTACTATTTTTCCTAATATATCTTGATCATTAGTTTTATCTCCATCGCCATTACTATCTTTTGAAATATCCATATCCCATGAATAGATCATATTTTCCATATCATTTACTGAGTCAGTGGTCCCATTCCCTGTCAATATAACTACGTCTCCAGAAGTTGGATTATATTCGCTAGTAGTCATTCCTGGGTTTGGTTTTACATTTCTGACATCAATATTTATCTCTGCACTTGCCACCGCTCCGTCATTATCTGTAACATGAAATATTATTTTCTCAGGTGCTGTGTTAGAATCAGACCATGAATATATTAAATTAAATGATTCAATATCACAATCGTCAATTTCTGATCCTTGATTATCTGAATTTACTAACGGATCTAAATCGTAACAGGGGACTAATGTTTGCAAATCATTTAGTGTATCATCTGCTATTATAGACATCTCTATATTTTGATCTTCAGCAACTGGGAGAGGCTGGGAAAATGGCCTTATGGTTGGCTCTACATTATTTACTCTAAATGGAACTGTCATTAAATCTGTACTTTCATCATCATTATCGAACACTTGGAATGTGGCTATATGCTGGCCATCAGTTTCGTATATCACCTCAATTTGACTTATTGCAGTATCTTGTTGTATAATCTCTAAATCAGGTTTTTCTTCAGCATCCGGTGTCCAAACATGCTTCAATGAAGCCATGTCGTTTTCTGAATCTTCGGCCCAACCCCTAATTGTAAGTTGATCTCCTTCATTTACGGTATAAAGTCCAAATGAGTTTGGAATGAGTCTGTTACTTTCGAATTTTACTTCCCATTCTGGATTGTAAGGTGCAATATTGGTAACCTCTATAGTATATTCTTCTGTTATTGTCGCTCCATCATCATCAGTAGCATCAACTTGGATTGTATATGGCCCTTCTTGATCTAAAGTCACTGTACATTTTATGCCTAATGTTGTGCCCTGTTCACAAGGAGCATTCCAAACGATGTCTACTGGGGCATTTGGTGTTTGTGTGTCTAAATCAATTCGATCTGTAATCTCAAATGTTATCGGGGAAAGAACTGGTATGGTTTCAGATTCTGCTTCTAGAATGATTTCAGGATTTCTATTTAACACGATAATATCGCTACTAACTGAATGAAAATCGCTTTCCCCATCAGTAACTACCATGTTAACAGTGAAAACACCATCATCATTCCAAGTGTATTCGTAAATACAATCTTCTTCTTCTGATGAAACAATATCTCCTTCTAAACTCTCTAAAGAAAATGTGCAGTAGAAATTCCCTCCATCTGGATCATAAGAGTTTGTTCCACTAATTAATACCTCATTGAGAGTCAATATTTCTTCTGCCATTGATAATAGAGCGACTGGAACTGATCCTATGAAAAGTGTGAATTCTCCATCATTGTTTGTTAAATCTCCGTCATCAATATCGATATTAAATGAGGTTAGAGTATCGCCAAATGGTTGATTTGAAGGTACTGTCCAAGAAACCTCAACTCTTGCTTCTTCAAGACTTGAAAGTGCAGGGATATTAGCATTCGTGGAGGTTCCATCAGGTCCCTCGATTTGGAGGATAGTTGGTGGAGATAATCTTAGTCCCCTATTAATTACAGGGATACTAAAAGTGATTGAATCATCTCTTATGGCATTAAAACCAACATTTTCATCTAAAGTTAGTGTTAGATTTTCTCGAGTTCTTTCTACAGAAACTCCATCTTGATTCACGTATAAATCAATTTCATAGACATTTGGATCTATTGTTACAGTACTTGCACCAGTATGTGGATTAGCGGAATTAATCCATGCTAAGATTCCATGACTGCCTAGGTCATCACCCGAGTCCGAATTATCCGCAGATATTCCTGTGTTGAAAGTAACATGAGCGCTACCATTTGATGCAGTAGTAATTGTCTGAATATCTCCTTCAATCTCGTATCTGAATTGTAACTGTTCATTTGCTAAAGGATTACCATTATTGTTACTAACATTAACCCAGGCGGATATTTCCATGTCAATTGGAGATAAAGGGAATTCAACATCAATACTGATGACCTTTTGCCTACTTGTTGCTTGATAAGAAGAAAGTGAATGAACAGCTGTGAATCCTAAGCTTTCAATTGTCTCCATTTTGACATCGCCCCTTACTGCAGGACAGAACCATTTGTATCCTGTATCTTCTCCGTCTGCATTTGTACTAGAGATATTGTAAGAAGTTGCACAACTAGCATAACTAACTCCCGAAAATCCTTGGCTTACTACTTCATAGTTCGCTGTTCGCTGTGAGACCGTATCTTCAGGAATGTCCACATAATCACTAGAACCATCATAAGTCGTGGTTGCAGTATAGTCTTGACTCCATGATTCTCCTACAGATAGTGGGAAATCATATCCTTCTAATGGAGGTGAATAACTTTGATCAACTTCTAAAGTCCCCACTGAAATGTCAACACACCACCAAAGGAAATCTCTACAGAAATTAATATCTATTGTCGCTTCTTGAGAAACAGTTGCTAAATCTGAAGCTCTAATTATTGAAATGGTATCCATGTTCACTTCTAAGTCTCCAGGTTGTCCATCTAGATTGATATTATTTGCTTCATAATAACCTTGAGATTCTACTTTGTAAACCAAGCTGGAACTATTGTCAACTGTTGTGACATAAATATCAGTCACAGTGCTTTCAAGAGTTCCAGTCAATGTTTGTAAGTCTGTATTTACACCCGAATCTACAATAAAATCTACCATATCTAGGTATCCATTATAGTTCCATCTATCATTAATCTTCCATGCAGGAATATCTATTAAATTATTATTTTTTGATATTGATTCAATTTTCATATCATTGTTTTCATCTAATTCTAAATTCTTTTCCGGTACGTAAATACCTGAAAATATGGAAACTAGTAGTAAAAATACCAACGAATAAGTCACTGTATCCCGAGAGCGCATAGCGCTCTCGCATAGTTAGACATTCATCAATCTCGCGATTGAAGGTTCTCAACTTTCTTACAATAAATCTGCAAGTTCGTCTTGTATAAACTGTACTGCTTCAAGGATCTCATCCTTATGTCTTGCACCAGTTATTACCATCTTTCCGCTACCGAAGATTAAGCAGACAACTTTAGGGTAATCCAATCTGTAGATTAGTCCAGGGAATTGTTCTGGTTCATATTCAACTTTATCGAAAGGCAAGTGGAATGTTAGATTATTTAGATTTAATTTTCTTGGTAATGCTGCAAGAGGTTCTCCTTCTCTAATTCCTCTGATTCTTGAGTCATTAGCTTCAACCTCTTCATCAGTTGCAGCTCTAATTCCTCCACCATCTAAATCAATTACACGTGTGTTGTTATCATCCATTCTGGCGGTCCCATAGTAATCTTCAGGATAGAAAAGTGAGTATGTAGCTACCATATTTTGTACTTCAATTTCAACATCTTTAAGATCCCATGTGTCAATGCCTGCTGCCCTTAAATCAGCAGTCATTCTTTCAATTCCAGTGTGGATATTTTGTTCATTCTTACCACCAGTACAAACTGCTCTACCTGATCTAAACATTAGTATTGCAAGTTTTGGGTCAACTACTCTGTAAACAACTCCAGGGAATTGTTCTGGTTCATATTCACAATTCAATTGAATTGCGATATCCGGAAGATCTAGTTCTTCCGCGACTCTTGTTGATGCAACTACATTTACTACAGTTAGGCGTTCTTCGTCACTAAGCATATCGCTCGCACTTATGTTCACTTTATAAAGAATAGTTGTCAAGAAAACGAATTAGATTACTATTTATTGCCAGTTTTTTTGATATAAACTCCGCTGGAACCGAATTTTGAGATTAATGGGCGACCTCCACACAATTCAATTTCTTGAGCCACTCTAGTGGGATTATCGGTAAGAGCAACCATACAACCTCCTCCTCCTGCACCAGTAAGTTTCGAACCAAATGAATGTGGCCTAGTAGCAGAGACCATTAGATCCAGTAATTCATTGCTGACTCCTAATTTTTTCAATCTTTCATGACAACTATTCATTGCCATTCCAACTGCCTCCAGATTCCCAACTTTCAATGCAGTAAGTCCGGCAATAGTAATATTTTCAATTGATTTCATTTCATCATAAAGTTCTGGATTTTCTTTCAATCTTTCTGCAACTCCTGAGACCATTTTACCAGTCGGCGAGGATTTTCCCGTGAAACCTAAGACTAACCAAGATTGATTGATATTTTCATGTAATTCGGCACTATGAATAGACCAACTTCTTTTTCCTTCAGGTGTCACAAGACTTGTGTCAAAAATATGTTTCAAAGTATCAATTCTTTCCCCTGATACTACTACGCATCCTCCAAGTGAACTTGCTGCAGAGTCGGTTGGACTAGCTCTTCCTTCTTGAGTGGCTGCCTCTGCAGAATGGCCTATTTTTGATAGTTTTATCAAATCTATTTCTTCATTTGGTTTAGTGAATTGATGGAGTGCAGCGCCCATTGCGTTCGAAAGTGCTGCACTTGAACCTAGTCCTGCTCCCGAGAATAAATCAGATTGAACATTGATTCTCAAAGGACTCCCTTCATAATTAAATAGATTTTTTATGATGTGTTGAATATGTGGATGCTTGTTAGAATCGAATTTTTCAAATCCATCAGTATTATATCTATTATTTATTTCCCAATCATTAGATTTTTCAATTGTAATTTCAACTCCTGAATCTATGGAAACAGCAACAGCAGGGTGGCCATAAACAACCGCATGTTCACCAAATAAAATACACTTACCCGGTGCGAAGGCTGTTGACATAGTCTACCGGTAGAGGGCATAGGAAATTAGTATTGGGTATGTTATATCAATCGGTTAATTGAAAGTATTGTTTCTCTTCCGAGGCACGTTAGTTTATACTCAAGCCGAGAGGAATGGATGATGAAACACCCGTTAGAGATGCAATATGGACCATTAGATGGATGGACAATCCTTCTTTTTATGGGAGGATTGTCAATCTCATTTTTCCTTTTCCAAGTTATCAAGGCAACACGATTAGTTATGTTAGGTTCTCCTGACAATCGATTTGATTCTTGGGGTTTAAGAATTAAGGAAATGCTTGTTGGTTGGTTGGGTCAAAAAAAGGTTCTACGCGATCGAGTTGCTGGGACCATGCATGTGCTGATGTTTTGGGGTTTCTTGATGTTGGGAAGTGACATGCTAGACCTTGCCAGTGCCAATTATTTTTCTGAAAATCTACTTCCTTCGATCTTCAAAAATCCATGGAACGGCATTGTAGAATTAGGTTATACAACCGCTCTGATAGGTGCTACAGCAGCGTTGATTAGAAGAGTTGCCTTCACTCCAGATAAACTCAAAGGAAAATCTCAGCTAGAAGGAAACTTCATTCTTGTGTTAATACTAACTATTACATCTACTTCATTTATCATTGAGTCTCCTGAGAATCCATCTTCAACGTGGGAACCGATTGGATTCTTTGTATCTGATAGTTTAGATTTGAGTTCTAGTGTAATTGTGGCATCTTATTGGGCTCACATGTTTGCAATTTGTTGCTTCTTGGTATTAATACCAGTTTCTAAGCACATGCATTTAGTAATGGCAATTCCAAATGTTTTCTTCCATGACACGAATGCAATGGGGACGATGCGTCCGTTGGCTGTAGATGAAAATGGTAAAGCAATTCCTCTCGAAGATCTAGATATTGATTCTTTTGGTGTTAGTACATTTGATCAATATACTTGGAGACAAATAATAGATGGTTGGTCATGTACATCCTGTGCTAGATGTCAAGATGTTTGCCCTGCCTATGAATCAGGTAAAGGTCTTAATCCTATGCAAGTAATTCATGATGTAAGAAATTATGCTAATGAACATGCACCTATTCTACTCAAAGGAGAAAACCCTGAGGAGACTATGTTAGCTCGAATAACTAGTGAGGCAGTTTGGGCTTGTACTACTTGTAATGCATGTGTTGACATTTGTCCACTTTACATCGAACATGTTCCTAAGTTAACTGACTTAAGAAGAAATGCAATGATGGAGACTATGGAATATCCTGAGGAACTTAATGTAGCCATGGGTAACTTAGAGTCTGCTTCAAATCCTTATGGATTTGGTCCTCATGAGAGGGCTGATTGGGCGTCTGACTTAGACGTTAAAGTAGGGCAGCCCGCCGAATATATCTACTTCGTTGGTTGTGCTGCTAGTTTTGATGAAAGAAATCAGAAAGTAGCACGCGCAACAATCTCCTTGATGAAAGAAGCAGGACTAGATGTAGGTATTTTAGGTATGCAAGAAGGGTGTTCAGGAGATCCCGCAAGAAGAGCTGGAAATGAATACCTTTTCCAAATGTTGGCCGAAACTAATATTATGACTTTCCAGGAATTAGGAGTTAAGAGGATTGTAGCATCATGCCCTCATTGTTTCCATACTTTAGGTAAAGAATATTCAGATTATGGTGCAGATGAACTTGAAGTATTCCATCATACCGAAATAATGGCCAAGTTACAAGAAGAAGGTAAACTTCCTGACTTCGATAAGGAGGGTAAGAGTATTACTTTCCACGACCCCTGTTACTTGGGTCGTATTGGAGATGTAATCGATGAACCTAGATCAGTTCTAGGTGGAGTTGATGTAGAAATTGAAAGACACGGAAAAGATTCATTTTGTTGTGGAGCAGGAGGTGCTCAGATGTGGATGGAGGAAGATTCAGATAAAAGAGTAAATAAGATTCGCGCAGAGGAAATTGCTGCTACTGGATGTGACACCGTGGCTATAGGTTGTCCATTTTGCTCTGTAATGGTAAAAGATGGTCTCGATACCGTTGGTTCCGAGATGGATGTAAAAGATGTAGCAGAACTGTTATGGGAGCAGATTGTGGCTAGGGACAAAGAAATCCATTCTGCTACAAGTTTGACTAATGATTGATAATTAAAATATTAAACCTAATCTCTTCCGTAAGAACATGAGTGATGAGTTTAGATTCCTTGGCCAAACAATACCAAACCTAGCAATAATTTCTGGTTCTATCCTGATTCTTTGGGGTATCTTCGCATATCTATCTAGTACGGCAGTTACTTCACTAATCCCTTCTTTTGTCGGATTACCATTACTAATTCTTGGTGTTCTTTCAAATAAAGACAAATCAAATAAACATCATTACATGCATGCTTCTATGATTATTGCTTTATTTTCAGTACTGGGTGGTCTAAGAATTTTAACTGCAGAAGACCCTACCGATCTTATGATAGCATCTCATTTGATTCTTATTGTGGTTGGTACAATCTTTATGGTCGGCGGGATATTGTCTTTCAGACATGCTAGAAAACTAAGAGAATCACTTGGTGAATAGGTATGAGGCCTTTGATTGGCATAACTACCTCAGTAAATATGAGGGATTATGAGACTCAAGATCAATCAGTTGTAATGATTCCTGAGAACTATCCTAAGGCCGTTAAAGAAGCAGGAGGGATTCCACTTTTGATTAGTGAATGCGGTGATCCCAATGAATTATTAGATATTTTAGATGGATTGATAATTTCTGGTGGAAGAGATATTAATCCTAGAATTTATGGTGAAGAATTACACGAAAAAACTACGGATATCGACAATCAGCAAGACGAATGGGAGGTGTCTCTAATTGAAGGTGCCATAGATAGAGACCTACCTTTGTTATGTGTTTGCCGAGGTCATCAATTACTTTGTGCAATTAGGGGAGGTAAATTATTTCAGCATCTTCCAACAACTAAAGGATTTGAGAAGCATGGAGAAACTGGAGGAAAATGGTCTAATCATAAGATACAATTGATTCCCGGATCTTTAATTTATGATATATTAGGAGAAGAAGTAATCGGCAATTCTGGCCATCATCAAGGAGTATTTAATGCTGGAGACTTGAATGTAGTGGGCAGAACCACTGACGGACTCATAGAGGCTGTTGAATTACAAAGCTGCAGATTCTTAATTTCAGTCCAATGGCACCCTGAGATGTGTGGTCATAAAGAAATATTCGAAAGACTAATTGCTGTTTCTAGTGATTAAGACGGTTTGATTATTAATCTAGACGTATACCGATGATTGTTTGTCATCTCCACGGCCGATAATAGGTATTACTTGCCCTTCAAGACCCACAAAGTGGGCTAAATGGGAACTCGATGCCGTAGTTATTCCAACAACATATCATAAGATGGTTTCCAGATGCGGAGGTATTCCTATTTTGATTCCTCCGGGCTCTAGTACTGAGATAATTGATAATATCGATGGCCTAATTATTTCGGGTGGTCCTGACATTAGTCCCGAAATTTATGGGCAAGAAAATGGTAAATTTACTATTGAGACTTATCCCGAGCAGGATGCATCAGAGATTGCGTTAATCAAATCTGCAATTAAAAATAATCTTCCTTTACTATGCATCTGTCGAGGTTTCCAGTTATTGTGTGCAATTCATGATGGCTCTTTACATCAACATCTCCCTCAAACTGATGGATATGAAGAACACGGTGGTTGGGATGGAAACGTTACTGAGCATGGGGTTAATATCATTGAAGGATCTAGATTAGAGAAAATAATGGGTGACAAAATCACTGTCAATTCAACTCATCATCAGGGCGTTAAAGACCCAGGTTCACTAAGAGTAACTGCGTTTTCCAGTCATGATGGATTAATTGAGGCGGTTGAAATAGAAAAACTTAGTTTTTGTATAGGTGTTCAATGGCATCCAGAAAGAATAGAACACGTTAGTTTGTATAAAGCCTTCATAGATTCAGCGCGAGGTTCATGACTGTAATGCCCCCACCGTCATTTGATTGAATGACGCTGCGGCTGTATGATACCCGTTCTCGAGTTAAAAGAAAACTAGAGACTCTTGTGGACGGAGAAGTGGGAATTTACGTTTGTGGAATCACTCCATATTCACCAAGTCACATTGGGCATGCTCGTCAAGCAATTGCTTTCGATATCATAGTGAGATGGCTTAGAAACAGTGGATATAAGGTTAATCATATAACAAATTTCACGGATATTGATGACAAAATTATAGCTATAGCAAACGATGAAAAAGTACATTTTTTGGAAGTGGCTAACAGGAATATAGAGGACTACTTTGATGTAATGAATTTACTAAATGTTTTACCTGCTGATGCTTATCCAAGGGTGACGGAAACTATCCCTGAAATAATTTCTATGATATCAAGATTAATTTCGAGTGGGAATGCATATGAGTCTTCAGATGGTGTTTATTTTGAGATAAAT
>Ga0115012_10000711_pt1 | contig 19158 bp, 16 predicted proteins | sample TroAtlMetagenome_FD_88706 | JGI IMG/M metagenome (GOLD analysis project Ga0115012, IMG submission 88706) | Marine eukaryotic phytoplankton communities from Atlantic Ocean - Tropical Atlantic ANT10 Metagenome | ecosystem: Environmental > Aquatic > Marine > Oceanic | place: Tropical Atlantic...
AAACTCAGGAACCGCACCGCCTTCCCGCCGTCTGTCGGAAGGGCGGCGCCCGCGTCCGGACTGGCACACAACGCGGCTGATGCCGCAGACCCGTCCTCGACCACCACCACACCGTCGACAGGGCATCCCCAAGAGCATGCGGAGTCGGGCATGATCACAGCCAAGGTGACACAGCCTGATAAACCACGCGACCAGAGAAACACCTCATTGCCGCCTTCGCAGAGACTCGAGGCATTGAGAAATCTCCAACTGGGAGATTTGGTCGAAGCTCTCGACCCGGTCACACACGAGCGAGTCCATGCCACCGTTCACGCGTTGGCGAAGAACGGGCTTGTGCAGGTTCGCTGGCATGAACCTGGCTGTGCTGACAATGGACAACCCTACTCCGCCTTCGGTGAGGTATGGGCCGAAGAGATCGTCCTCAAGTTTCGAAAGCCCCTGTGCACTTCGCACGTGCATGTGAGCACGCAAGCACCCACGAAGGAGGGGACAACGAGTGCAAAGCCATCCGCGAGCAGGCAATTGGCCTGCGTCAAGGCCCTCGACGGTCTGCAGATTCACGAGAAGTGCTTTGCTGTGGGCAAAGTCATCGAAGACAAGTGGTTCCAGGCCAAGCTTGTGGGGATCCGTAGCCGTTCGCCTGTGTTGCAAGTCGAGTACCTGTCCACACTCGATGGCGATGTGAATCCACTGCTCCTGCCTTCCCCGCGCAAGGACTACGCCCACATGGAGCATGTGCGCCGAGTCCTGCCAGACGGATCCCCACCCCCAATCCCACCGATTTCAAAACCGCCCCAAGCCACATGCACTGGGTCTGGCCAAGCAACAGCCCACAGCCCACATGCAACGGCTGGCGACGTCGGCAAGGCCGGTGATGATGATCCCGTGGTGGTGGACCCTGACCTCATGTGTGTCGTATGCGAGCGACCGGACGACGACTCGAAATTGCTGGTCTGTGACTGCAAGGTCGGTTACCACATCTACTGCCTCTCGCCACCACTTGCAAAAGTGCCTGAGGGAAACTGGTCCTGTCCGAAGTGCAAGGCGGCGAATCACTGAGGTGCACCTTCCTGTTCGAAGTGCAAGAACACGAATCACTGAAATGTGTGGAGTCTCGGGGATTGTGCTCGTGTGGGCAGCCGTGGGGGTGGGTAGCAATGAGGTGCACAGTGCGCAATGCATGCCTGTCTTGTGTCCAGCATGGACAAAGTGGAGATGGTGAGTGCCAACGGGCTCTAGGGAACAGAGATTTGCACAGGAGCGGGAGCACAGGGAAGGAAGGGGACACAGCGTCGAGCCATACAGGGTGTGGGGGCAGTGTGATAGCAGGGGCGGCTGACGGGGCGTAGTGGCGGTGGCTGGACAACTTCATGTGGCATGAGCAAGTAGGGTGTGAGAGAACCAGGATTGAAAAGAAGTATAGGTTTACAAAGGAGCCAGTTTCTGTGGCAAACGTCCGTGGCCCTAACCCCGTATACATACCCACAACGCCGAGCTCTCGATAGAGTGAGGAGTCTCGAGTGTGTGGATACGTTTGCCTGAGAGGGGACAGTGCCGGTCGCACCCGCCCTGTGTAGCACCGCTCCCCGCCACTTCACGTGATGTGCTGCAGCAGTGCTCTTGCGCTTTGAGAGATGCTTTGCGATAACGAACAGGAACGCCTCGGACGCAGACCTGTTGTACAAGTGAAAGTGTATTTTGTGAATGGCCTCACTGCACCTGCAGCGCTGACGAAAAAGGTGACGGGTGACGGGTGTGTGCGTCTGCTAGATCGTATGTGAGCTGCTGAACTGTGGATGATTTCAAACAGGCTCCAGATCAAATCTTGGGAGCGTTATTGACGAATGGCAATCAATCAAAAAACACAACCAGGCGCACCTCCCTGTGTCGAGAGTCGTCACGCGGTCCCTTCCGTGCCTGAGCCATCGTAAAGTGTATGCACCCAGCACCGCACCCAGCACTGCACACACACCATTCTCCCGCCTCTGGTCGCGTTCCAGCATCACCCAGTATCGTCGCACCAACGCCCATGAAGCAAATCCCCTCCCCTCGCTCTGCAGTGCACAGACGTGCATGTGGGCCCTGAGCGAATTCGAGCGCAAGATCACACAGACACTGGACAGCATCGGCAAGTGTGCAGATGCCTTTTCGGAAGCGGGTGTGAAGGTGTGCGCCATGGGCACAGCCTTGCAGCGTCAAGGCGATCGAGGGCGCCTGCCGTCGCCAAAGACACCATCGCGCAACACTCGCACCGCAATGTCTGCCACACACAATGCACGAGCCGCCAGCCTCGCCGCACCGACCGCCGATGAGATGCGCACAATTCTGCGGCTGCGACTTGATAAAGCCATGCAACAGGAAGATGGGTTTCAAGTGCAGCAAATCGTGCACGAGATGGATCAGCTGGACGAAGTGTTGAGGGAGGCGGCGCCCGCCACATCAGTGCTCACAGATGACTGGTCTATGTGCCCACACTCGTTGTCGTTGTGTGGTACCGTGACTGATGGCAGGCCGCATGCTCGCCCGCACCCAGGCGTCGACGAGTTGCCAAGACGTTCGGTCATCGATGCACCGCAGTTGGTGCAGTGGGATGTATCACTGGTCGACGATGAGCTCTCACGTGAACTCTACTCCGACGAGGTCGACGAAAGCAACACACACAGTGCGCCATGCTCGGCGCAAGCATCCTTCGGTGCACCCCGCTCTACCGTGCCTCATGGTGCGGTCAGTTCGTCAGCTTCCTCGTGGACGAGTACCCGGGGCTATGAGGTCCACACAGCACATGGGGGTGCAAATGGCATCGCACAGTTTCATCGCTTTCCTGAGCATGGCCTCATGTGGGAGGCAACGGATCCACATCTCCGTGAATTCGCACCAGGGGCTGATGGCGCAGCACCCCCCCCCAATGTGCATGCGACAGGGCGGGCACATGCCACCACAGGAGTGACAACGACCACAGCAGCAGCAGCGGCGGCCGACATCTTTAGCACCGATGCCGTTGTGGTTGTGAGCCACGGAAGCCTCACCGCCGCAATCGCCGCACCCCACACCACAATGCACAGTGCTCCTGTGTCCGAAACCGAATCGCCACCCACCGCCGCTCCTAAACTCTGTAACACTAAGAGATCCGACATTGATGCTGCAGCCGATGCCACTGCACCTACCACCGCCATCGGAGGATCCTCTGCGCCCGACGTGGCTGTTGCACCCGATGCAGTAGCACCTGTCACAGCTGCACCCAAGGCAGTCTTGCCAAAGGGTCCTGTCACATCCGATGCCGTCGCACCACACATCGCCACTCCACACACCGCTGTGCCTGATCTTTCCACTGTATCCCCAACCCAAGTGCCCAGCAGCTCCACATCACCCAGCGGCTCCACTGTGCCCCCCGCAGACACCCCTGCTCTTGTGCTGCACATTGCACCTTCTGCGATACCAGACGGCGCCATCACTGATCCCGTCACGGTAACTGATGCATCGGTGCCCGATGCCTCTGTAATGGACGGCTCCGCTGCATCTGATGCTGTTGGCACCGTCGTACCTCACAACGTCGACCTCGCCACTTCACTCGACGCCTCGGTTGACAACGGATCCAATTCATTGGAAGTTGCTCCTACCTCGGCCTCAGCAAACTGTGCGACATTTGAAGTTGATGATGCCATCATGCTCACTGTCGACGAACCTGTCTCTGCGAACACCTCACACCGTAATGTCGAAGCCGTTGTCAACACCACTCTGCATGCGGGCGGCGGCTCCGTCACTGGTATTGCGGTCGATTGGGTTGCTGGGTCTCCTGCTTCTCCCGAGATCCCTGCCACACTCAACGTCGTCGCCAGGAACCCCGCAGCCGAGAACGGAGACGAGGGCTCTGCGGCCGTTGGTCTACGAGCTCATGCCTTGGTTGGTGCTCCCATCGAGGACGCCACTGTAACCAGTGTCGCACCTGACACTCTGGTCGTGTCAACCGACATCTCCATCCAGTCTGCAGCATGCGTGAGAGCTGATGTCTCGGAACACACAACAATCGCTCACGGCAGGATCGAAGCCCTCGGTGCGCCCCTGAATGAGAACAGGCATGTGTGTGTGTGTGCAGCTGTCGACAGCAGGACCGCCAGCACAGTCCCGGAAGAGGATGGGCATGCAAGTGTGGCTGCACAGATGGCGGGAGCTGCCAAGAACCCGCTTGAGGGCATCTATACAGTGGATACTGTTCTCGACATGAGGCGGGCGGCGGATGACAAGAGAGAATTCCTCATTAAGTGGAAGGGATGGGGTCATATGTGGAACAGTTGGGAACCGGAGAAGCACATCCTAGACAGGCAGCTACTGCGCGAGTTCCACAAGAAGCGCCCCCGACAGCGCGAGCCCGTGTCGGAACCACTTCAACAAAATATCGAAGTCCAGCTCCACAGCAAGCGGCGATGCGCGAAGCTGGGTGCACTGAAGGCGCGGCTCACCGCAAAGGCGGAGCAGGATGGCGCAGAGTGTAACGAGGAGGACGAAGACGATTACTGACGGAGCAGAAGGTGGTGATGGTACTGGTAACTGGCATGGCGGTGTGCGGCGACACACAGAGGAGATTGAAATTGTTTCGTGATGACCACAAGTGGTGTTGTAATATGATATATCACTCACTTTTGTGTTGGTTAATTTTTCGGAGCCGTAGTCATGGCACACCTGTTTGTGCTGGACTCCTCCGAAATTGAGTTCACACTCCCATTCTCATGTGTGAAATGAAAAGACTTGGGGCGGAATCATCAATCAGGAGCAGCTTGGTATCGCAAGCACGAGGAATGTGGGAACTCAACTTCAGCAGCGACGACGACGACGACGAGGGGAATGGCGAGGATGTGGCGCCGCCGGAGCACGCAGCCACCCAAAGGCACAAGGACGCATCAGCCCTAGTACACAAGGCTGCGGCTGATCGGCATGCCGCGCAGCCGCACGTGACCACTCATGAGCACCAGGGCGCAGATGCTCAGCATGAGGCGGTGACCGCACAGCACGAGGACGGGGCTGTTATCCCGCGCAGGGCATTGGCCGTCGTACCAGTGGAGGCGATGACAGCGGAGCTGCACGAGATGGTGGCTCCCGGTCAGTGCGCGACGGGTCTCGAGCTGCACACGGTCCCTGAAGCCGTGCAGCACAGTGTGTGCACACAACACAAGGATGCAACGGTCCAGAGTGGCGCAATGGGAGCCCATCGCGGCGCGACGGAAGCTCGTCGCAGCGCGCCGACCGCTCGAGATGATGATCAGAGTGAGGCGGCGGGCGACGCGAGTAAACAGGGTGTGCCACCAGACCAACCCGCAACAGTCGCACGACTGCATGGGCCACAGTTGCGCCCTCGCGCACCGAAGGCATACCCATTCAGCACCAAGGTGGCACAGATAGGGCCTCGACCCGTGGTCGAAGTGGGAGGCGAAGTTGTGGTCGACAACATGCTGGCCGGCAAGGGTGTTCGACTCACGCGGGCGATGGCGACGAGGGGGGCGCTCACACCAGACGAGGAGGCATCGTCTCGCAAACTACCGCGCATGACGTCGCCTTCATGTGAGTTTGCGACTATGGAGTCCGAGAACGCGCGTGTGCTTGCCCAGGACAAGTACGGAACATGGTGCAAAGGTGTCCGGCGCTTCAGAGCCAATCGTGAGAGCGCGGCGAAGGTGCTTTCCTGGGTCGTAGACAACACGTCGCGCACCCTCAGCGTTGCCGCCACGGATGCACTCACCCTCGATGGATTCCAGGACTGGGGCATGGTACATGCTGGTACACTCGACAATGAGCGTCAGCTGCAGCACACATTCGTGATCTCGCGGGCACAGCGTCGGCGCGCTCTTAAGGCGATCCCCGGATTGGCCGACATCGTCTCGGCGACTCAAGCCGAGATCGAGTCACTGCGTCTGCACGACACACCGACGAAGCTCGAGTGGCTCACCGGTCACATCCTCAACCAGGGTGACGTCAACGCACGCTTCGAGTACCACCAGGACACCGACGAGGAGCGCAAGGAGGTCGGAGGTCGGCGCGACCGACGCGTGCTGTACACTGCCATCGTCAAACTGAATAGCGGCGGCTGCACCTCCATGCAGGTCTATGGTCACCCGGAGGTCTTCTATTATGCGCACGGCGGCTGCAGTGTCATCTTCCGCTCGGACCTCCACCATCGCACGGAGAAGGCGGAGCCGGGCATCTGGAAGCTCGCCCTATTCTTTGGCTTGTTCCTCTGAGTCTCGACGCTGCACACGAGGCAGCAATGCCCCTGGCGGGGCATGGAGGGAAGGGTGTGTGCACACCAAGTGTGTGCACTGTACGGCTGTGGGACCACGAGGGTACATGCGACATGCCAAGAAGCACGATGCCGCGAATGGTGCGCCGTACCGTTACCGGTTTCCGTAAGTACTACGGCTTTACGTTGCCATTTCGTTGCGCGCTTGCGCGGTCCACGGGCACGTGTTTTGTATTTGTTGCCGGTCCGTACTGCTGTAGCTATACTAGCTGTTGTACGGAGTTACATCTGTGCAGGTTGGCGCGGGCGGGGACCACGGGCACGTACCATACCGTCAACGTCTGGCTATTGTTCACCGTTTCGGTTGATCGTCGCGAACTGTCGACCACTGTTGGGATGTATCAGCATAGTGCATACGGGTTACGGCTTTCAGTCGAGTCTACCGGAAGTGTGGAATGCTGCATCCTTGAGACTCCACTATCGGCACGTGTGGCTTCAGTGCGCAAGGGCTGAGCTGGAGGTTGATGCCGGCACGTGGTGTGTGGAGCGTCGGCGTGGCAGCCGCATCCTCAGCAGCGCCAGAGCTGGGAGAGGCCATCCAGTCAGCTTGCGTCACACTTTCTCTCTGGCGTTCGAGCTCGTTCAGCGTCTGGTGGATGAGCTCGATCCGCACTGCGCGGCGGCGCTCTTTCTCCGCCAGCCGAAATTGATCCACGTCATGGGCGAACGTCACCGTCCGCCGCTCTCGGCTTCCCGAGCTGGATCCGGCCTCGTCGCGGTCGCTCGTGGGCTCTGTAATGCCCGTTGACTGCGAGGAGCCACCATGGCGTTCAGGAGCGTAAACGGCCCCGGTGGCAGAGGGCCGCCCGTTGGCCGGCTCAGCATCGCGGGCAATGCGCGTTCGAAGGGGCTGGTGGGGCGCGCACCGTCGGCGAGCTCAGTGTCTGTGCCAGCAGGCCACCGAGGATGAGCAGGAGTGCGGGCTGCACGGCGCCGTAGGTGCACAGGGCGACGAAGCCGGTCATCAGCGCGGCGCCCACACGGGGTTGCAGGGCCCCAAGCAGCGCCCCGAGGGCGACGGTTGCGACGAGTGTGGTCGCAGAGTATGCCGTCATGTGCCAGGAGCAGAGTCGTACTCCGTCGAGTAGTTGGTGGGGCCCGAAGCAGCTGTTGGGTGCTTGTGTTAGGTGTGAACGGTGGACTCTCGCGTTGCCCGCGATTGCGTGCTCACCCTGTGAGACCCATTTTCCATACCATATTCTTCTACTTCCATGCCCATGCCCAAACACCTACCAACCGCCTTTGTTGGTTACCGTTACTCGATGCACGAGGCTGGGCTTCGACACCGATCGCCCTCCCAACTCGCCCCAAAACAGCGCCCACACTGGGGTCGGAGCGCTGGCGCCATGCTCTCATGAAGGAGCACTACTGCGCGCTCGTGCAGCTGCTGCTCGACGAGTGCCCCGACGGCACACTCTTCATCGCACCCTGGAAGCATCCGGTGACCGCCCCGCATGACAGGCTGTGGTCCTCACAGCAGGTACCCGTAAAACAGCGCCAGCTTCCACACGCCCGCGCTGGCGCGCTCCGTCCGGTGCCACAGCTCGCTCCGAAAGGCCACACCCGAGCCGGCCTCGCCCGTGAACGCGAGCTCCTCGTGGCCGAGGATGCGCATCGCTGTGTCGCCGCCGTCGCTCAGCGCAATCACCGCCGTGTACACCACGCGCCGGTCGGGCGCGCGCGCGCCCTCGGCCACCTCCTCCTCGGTGTCCTGGTGGTCGGCGAAGCGCGCGGTGCCCGAGCCCTGGTCGAGGATGTGCCCGTGCAGCGGCACGAGTGTGTGCCCGTCCGCTTCCGCCTCGGGCAGCTGGCGCAGCGCACCCTCCACCAGCGCATCGAGCCCGGGCAGCGCGTCGCGCGCGAGGTCCAGAACGTCCCGCGAGAGCAGGAGTGTGTGCCGCACCTGCTCGGCCTCCGAGTGGTGTGCGCCCGCCTCGACGGTGTGCGTGACGCGGTAGTTGCCGTAGCCGCCCAGCATGGTGCCTTCGGCGTCGTCGAGGCGCAGCCGGCCGCGGGCGTCGCGATTGGCAGGGTCGCACACGTAGGCGAGCAGCTTGCGCGCGCTCTTTGGCCCCAACGCAAAGCGCTGCGCCCCCGCGTCGGGCCACCGCCGCCGTGGCTCGGCGGTGAGCACCCGTGCGTTGAAGGCGGCCCGCTGCTTCCGCAGCACGTCTGCTTCATGGATGGCGACGCGTGCGTCGCCACGATCGATCGAGCTCGTGGCGGCGGCGGCTTGTGGCGCGGTCGGGGAGTCGCCGTGCGGCCACGCCTGCACCTCGGCCTGGTGAGCGCGGCCGATGCCAATGCATGCGGCGGTGCCGTGGAGGGGCCGCGGCGCCCGCAGGGTCGGTCTCGAGGGCGGAGGCAAAGCAGGCGAGGTGGCCGAGGCGGGCGACCTGCGCGCTTTCGCCCACACCAGCGCGCGCGAGCGCAGCGCGTCGCTGAAGTTGTGCCAGCAGTGCGCGCCGCTGAGCGCCCACACCTCATCTCGCGCGAGCTGCGCCAGGTAGCCGGGCTTGGCGCAGTTGCGGCGCAACTGCGCACGCACACAGCGCTTGCGATCGTGCTCCGCCTCCGACACCGGGTCGCGAAAGTAGAGGTGCCCCAGCACACACGACGGCTGTGCAACGGCGCTCGCCAGCGCGTCGTAGGCCTCGGCGTCCGCCTCCAGCTCACCCACGTTGAGGGCGATCACTGAGGAGCCCGGCAGCCGCTCGGCGATCAGGCGCAAGACCGCCGTGTGCAGGCACGCCTGCACGAGGGTCCCCGTGACCAACAGGATGGCCAGCCCGCCCGGGCGCATGCCCACATCGAGCACACGCGTCCACTGCTCCAAGTCCATGCCGAGCGGCACGGCCCGCCACGTCTCGCCCGCCGCCGGGAAGGCGTCCCAGTGCCCGAGCGCCAGCAGCCCGGCCTCCAGGCTGGCGACGAGAGCGCTCAGCTCTGACCTTGGCTCTGCGCACCATATTGCGCCTTCTGGCGCTACCCGCACAAAGCCAACCGCGCTTCGACCCACCAGGGCCTCGCGCCACGTCCGCCCGTTGGCGCTCACGGTGTGCAGCCCGTCGATGGGATCATAGGCCTCGACCACGGCTTCGATGCCGGTCCGCTGGAAGCGCACCGTCTCTCGCACAAAGCTGTGCGCCACCACAAGCGTCGAGGGAGCTCCTGGAGGGGCGGCGCTGTTGCAGCTGTCGCCGCCTTCGCTCTCGCCGCTGCCGCACACGTTTGATTCGGGCAGCGGCGAGGTGGCGTCAGTGCGCGCCGCCTCTGTTGCCGCGCATGCGGCCGGCTCGACTTGCGCGCATGGCGGCTCCATCGCAACCGCAGCCGCACGCGCCTCTGCTGCGACCGCGCGCAGCTCCGCGACACCCGCACGCAGCTCCGCCGCCGCCGCCGCCTCCTGCAGGCGCTCGTTCTCCAACTGCAGTGCGCGCACGCGCTCGCGCAGCGCCTCCAGCTCGACGGCCGGATCGAGGCGCGGCGACTTGCTCGCGCGTTCCTGGCTGTCTGCTTGCAGCTTGCGGAAACCCCTGACGGGGCTGCGCACCTTGACCTGCCCGGGCAACGTGACCTGCACGTTGCGCACCTCCACGCCCACCACGCGCGACAGGACCGCCGCCAAGGCCTCGTTGCATGTCACTTGCGTGCCCACCTTGTAGCACAAGCGCTGATGGCAAGCTGGATCCAGTGCCTTCAGCGCCACCGCCACATCCTTGAGCTGCACGTAGTCCGCCGGCGCGCCTCGTTCGTAGTGCGCGAAGAACACGGCGCGCACTGCCGCCTCATCTGCTGGGCCTCCATCGGCCGGCTGTGCACGAAAATGCAGGGGGAGGAGTGCGAGCGGTGAGAGGCGCGCGCTGCCCCACTGCACCACGTACACACACACAAACACACACAGCAGCCTCACCTGGAGCAAGGACGCCACTGCAGAGCCGGTCGCAACGATCGCGCTCGAGTGGTCTGCCACGGCCGACTCGGCGGCCGCATCCACCTTCCAAAGCGGGCGCACGACCATGTGCGAGTGTCGGGCGTCAAGGAAAAGGAAAAAGAGGGGAGCATGTCGCAAAGTGCGGCGCACACCAGCATGGGCAGCAGCAGCCGCTGCGCATCGGAGCAGACGGCGACAGCAGTCGCGATCGGTGCCTGTGCGCAAGAGCACAAAGCGCAGCGAATCGCTTGCACGACAAGGCAGGCAGATTGGCATGAGGTGTGCGGCACACATCACGGCGTTGGCTGCGGCACCCACCTGCAGCTGCACAGCTGACGGCGGCTCCGAGGGCTCCAGGGTGGCGTCCAGCAGAGCAAGAGGAGCAGCAGCGGCACCGCGACCGAAACGCTGCTCCGACGCCTCGCTCGGCACCAAGGGTGTAGCGGAGGCCATCTGCATGGCCGCGCTCCGGGGCAGCCTCGGGGTAGCCTCGGGGTCGGTAAGACAAAAAAAAGTACACTCTACTTGGTGGTGACACGAAGCCTAGCGCAGCTTGTTCGTTGGACGCGAAGAAAAAATACTTCCTGCGCGTGACGATTTGCGAGACCCGGACCGTTGGACAGAGCTCGTCGAGATCTATCGATTGGTATATACTTCCAAAAATGTCCCCGGCGACCCTATATGGTGACGTGTTCACACCTACTTTTACTGTGAATATACACTGTTCGCGCCGCAGCCACCACACATGCCCACGCAAAACACACCGCGCGCCGAAGGCGCGCGAAAATTTTGAGGTCCACGCCTTCGCACGCGCGTGCACGGCCGTGTAGACGCCTGCCGAGCCGAGCAACGAGCGGCACACGGTGGTGACGGCGTGGCCGCACTGGGAGTGGGCGGGCTGGCGAGGCAAGTGGGCGGCATACCGAGCTTGTCGACGCCAAACTGGGAGAGGACACGCACCTTGGCCGTCGGCCTTGATGTGCACTGGCCCTTGACCATGGCCAGCGCGCTCATGCCGCGCAGCATCTTCATCTGCAGGCCGTATCGCCTGCCGCGCACACCGCTCAGATTTTTTTTTGGTGCGGTGACCCAACCGTCCTCGAAGAGCGACGCATCCGGATCGAGCACATGCATAGCGACTGGCTTGCGTTTTGAAGCCCATTCGCGTTTGGTGCAAAAACAGGCCCGATTTTCCTCCTGAAAAACTTTTCCGGCGCTGTGATGGCCGACGTCGATCCCAAAACGGGGCAAGTTTGAAAAGAGCTTTTTTCATGCCACCTCGGCGGCGCCACCGACGCCGCTCGCCGCCACGCAGCCATGCAGCCGCCAGTGTCCGACGAGCTCGCGCACGCGTCGGTGCGCGCGCAGGACTCGAAACTCGCCGCTGCAGTCGTCCTCCACAGCGGCGGGTGACGGCGGCGGTGCCGAGTCTACAAGCTTCCTCGAGTGCCCGAGTGCACAGGCCGGCACCGAGGTGCTGGCAGGAGCGCGCTGTGTGCTCGTCACACGACTGGGCCAGTGCGCGGAGATCTTCGACGCATTGACAGCGCAGACAACGCGCGAGCTCTTCTGCCACGCGCAAGGGGCTCGCGTGCCACTGCCCTCTGTGCACGTCGCAGTGCTGCGCGGCCGCTGTGGCACTGTGCAAGCTGCCGCGGTGGTGGTCGCGCCACGGGTGTCACTTTCAGGCCGGGCGGCAGACGGCGCGATGGAGACGGTCTTGCTGCTCGCGGTCAACGCCTCGGGCCGCGGGCTCGGCCGGGAGCTGCTCGCACAGCTGCTGCTCGCGGCGCGCGCGCGGGGGCGGGCAGGGCTGGCGATCGTCGCTGTGCCGTGGCACCGGTACTGGCGCGACAAGCTGCGGCTGCAGACGGCTGACGCGGCCGACGCGGCGCGCAAGCTTGGCGTCTTTAGCCCCTGGTCGCTCCACGACCTCGCACTGTTTGTGTTGCGAGAGCTGCCACCGTTTGTGCCGCCGCCACTGTCCCCGCCACCCCCGCTTACCGGTGGCTGCTCGGCGGACTGCGCGGTCGCGATCTCGGCACGCCCTTCGACACTCCGGCGGCCGAAATCACGGCGCTGCCTGTGATGCGGCGGCACAGGCTGTACGAAGTGGCACATGGCGCTGTTCCGCTCGAAGCGGCAACAGGAGACCTTACAGACGGCGTTGCGCGCGACGAGAGGGTGGGCTGTGCTGTGCGTGCGCCAGACGAGAGTCCCTGGGAGGCCGCGGTCGCACGCACAACAGGTGTACGTTCGGCCTTCGCCTAGTGTGTGGGAGCGTTGTGTTTGTGAGCCGCCGCCTCTTTTTGCCCCAGCGGCTCGTGTACGACTTCAACCCCTCATTCGCTTGCGGTAGCACGGCCCGCACAACAAGCTCATTTATAACAAACATTCAGTGTAAGCCCGAACCTTGGAGCTCTACACACTACAGTACAGCTGTACTGTACAGCCGTAAAGGGCCCGCGCAGGTGGCGCGGGTGGTTTGGTGATCGGAGCGTTCTCCGGCCGCGCCTGAGTAGAGGCTTGGGTGTGCCGAACGGCGGTGCTCGACTCTCAAGTGCCTTGTAAGACCTTGCAAGGCATGGAAAAAAGAACCCACACAATTCGTTCCTCTGTTTTTTTCACGAGTTTTTTTCGCAGTTTCCCCTTTTTTCGCAGTTTCCCCCTTTTTCAGAAAGACACCCCCGAACGCCTCCCCAGGCCTATTTTTCGATGAGGAATCCGATTTTGAGCTCCATTTGGCCTCATTTTGTCATTTTATTAGTTTTTCTTCAGGTTCTTGCTCGTTGGAAGGCGCGACGTCGGACTCGATGGTGCCTGCCTCGAGACGCGCGAAGCCGTCGTGAGCGGCCGTCTTTCTCGCGAGAGATCGCCCCTCTGCGGTCCATGCCCGAGGCCTCTTCATCACTCTTGGGGTGGTGTGCGCGTGTGTGCGTGTGGGGGTGGGGTGCGTGCAGAACTGTTTTTTTCAGGTGCTACGACGACGTCTTTGAGTGGAGAACCGCGAGACGTTTGAGGCGAGAAAGGCTGCTATCTTTTTTCATGCCGGCGAGAAGAGCCGCCTGCGGCTCTTCGTTTGAAGCGTGCTCGCGCTCGCCTGGAAGCCTTCCTTGTGGCTTCCCAGTGGTCGCGCGCGTCACAGCAGACACGCACCACGTCTCTGCGGCAAGCAGTGGTGCTGAGGCGAGCGACGCAAGCAGGTGGACGCACTCTACAACACACTGCGACAACACACATCGGTCGTGTGGCTCTGCACGCTACAGATGCACAGTGAAGTCGCTGGCGCACGCTACTGTGTATCGATACTGTGTATGGCGGCGTGCCCGGCCTTCTTCAACGACCAACGGTCCCCACAGGGCGCGATCCGCCTGGCTCGCCAGCAGAGAGACGAAGATCTCCTCGGCGGGCATCACGCCTGTGGGTCCCGGGCTCCGCTTCGACGATTCGGAGCCACTCGGCTTCCCGGGCGGCGTGCCATCCACCCCGACTGGTAATGCCAGTTGGATCGTCGTCCCGGCCCCCTGCTCGCTCTCCACCGACAGCTTGCCACCGAGGAGCTCCTCAACTCTTCCCACGCTGTCGACTGTGGACGACGACACCCAATCATTGGACGGGTGGATGAAGTGACAGCGCCATCCATACGGACAGCTTCCGTAACTGGCGATATTCTCGCAGATCTTCGTCTTGTACTTTAGCGGTCGTCGCCGGCCCCGCAGCTCAAACACACCGTGCGCGAACACACAGTCGTCTCCGAAGCTGCAACACCTCATCAGCATCCACCACGCGCACAGCTCCGTTTTGTACACATCGGGTCTCGCCCGTATTGCACGCCGACATTGCGGGGAGAGTCGGAGCGACTGTGCGGGGTGGCGTTGGTCCATCGAGGGCGGTTGCATTGTGCGACTGGCGAGACGCCGCCAGCCGGTCTTCACGGTTACAAACTAGCACCAGGACTTCATAGTTGCATGCATGATACGATTCCAAACACGCCATCTCGGGAATCGAGTCGGACTCAAGGCTCAACGGCCACGAGTCGCTGTTTAAATCTCGTGTTTTCAGGCGCGAGTGCTGGGGTGCCCTGTGAACACGCGGGCGGTGATGCTCATTCCACGGGAATCACCCTCGGACGGTGAGGCAAGGCGCCGAGTTCCGCTGCTGCTGCTCTTCGCCCCGCGCCCCGCCCGACGCGACCCGCCAGCCCCGCTGCTGCGGCCGCCACTGGCCTCGTGCGCAACCTCACACCCACCCGCTGGCGCTCACCGCCCGCCCCTTCCACGCCCTCGCGCAGATGCAGATGTGTGCACTGGGGTGCGGCGACATTTGTGCCGTGGCACCAGGAGACAAGAACGCGACTGGCTTCTTCAGCGCCCCTACCCTCACTATACACGAACACGAATCTCCTCATGTGGCAAGCTAACTCCTGCCACACATTGAGAGATGCAGTCGAGAACCATCGACAGGCTTTGGCCATTGCACGGGCTCGTACACAGGCGTTGATGACTGTACTGCACGAAGCAGAGGCATCGTTCTCGGCGGTAGAAGCGGCGTCCGCCCAGGTGCAACAGGCGCTGAACGATACCCTCGCTTGCACTGAGTCTGCCGGGCTGCAAGTCAACGAATCAGAGTCTGGCACCAAACGCCCACGCGAGGAAGTCGCAACGTCTCAACAAGTGGCGGGGGCAAGCTCAGAAGCGAATCTGGAAGGGGTGTCGGCACCGCCGTCCACTCACGTCGGTTCAGGGGCTCATGCATGCGTGGCGCAATATTCAGCATATCCACCGTCACTGACGCCGTCAGCACCTCTGTCATCGGTGCCGTCCTCCACGCCTCCTTGTTCAGAGCCGTCGGCACCGCCGCCGCCATCGGCACCGCCTTCAGCGGGGGTTGGCACGGAAGCGAACTCGTCAGCGAACTCGTCAGCGAACTCAGAGGCGCTACCTGCTCAGATGGATACAAGGGGTTCTGCACGTGCGTGGCTGGGCGCATTGGTCCGCGAAGTGAACGCGGCAGCGGCAGAAAACGCGTCTCGTGTTTCATTTGATGGGAGAATGTGGCACGCGAAGCGCAGTTTCTGTGTATCGGACACCTTACCCCAAGGCGGCGCTGCAATCGAATTGCACAGACTCTTGCCCACCAAGCTTGCGGTCGTGTATGCGGAGAGAGCGACCACTAAGGACGCACAGGCACTGCGAGCAACCGGATCACCACCACCAGGAGTGTCGCCAGAACAGGCAGCCAAGCTTCTGCTGAGTGGAGCCTGCGACGAGCGACTGGTCATCACTGGGCTGCGCAATATGTTCATGCAGTCTGGTGTGCCAGCTGCGATGTACTACGAGCTGATCAGCGTGCCGCCCAACGGTCTCTGTGTCTGGCTTGTCCTTGCTCTCCTCACCGCCCGGTGTGATGCTCGACGAGGGCATCGCACCGAACCACACGTACTCACTTCAGGGGCGGTACTCGATGTGTTGCGTACGCTGCACACCGGAGCGCTCTCGGGGGATAGAATCCTACCCGAAGCAATCGCTAGGATTGAGGGTGCTGACAGCGACGCATCCTGGGATCAAATCAGCGGTGAACGCAGCCACTGCGGCAACATCCATGATGCGTGCGAAGCGCTGGCGGCGGGGTGGGGAGTCCACGTGCCCGTGTTGGTTCTGGCACGCCACGAGACCCGAGATGCGTTCAGCATTGCAGTGATAGTCTACGGAGACGAAGACGCACCCAGCATATTTGGACCTCGTGGTGGGGCCCTCGTCACCTACCAAGCATTCAACGACAGTGGCCCATTGCTCTCTCATGTCGACGTACTCGTGTCTAGCGCCCAGGCGTAGCCTTGCTTCGCTTAAACTGCCTGACCCATCACTACCTATCTGACGATGAGCGACGTTGAGCCGGGCACGCTCATCCAACCGTGACCACGCTCTCTCTCGCTCTCGCTCGGTCGCGACTACACAACCGACAATGCAGCAGCGGGCCTTTTGAGCATGTCGTCACGGTCACAAAACTTGCGCCTGTTGCGGTCTGGGTTTAATGTGAAGACGATTCGGCGGATGTGGCGATGTAATGCGGGCGTCGCGTTGTGTTGCGGGCGAGGGTGCTGGGTGAGGTCGTGTTGGAGACGAGCATTCTGCGCACGCAGTTCGGTGATGGTGGATTGGTTGGCGGCGCACTCTGCGTGGAGGCGCGAGACTGTGTGTGAACTTGCGTCGATCGAGGATCGTGTGTTGTAGCTCCATGCATGCACCGACGGTCAGCCGCGTCCACGCGCTTCGCGCAGTGACTCTGCTTCCGACCGGTATGACGCAAACGGGTCGTTCGGTTGTCTTGGCGGTGGTATGTCGAACATGAAGGATTGGCCTGGCGTGTCCCGTGTTCCCTCGATTGACAGACCATGTCTTTTTGGACCTGCCTCCCAGCGCGCGAACGCCGCTTCGTACCGCGCCCATTGCGCGGCCATGCTGTGTTCGCAGTCTTACACCACGGTGGCTGTTTGCGCTTCTTTTTTCATTGCGCGTGCGATGGGTTTGAGACGTGCTGGTTCAACACCATACGCACTCGGCATCGCGCGTCATCGCATAGCGCATCACCACCCCCCAGCAGTCCACGAGCGCGCGATGCTTGTCCGCGAACCGCGGCTGCACCGCCAGCTGGTGGCCGAGGAAGAGCAGCTCCACCGCACGCGCGCGCGCACGCGCCGGGAACAGCTCGTGCGTCTCCGGCGACCACGGACGCGCCGCGCGCTGCAGTAGCTCGCGCACCTCCGCCGAGCCGGCCGCCGCCCGTGCGAGGCGTGCCTCTCCGGCCAGCACGTTCCGCATCCCGACAGACATGCACACGCAAGTCTCTCCACCGCCCCTCTTCAACATTTAGTCGCTCGATCCCCCAAATCGCTCGCCTCATCATCCTCCCAATCCCGTCTCTACCCGCATACGCAACCCATTTACCCCATCCACTGCTCACGCGAAGCGCCGTGCGAAGGCGTCGGCCACCGAGACTGCCGCCGCGACGACGCGGTCCGAGCCGTGCTTGTCGTAGGCCGCGCTGTCCGCCATCGCGCTGGAATGGCGCATCGCCTTCGCCGCGGCGCGTAGCGCCTCGTCGCCGTGGTCGCCGTCCTTGAGGAAGGTCACAAACGACGCACGGCAGTCCTTGGGTGAGAGCGCGACGCCCGAGTGCGCCTTGAAGGTCGCCTGCACCAGTCGCGTCCATGCAGTCGGGCTCGGCGCAGCGCGACGGTCGGCGGTGTGGAAGAGGAACTCGCCCGATTGGAGGCCGTCGATGGCGACGAGCGACTGGATGCGGGAAGCGACCACCTCCGTAAGCGTTGTGCGCGAAGGCCCGAAGACCTCCGATGTCTTGTGAGATCCGCGCTCCCCGAGGTCGATCTGGAAAGACTCACCGCCCAATGGCTTCAGGCTGCCGCCGAGCTGCAGTTGACGGTACACGCCGACGCGGTCGGGAGGCAGCGCGGTGAGTAGCTTGAGCAGAGCTGCGTCCCGCACCAGCGACAGCCTCTCGGTGGCATCACCGCCGCCTTCGAAGCCGTCCACCGCGCGCTCTGCGCGCAGCCTCGCGCACTGACACTCCTCCCAGGTCAGCCAGGCCTTGGGCGGCTTCGAGGCATTGAACTTGGCCTCCTGTCGCGCCTCACTGCGGCACTGCGCGTGTAGCGCGGTGAGCTCGTCGACGGGTGCGGAGCTCACCACCACGCCAGCGGGCGCCTGCGCCTTGCGAGCGGCGTGCGTGAACCGCGCCGCCGCCACGAACGTGCCGACCAGCTTCGTGGCGCGCGAGTAGGAGCACGAGAGTGTCTTCTCTTCGACAAAGGCCTGGACGACAGCGCCGATCTTGGGCGACGTGAACACGCCAAAGGAAGGCGCAGCGACGCCGTGCGCATGGTGCAACCACGCGAAGAAGTGGAGCAACGAGCGGCGATCATCGAGCGACGTGGCAGAGGCTACCGCCTTACCGCTGCGCTGGCGGTTCACCGTAGAGCATCGCCAGCGCTGGAAGGCTTGGAGCTGGGCCTCGGCCGTGGCAGAGAGCTCGATCGCAGGCAGGCGGCGACGTCCTCCTGATCCTCCCACCTCCGGAGGCTCCTCGTCTTCCTCCCCAGATGGTGGATCATCACGGCTGCGCGAGCGGCTTGCTTCGCTACCACTGCCGCTTCCACCCGCGTCGCCCCCACTCGCGCCGCTGCCGCCGCCGCCGCTGCTGCCGCCGCCGCCGCTGCTGCCGCTGTCGTGGTCACCGTGGCTGCTCTCATCCTCCACACTGGCGTCTTCCTCGCCGCTCTCTTCGCCCTCCTCCCCGTCATCTTCGCCGCCCTCCTCGCCACCACCCTCGCTGCCTGCGCTGCTGCCGGTCGACCAAGTCGCTGGCTCGGACAGCCCAAGTGCCGCCAGGAGCGCCCTACTCGCAGAAGTCGGGCCGTACGCGGCGAGCGCCATGGCGACGGCGGTGACCGGCACAAGCGTGAAGACACGGACCTGGGCGTGGAAGAGCGCCTTCAGCTCGGCGAACTCATCGGACGTCAGCAGGCCCGCGTCGATGCTGTTCCGACGGAGCGGGAGGGCACCGCTCGCCCCGCTGCGTGCCAGAAGTCGATAGAAGGCGCCGTTCGTGCCGTGCGTCACGACGGCGGGATAGAGCAGATCCTCGAGGTCGATCTGAAGAAGCCATTCGAGAAGAGCGTCGGTCGCCCCGGGTCGCCTGTCTCTGAGAGACACCACGCGCATCTCCTTCTGGTATGGGATGCTCTCATCGTGTGGATGTGTCGCGTTGATGTTCAAAGAGCGCACGGGAACGGCGGCCATCGCCGCGGAGAGCCTGCAGCGCGGCCGCGCCCCCCATCAGAGTTGTGCGCCCACAGCGGGGGCGCGCAGGACGCCCGCGGCCCGCGGCGCGCGCGGCGGCGGCGGCGGGCGGGGCT
>Ga0115012_10000713_pt1 | contig 19100 bp, 19 predicted proteins | sample TroAtlMetagenome_FD_88706 | JGI IMG/M metagenome (GOLD analysis project Ga0115012, IMG submission 88706) | Marine eukaryotic phytoplankton communities from Atlantic Ocean - Tropical Atlantic ANT10 Metagenome | ecosystem: Environmental > Aquatic > Marine > Oceanic | place: Tropical Atlantic...
AAGCACTCTCCTTCTTTATTTTTTCATCTTTTTTACTTAAATCTATTTTATCTTTCATCTTTAAATTGATTAAATGAGCACAAATTTTAAAAAATATTTAAAACATCACTGTTAACAATTGGTTAAAATATCATTATTTACAGTGAATACAAAACTATGACTTTGAAAAATATTCAGGATATAAATAATCATTTTTTGGATAATGACTCATATCTACTTGCTTTACTATATGATAAATTTGCTTTTTGAAATTTTCTATATTAACCTTCCTTGTTGCTGAAATAAATAAGGCTTTACCGCCAGTTTTATTCATCCAAGTGTTTTTCCACTTCACTAATGATATATTATCCTCATTTTCTTCACCTAAGCTATACTTATCTATAAAATCTTCATTGTTATAATTATCAATTTTATTGAAAATCATAAGAGAATATTTATTATGGCAATTAATCTCATGTAATATCTTTTCTACTGAATTAATATGATCTTCAAAGCTAGTATGAGATATATCAACAACGTGAAGAAGAATATCTGCATCTTTAACTTCCTGCAAAGTACTTTTAAATGACTCAATTAATTGAGTAGGTAGTTTTCTTATAAATCCAACAGTATCAGTTAAAAGAAAAGGCAGGGTATTGATTACAACTTTTCTAACAGTCGTATCTAATGTTGCAAAAAGCTTATCTTCAGCAAATACATTAGTTTTTGATATTAGGTTCATTATCGTTGATTTTCCAACATTTGTGTAACCAACCAAAGCTACTTTAACTAATGAGCCTCTGTTTCCTCTTTGAACTTTCATTTGTTTATCAATAACTAATAACTTTTTTTTCAATAAAGATATTTTATCTCTAACTATTCTTCTATCCGTTTCAATTTCAGTTTCACCAGGGCCTCTCATTCCAATTCCACCTCTTTGTCTTTCAAGGTGAGTCCATAACCCTTTTAACCTAGGTAAAAGATATTCATATTGAGCTAGCTCAACCTGAGTTTTTGCATAACTTGTTTTTGCTCTTTGAGCAAAAATATCAAGAATTAAAGCAGTTCTATCAAGGATTTTACATTTTAAAAATCTTTCAATATTTGCTTGTTGAGTTGGTGAAAGTTCATCATCAAAAACAACCATTGAGACTTCATTTATCCTAACAAACTTGTTAATCTCTTCAATTTTTCCTTTTCCAATGAAAAATTTTGCATTCGGGCTTACAATACTCTGTTTAAATTTTTTTATTACTGTGCCTCCAGCAGTTTTAGTTAAGAATTCTAATTCTTCTAGATATTCGTTTAATTTAAAGTCATCTTGGTTAGAATTAGTAACTCCAACTAATACAGTATTTTCAAAATTAGATTTCTTTAACTCAAGCATTTTCTGGATTAAAAGATCTTAAATTAAAATTTTTTCCATCGAATACACCGAAAGTATAATGTGATATCCAATCTCCTAGATTTATATATTTTGATTTGTTTTTTAAAGAATGGGTAATTGGAAGATGTCTATGGCCAAAAATAAAATAATCGATATGATCCTTATCTAATTTCTTTTTACAATATTTAATTAACCATTCATTATCCTCACCTTTAAAGCTAATATCTTTTTCTCCAGAGATTAATTTATTTTTTTGAGAAAAATATTTTCCAAGAGAGATTCCAATATCTGGATGTATGAGTTTGAACATCCATATAAAAAAGGGATTTGATAATATTAGCTTCATTCTTTTATATCCTTTATCCCCAGGACCTAATCCATCTCCATGTCCAATAAAAAAGGACTTAGAATTAAACACAAAAACTTCAGGTTTTTTAAAAACTTTTATTCCTAATTCTTTTTCAAAGTAATCATTCATCCAATAGTCATGATTCCCAACAAAAAAATAAATTTTTATCCCACTATCTGATAGTTCAGCTAACTTACCAAGTGTTCTAGTGAAGCCTTTCGGGATAGAATGTTTATACTCAAACCAGAAATCAAATAAATCTCCTAGTAAAAAAATTATTTCAGCATCTTCTTTTATACTGTCAAGCCACAGGATAAATTTTCTTTCTCTAATGCGACTTTCTTGATCTGAAGGCGCTCCAAGATGGTTGTCTGAAGAAAAGTAAATTTTTTTATCTTTTGAAATATCCATTATCCTATTGCTTGCTTTAAATCCTCAATTAAATCATCAGCATCTTCAATACCAACGCTTAATCTTAAAAGAGAATCAACAAGGCCTGATTTTTTTCTATCCTCTGGCGTTATTGAAGCATGTGTCATACTAGCAGGGTGACAACACAAACTTTCTACCCCACCTAAAGACTCAGCTAAAGTAAATAGTTTTAATTTTTCTGCAATCTTTTTTGCAGTTTTGAAATTTGATTTTTTTGGAATAAATGAAACAATTCCTCCAAAATCTTTCATTTGTTTTTTAGCAATTGTATGATTTGTATGATCTGTGAAACCTGGCCAGTATACTTTACCTATTTTTGGGTTACGTTTTAAAAATTTTGCAACCTTTCTTGCATTTTCAGAATGTCTCTGCATTCTAAGATGAAGTGTTTTAATACCTCTTAAAGTCAAAAAAGAATCCATGGGTCCAGGAGTAGCTCCAGATGCATTTTGGATAAATGATAATTTTTCATGTAATCTTTTATTATTAATTACAATAGCACCAATTATTACATCACTATGTCCAGCTATATATTTTGTTGCAGAATGAATTATTATATCTGCACCCAATTCTAGAGGTCTTTGAAGATAAGGAGATGCAAATGTATTATCTACACATAAAAGAATTTTATTTTTTTTGGATAGTTTTGCAAGAGACTTAATGTCAATTATATTCATCATTGGATTTGTGGGAGTTTCAAGCCATATAAGTCTAGTTTTTTTTGTGATTTTATCTTCAACATTCTTTATATCCTCCATATTAACAAAATGAAATTTAATATCATACTTCTGAAATATTTTTTTAAATAACCTATAACTACCACCATATAAATCATTTGTAGAAATTACTTCATCGCCAGGTTTTAATGTTTTTAAAAGAGCGTCAATTGCCGCTAATCCTGACGAAAAAGCTAAACCATATTTTCCATTCTCTAAAGAAGCAATAGAATTTTCAAGATTTGTTCTTGTCGGATTATGAGTTCTACTATATTCATATCCTTTATGTTTTCCAGGTGATGATTGAGCATAAGTTGAAGTCTGATAAATAGGAGTCATAACAGAGTTATAGGCAGGATCTAATATCTGTCCTCCATGGATTGCCTTAGTATTAAACCTCATCTTTTTCTTCATATAAACAAAGATAAAGATATTGAGATATAGTGTATGATTATATTAAAATCATTTTCTTTGCTTCAGAAGTTTAGAGATGAAGAAAAGACATCTTGCATTTATTGCAGCATTTATTGCAACTACTATATACGGAATAAATCATACCATTGCTAAAGAGGTTATGCCTATATATATTGGCTCATTTGGTTTTATAATGTTAAGATTACTAGGTGCAACTGCACTTTTCTGGATAATTAGTTTATTCACTCCTAAAGAAAAAGTTGAAAGAAAAGATTTTATAACCATATTTTTTGCAGCTATTTTTGGTGTTTGTGTAAATATGTTAGCTTTTTTTAGAGGACTTGAACTTTCAACTCCTATTAATAGCGGTGTGATAATTACACTTTCTCCTGTTATAGTATTAATTCTATCATATCTATTCTTAAAAGAGAAAATAACATTTTTAAAACTATCTGGAATATTAATTGGATTTTCAGGTGCATTATTCTTAATTTTTAATAGCTCTAAAACTGGAATTAATGCTCCAAATATTCCCGTTGGTAACTCTCTTTTTCTATTAAATGCTTCAGCTTATGCAGGGTATTTAGTAATCATCAAACCCTTGACAAAAAAATATAATGTTTTTACATTGATGAAATGGACATTCTTATTTGGGTTATTATTATCTACACCCCTAACCCTTAATCAATTTACTGCTGTAGAATGGAATACTCTTCCATGGTTTGCAATTTGGAGAATGACTTATGTAGTAATAGGTACAACTTTTCTAACCTACTTATTAAATGTATATGCATTAAAAACATTATCACCCACAACTGTAGGGTCATTTATTTATCTACAACCAATTATTACAATAATCTTTGCACTTATAGTTGGGAGTGATGTTTTAGACCTCACAAAAGTATTAGCTTGTGTGTTAGTTTTTATTGGTGTCTATATGGTATCAAGGAAAAACTAAACATCAACATTCCCGTCATAGTATCCAGGAATTGGGACATAGCCTAATTTGTTTGTAAGGACATATTCTGTCAACTTATAGGATCTAACAGCCATTTCTCTAAATAGGCCACACAGTTGAGAGTAATTGTTTCCATCTTTAGCTATAATACTTCCACTATCTATATGAAGTGAAAGATGCTTTTCGATTGCTTTGCTATCAATTTCAGATATTGAATTGATATTCTCTGATTCTAATATCATATTAATAAATTCATCCATCATGGATGACAGAAATTCTTTTTCTGATGTCCGAATATTTTTATCAATATATCTATCTACAAATCTGACCAATTTTAAAGATTTTGCTCCAGGAGAATCAGTTTCTGGAATTATAATTTCAAGAACTTTCTCTAAAAATTGTATATCAGATAAAGAAAAAAACGTTGGACTCCAATTATCTGCGTTTGTTTGGCAAGATTGAATAATAGACATCGTTCCAGTTGAAAGGGTAATTGTTCCAAAAGAAAGTGTAATATTTTTTATTGCTGATCTTCTATCCATATTATATATTTTGTTTATTCAATTCATCAACTGCATGATTTGCTGCTCTTGCAGTTAATGCCATGTAGGTAATGGATGGATTTTGACATCCAGATGATGTCATACAAGCACCGTCAGTAACATAAACGTTTTTAACACTATGGACCTGATTAAACTTATTTAGAACTGAAGTTTTAGGATCATGTCCCATTCTTGCTGTTCCCATTTCATGAATTCCATTTCCAAATACATATTTATCTTCCCAGTCGTATATATCTTTGAATCCGGATCTTTCAAGCATTTCTGCAGCTTGTTGTCTCATATCTTTTCTCATAGCACGTTCATTCTCTCTAATTGTAGCATTAAAAGTAACAGTTGGTAATCCCCACTTATCTTTCTTATCATAATCCAGTTCCATTTTATTATCATGATATGGTAAGATTTCTCCAAAAGCTCCATGACCCGCTGTCCATTCATTTGGCTGAACAATAATTTCTTTTAATCTAGGGCCATAAGAAATCATTTCTTCTTTGCTATTTGCAATTCCCATAAATCCTCTACTTGCTGCTCCTTGATAACCATAACCTCTTATGAAATCTTTTTGATTAGTTCTTCCTCCTATATTCCTAAATCTTGGAATATAATATCCAGCAGGTCTTCTTCCATAAGTAGTTTTATTTTTAAACCCAGAAAATTTACCACTAGCCCCAACTTGAAAGTGGTGATCCATTAAGTTATGTCCTAGCTCTCCAGAATCATTACCCAAACCATTTGGAAATCTATTTGACTTTGATTGCATTAATATTGAAGTTGATCCTATCGCAGAGGAACAAAGAAAGATTACTTTAGCAAAGTATTCATAAGATTTATTGTTTTCACTATCAATTACCCTGACCCCTTTTGCCTTTTTTGTATCCTCATCATAAATTATTTCATGGACTATAGAATTTGGCATTAATGTCATATTTCCCGTAGCTTCAGCAACAGGTAGTGTTGATGAATTGCTGCTAAAATATGCTCCATACTGGCATCCCCTCATACATCTATTTCTAAGTTGACAAGATACTCTTCCAAGCCCAGGCTTAGTCCCCTCAGTTACATGTGCAGTTCTTGCATTTGATAAAATTCTTCCATCAGAAAAGTTTCTAGAAAAACTGTCTCGCATGTGTTTCTCTAAAACATTTAAACCGAATGGTTTAAGGAGAAATTTACGGTCAGGAAAATGAGATAATCCTTCATTTCTCCCTTGAACACCAATAAATTGATCAACATAATCATACCATGGTGATATATCTTTGTATCTTATTGGCCAATCTATTGCAACACCATCTTTTAAATTTGCTTCAAAGTCTAGGTCACTTAATCTATATGTGTGCCTTCCCCATGTAATAGACCTTCCCCCAACATGGTATCCTCTTATCCAATTAAATTTATTAGTATCATCATTATAAGGATGTTCTATGTCATCAACAAAAAAGTGTCTTGACGATTCTGAATTGACATAACCTGTTCTGCTTTGTTTTGGTTGTCTTTTTAAAGCATCTTGAGTTATAGTATCCCCCGCCTCAAAATCCCAAGGATCCATATTTGCAGTAGGGTAATCTTCAATATGTTTAACCATTCTTCCTCTCTCAAGAACCAAAGTCTTAAGACCCTTCTCTGTAAGTTCTTTTGCAGCCCATCCACCACTTATACCTGTTCCAACTACAATTGCATCAAAATTATTATCCATTTCGTATTTTAGTTACAATTAAATATAATATTTAAGATTTATATATCACATTTATTTAATTAAATTTATAGAATTGAAAAAATAGAAAAATCAAGAAAATATGAAAAGAAAAGAATTTATAAAATTAGCAGCAAGTGGTGCAATAGGCCTTTCCTCAATTGGATATATAGCATGTGAGAAACAAAAAGAATTATTTTTTAAACTTTCACTTGCACAGTGGTCATTCCATAGAGCTATTCAAAATGGTATTATGTCTCCATATACATTTGCCCAAAATGCAAAAAGTCTGGGCTTTGAAGGAATAGAATATGTTAATGCGCTTTACGATGATGTTATGAAAGTTGACAATAAAAGTGATGCTCTTAAGAATTTTATCAAAAAAAATAATGAATTAGCAATGGACAATGGAATTGAAAATGTTTTAATTATGATAGATAGTGAAGGAGACTTAGCAAATGAGAATAATGATCAAAGACTAATTGCTATTGATAATCATAAGAGATGGATAGAAACTGGAGCTGAGATGAACTGTAGTGCAATAAGATTAAATCTATATGGATCTAAAGATGTTAAGACTTGGACAGAACTTTCAATTGATAGTTTAAGTCAACTATCAGAATTTGCAAGTGGTCATAATATTAATGTTACCGTAGAGAATCATGGTAGGATAACTTCAAATATTCCAGCTCTAATGAATGTAATAAATAGTGTAAATATGGATAACTGTGGAACACTTCCTGACTTTGGTAACTTTTGTATGGCAGATGAAGGATATGGATCTGTTTTTGATGGAACATGTGAACAAATCTATGATTTTTATCAAGGTATGGAAGAGATGATGCCAAGAGCACTTGCCGTTAGTGCTAAATCAAACGATTTTGATGAAAATGGAGAGGAAACAACACTTGATTATAAAAGAATACTGAAGATTGTCAATAGTTTTGGTTATAACGGATATATTGGTGTTGAATATGAAGGATCTAGATTATCTGAAGTTGAAGGGATTAAGGCAACTAGAGATCTATTAATTAAAGCTGGTAAATTAATATAAATAAGAAAAAATGAATAGCTCTATAAAATCTAAGTTAAGTATAATGATGTTCCTGGAATTTTTTATCTGGGGATGTTGGTTTGTAACAATGGGAACATTTTTATCCCAAGCTTTCAGTGCTTCTGGTGGTGAAATTGGTTTAGCATATGAAACTCAATCATGGGGTGCTATAATTGCTCCTTTTATAATTGGGTTAATTGCAGATAGATACTTCGATGCAGAAAAAATTCTTGCATTAATTCACATAGTTGGTGGGGGACTTCTATTTATGTGTTCTGTTGCTCTTGGATTTGATAAATTCTATCCATATATATTGATTTATATGATTCTATATATGCCAACTTTAGCATTAGTGAATTCTATAGCATTTAGGCAGATGAAAGATCCTTCCAAAGAATTTCCTATAATTAGAGTTTGGGGAACTATAGGCTGGATAGTAGCTGGGCTAGTTATAAGTTATGGTGTAGGTTGGGAGGCAAGTCAAACATTAGAATATACATTTTACTTGGCTGCAATAGTTTCTGTTGTTTTAGGTTTATTTAGCTTTACTTTACCTAAAACTCCTCCAAAAGCAAAAAATGAGAGTCCAAGCTTTCGAGAAATCCTTGGGCTAGATGCTTTAAAACTTCTACGAGATACTAGATATTTAGTATTCTTTATCTCATCTATACTTATTTGTATTCCTCTTGCCTTTTACTATCAAGATGCAAATCTTTTTTTAAATGAACTAGGTATGGCTAATGCAGCAGGGGTAATGACATTAGGACAAATATCAGAAGCATTATTTATTCTTCTACTACCACTATTTTTAACTAAATATGGTATTAAGAAAACCTTAATTGTAGGGATGTTAGCATGGAGTTTAAGATATGTGTTATTTGCATTTGGGGATACTGGATCAAATCTTTGGATGTTAATTTTTGGAATTGTACTTCATGGTATATGTTATGATTTCTTCTTTGTCTCTGGACAAATATATACTGATTTTAAGGCAGGCGAAAAATATAAAAGTGCTGCTCAAGGTTTAATTGCATTAGCAACTTATGGAATTGGAATGTTAATAGGATTTAGACTTGCAGGTAGAATAACCGACCAGTTTGCAATTGATTCAGGTCATGACTGGACTCAAATTTGGACATATCCAGCAATTTTTGCAGCAGTTGTATTAGTGCTATTTATTCTTACTTTTAAAAACGAAAAAATAGAAATTGAAAAATAAAATTAGACTTGGTATTCTTGGTGGTGGTGGAGATTCCTTAATTGGAATAGTACACAGAATTGCTGCTTCAATGCATGATAGTTTTGATATAATCGGTGGTGTGTTTAATCCTGATTACAATGAAAATTTAAAGTTTGCGGAAGAAATAGGATTAGACAAAAAAAGAGTTTATGAAGATTATGAAAAAATGATCGAAGAAGAATTAAATCTAGATGAGAATAAAAGAATTCAAGTCGTATCTATTTTAACTCCTAATTTTCTTCACTATCCAATGGCAAAAAAACTTTTAGAAAACAACTTTAATGTAATTTGTGAAAAGCCAATGACAACAACATTTGAAGAAGCTATAGATTTAGAAAATATCTACAAGTCTAAAAATCTAACATTTGCTGTAACATATACATATACTGGATATCCAATGATAAGGCAAATGAAGGAAATGATTAAGTCTGGAGTAATAGGAGATATTCAGCGTGTTGATCTTCAATACTATCAGGGATGGATTAATCCTATAATTCATGACTCTTCAAAACGATCTGAAACCTGGAGATTACAACCTGAAAAGTCTGGAATAAGTTGTTGTATAGGTGATATTGGAACACATGCGTTTGATATGTTAGAATATGTTACAGATATGGAAGTAAAGGAGCTTCTCTCAGACCTAAACTATGTTTATGATGATAATACAATGGATGTTGATGGAACAATATTGATTAGGTTTTCAGATAAAATTAAGGGTGTTATAAGAGCAAGTCAAATTGCAACTGGAGAAGAAAATAATTTCACAGTTGCAATATATGGTAAAAAAGGAGGGCTTAAATGGGAGCAACAAAACCCCAACTATCTCTATCATTTAAGTGAGTCCGAACCAATGAAAGTATTAAAGCCTGGTCATGATTACAACTCCAACTTTGCAAAAATATCATCAAAACTCCCCCCAGGTCACCCTGAAGGAATGTTTGACTCAATGGCTAATATCTACAATGGAGTTGCTAGAAAGATTAATGGTAATAAAGAATTTGATGGAGAATATCCAACACTAAATGATGGTTTAAGAGGAATGCTCTTTATAGAAAAAGCTATTGAATCTCATAAAAGTGGAAACACCTGGGTTAAATTAAATTAAAAATAAAATGAAAACAATCAAAGGTCCAGCAGTTTTTTTAGCTCAGTTTGTAGACAAGAAAGCCCCGTTTAATTCTCTTGACGGAATGTGTAAATGGGCTTCTGAACTTGGTTATAAAGGAATTCAAATTCCAACTTGGGAACATTTTCTTATTGATCTAGATAAAGCAGCAGAAAGCCAGGATTATTGTGACGAGCTTCATGGTAAGGTTAAATCATACGGACTTGAGATTACTGAACTTTCAACTCATCTTCAAGGTCAACTTGTTGCTGTTCATCCTGCATATGATTTGATGTTTGATAATTTTGCCCCAGATAACTTAAAAAATAATCCAAAAGCTAGAACTGAATGGGCAATTGAAACTGTTAAAAAAGCAGCCATTGCTAGTAAAAGACTTGGGCTAAAAACTCATGCTACCTTTTCTGGAGCATTATTATGGCACACTTGGCATCCTTGGCCACAATCTCCAAAAGGATTAGTTGAGTTAGGGTTTAAAGAACTTGCAAAAAGATGGATCCCTATACTAAATGTATTTGATGAAAATGGTGTAGATGTTTGTTATGAAATTCATCCTGGAGAAGACTTACATGATGGGATTACATTTGAAAGATTTCTTAAAGCAACAAAAAATCATAAAAGAGTAAATATTTTATATGACCCTAGTCATTTTGTATTACAACAACTTGATTATATATCATATATAGATCACTATCATGAGTTTATTAAGTCTTTTCATGTAAAAGATGCAGAATTTAATCCAAATGGAAAAAAAGGAGTTTATGGAGGATACCTAGATTGGGCTGATAGAGCAGGAAGATATCGATCTCCTGGTGATGGGCAAATTGATTTTAAAACAATTTTTTCAAAGCTTACTGAGTATGGGTGTGATTTATGGGCTGTTATGGAATGGGAATGTTGTGTTAAAAGTCCAGAACAAGGAGCTAAAGAAGGAGTTAAATTTATTGAAAATTTAATCATAAATTGCACAGATAAAAGATTTGATGATTTTGCTGGAGGTGATGTCAACGAGGATGATCTTAAAAACATATTAAATATATAATTATGAAAAAAACACTTATAACAATTTTAATTTTAACTATAACATTTTCTTATTCACAAGACTCTGATTGGGTTGATCTATTTGATGGTAAAACTCTAAATGGATGGCATAAATATAATGGCGATAAAACTGACGCATGGTATGTTGAAAATAGTGAGTTAATTCTCGATTCAAAAAATAATAATGCAAGCGGGGGAAATGATATTGTAACTGATAAAAAATATACAAATTTTGAATTATCAATTGAATGGAATATACCTAAAGGAGGTAATAGTGGTATAATGTATGGAGTTGAAGAAATAGAAGGTGTTGATGCTCCATGGAAAACAGGTCCTGAAATTCAGGTACTTGATAATCGAAATTTTGCAGGTGGTGGAAGCCATAGGATTCATAGAGCTCCTGCATTATATGGATTAAAACCTATAGGGAAAGTGAAATACAATTCATATGGTAATTGGAATCACCTAATTTTAAAAATTGATCATGACAATAACACTGGATCAATAACATTTAATGGAGAATTTGTATACTCTTTTCCGTTATCTGGTCCTGAGTGGGATAAACTGGTTTCAAGATCAAAATTTAGTGATGATGAATATTTTAAAGACCTAAAACCTTCCCATCCGTTTTTTACTTACGCACCTTATTTTGGAAAATTTAAAACTGGAAAAATTGCCCTACAAGATCACGGATATAGTGTAAGATATAGAAATATTAAAATTAGAGAATTTTAATTCAAAACACTTTCAATTATATTTTCTAGAGAAAAGATATTAAGATGAATAAAGGAAAATTAATTGTATTCTCAGCTCCATCTGGTAGTGGTAAGACAACTCTTGTTCATTACCTATTAAAAAAAAGACCAGATATTGTTTTTTCTATTTCTGCCACCTCAAGAAAACCAAGAGAAAATGAAATTGATGGCAAAGATTACTTTTTCTTTTCAAAGGAAGACTTTATTACTAAAATAAATAATAGTGAATTTCTAGAGTATGAGGAAGTATATAATGGGAAATTTTATGGAACTCTTTTAGATGAAGTTGAAAAAAATTCAGAAAATGGGAAACATGTAATTTTTGATATTGATGTAATAGGAGGTATTAATATAAAAAACCTATTTCCTGAGAGAACTCTTGCCATTTTTGTTCAACCACCTAGTATTGAAGTTTTACAAGAAAGGCTTTATAATAGAGGGCATAATTCCCCTGAAGAAATAGATAAAAGAGTTCAAAAGGCAATAAAAGAAATGGAATACTCTTCTATGTTTGATAAAATAATATTGAATGATAACCTTGAAGAGTCAAAAAAAATTGCTTTTGAGTGTGTAGATAAATTCTTAAATCAATAAATGAAAAAAATTGGTTTATACCCGGGAACTTTTAATCCCATTCATAACGGCCATATAACTCTTGCTAATTATTTTATAAATAATACAGAGTTGGATGAAGTATGGGTATTATTAACTCCACAGAATCCTTTTAAAAAAATTGATAATATAATAGAAGATGAACATAGGCTTGAAATGGCAAATAAAACTTTTAATCACTTAAAAGGTATTAAAGTCTCTGATATTGAATTTCATCTTGATAAGCCAAATTATACAATTGATACTATAAATCGGTTAATAAAAGATTTTCAGAACCTTCAATTTACATTGCTAATTGGGGAAGATAACCTTGCTAATTTTCATCAATGGAAAGATTATAATAAGATTCTTGATCTTGTTAATGTATTTGTCTATCCAAGAAATACAATTATAGATAAGGATCAAGAATTAATTCAAAATAATAAGATTAGTATCCTTGATGCACCTAAAATTGAAATATCCAGTGATGAAATAAAAGCAATAATGAAGGATGGAAATGATATTAAAAAGTATTTACCAAAAGAAGTATATAATTATATAACTGAAAAAAAACTGTACAAGTAGAATTATATATCTCTGATAACATTTGCCAATCGTTTAGTGAGGTTTAACCTAGAGTAATCAGCTAAATTATCTGGAATTTTTTCTTTAAACTCACCTTTAAGCCAAGTATTATAGCTTTTAGATATATAAGTGATTACCTTATCTAAATCATTTTCTGAATACGTAACTGAATTTTCTGAAATCGAGATAAGAGATTCTGATTCTGAATTAGCATGTGAAAAATTAATAATGGGAGAACCAGTAGCAAGATATTCTATAAGCTTACCTGAGACCATGTCTGGTGTATCTGTTCCCTGATAATTAAAATTAACTAATAGATGAGAAGATTTCATCAATTTGATAGCTTGGTTATGGGATAAATATCCTACTGATTGTATATCAATAAATTTTGAAAACAAATCAATGATATGATTATCAATATGTCCTGCTAAATTAAATTTAATTTTTTGATGATTCTTAAGTGGATCTAGTCTTTGAATTGCTTTTAAAAATGTATTATAATTATTATTTCTTGAAAGCACACCTGTAAAAACTATATTAAAATACTCTGGTCTGATTGACTCGACTTTATCAAATTCTTGTTTATCATATCCATTGTAAATTGAAAAGAATTTTTGTTTTATAAGAGTTTTATTCTTAAGAATGGAATGATATTGATCTCCAACCGTTGTTATTATTCCATCAGAAGATCTAAGAACTTTTTTTTCTAATCTTAAATCAAGGTTCTTAATAAAATTAAATCTGAAATAGTCTTTTAAGTAAAATATTTCTTGCCAAGGATCCCGAAAGTCAGCTAACCATTTAACCCCTATTGTTTTTTTAACTTTAAGTCCAATTAAGTGAGTTGAATGAGGAGGTCCAGTAGTAATTATATATTTTATATTCTGATCTCTTATAATTTTTAATGCTTTTCTTATAGCAAAAGAATTCCATCCAATTCTTGCATCAGGGATAAATAAATTTAATCTTATAAATGCTAAAATTTTATCAAAAAATGTCTTTTTAGGAATTACAGATTGCGGGATTCTCCCGCTCGATTTAAATAGGGAATAAAACTTTAATGCTTCTAAAGAGAAAGTTTTGTGTAACTCTATATTAGAAACTTGATTTTCTAGGCTTTTATCAATAGATGGATAGGAAGCATAAGATGGATTAACTGTTAAAATGATTGGCTTGAAATTAAATTGGGATAGATATTTAGAAAAATACATCCACCTTTGAACACCTGATCCCCCTGCTGGTGGCCAGTAATATGATATAATTAATATTTTCTCAGTTTTATTCAATTTCTTAATTTAATTTTAGTTGCAACCCTATTCCAATAATTTCTCTTATTTGAAGTCTTGCAATTGAGTTATCATCATATACAAATTGCATTATTAACTGTGTAGATAAAAAAGGATTAACATCAAGATCAATTTCTATCAAATAGTCTAAATCTATATTTGCTGGTTCATCAAGATAATTCGAAAATAATTTCAAATCTTGTTTATAGCTAACATTTTCTAAAATTTTTCCTTCAGAATGAAATGTTAAGTTTGATCCTAATTCGTATCTCGAACCCTTACCTTTTAAAACCCCATAATAAGAATCGTCCTCATTTAAATTATTAGTAAACTTTTTACTAACAAGAATAAGCCTTGCTGCAATAGGAGAATAATTTAACCATAATTTCTTGTCTTTTTTCCATAGAAAACCTGACCCTAACTGAAAATAAGATGGGGAAAAAATTCTTGTTTTGAGCTCTCTGGCTTCATTATTTTCACTATCCTTAGAGTACTTATATCCATTCCCTAGCTGAGAATTGAAATTAAAAAAAGCAGAAAATGACAAATTCTTTGTAAACTTTTTACCAACTATTGATTGAATTAAAATCCTATCATCAATTTTTCTTGCAAAAGGTGCATTTTTAAATTTTGCTAGACCAAATGCAGATTCAATATTTGTCAACCAATCCCATCCTAAATATCTGTATCTCCATTCATAATCAAATTTCAGAGTCCCTGAAAAATTATTAGTTCCTCCACCTTCCCAATCACTAAAACCTGTTTGATTTAAAAGCACTCCTGCTTTTCCACGCTTAGTCCATAATGAATCTATCTGCTCTGATTCTTGAGAATAAATTGTTTGAGAAAAAATAAATACAAAAATTAATAATAGGAGTCTCATTAAGTTAATTTCAATGTTGTTACATAAAGCCAAGCTCAAGCTTAGCTTCATCACTCATTAAATCTTTAGTCCATGGTGGATCAAATGTTATTTCTACCTCAGCATCTTTTACTTCATCAATAGATTTAACCTTGTCTTCTACTTCTTTTGGAAGACTCTCTGCAACTGGACAATTTGGGGAAGTTAATGTCATTAAAATTTTAACCTCATTATCTTCATTAATAAAAACATCGTAGATAAGACCTAATTCATAAACATCTACTGGAATTTCAGGATCAAAAACTTGTTTCAATTCCTTAACTATTTTTTCTCCTAGAATATTTGGATCAATTTCTTGTTCACTCATAACTTACTTTTTAGAATTGTAGGCTACTGCATATAATTTTATTTGTTTTACCATAGATAATAAACCATTTGCTCTTGTTTGTGATAAATGATTACTCAATCCTATCTTATCGATAAAATCCATTTTAGCTTTAACTATATCATCTGGCTTTTGACCAGAAAAAACAGATATCAATATTGATATAATCCCTTTAGAAATAATTGCATCACTATCAGCAGTATAAATTATCTTATCATCAATTATTTCAGCGTGAAGCCAAACATTACTTTGGCATCCTTTTACTAAATTATCATCAATTCTATTTATTTCACTAAAATCAGGTAATTTTTTACCTAGATCAATTAAATATTGATATTTTTCAGACCAATCATCAAAAAAATCAAATTCATTGACAATATCCTGTTGTATAGATTCAATAGTTCCCACATTCAAAAATAGTGAATTATCCCAACATGTTTGATGCCTTCTGCAAAGCATCAATAAGTAAATCTATTTCACTTTTTGTATTATAAAATGAAAGAGACACTCTAACAGTCCCTGGAATTTTGTAATAGTCCATAATTGGCTGAGTACAATGTTGACCTGTTCTAACAGCAATTCCAAATTGATCAAGAATAGAGCCTATATCTGATGGGTGATGATTAGATAAATTAAAAGATATTACTGAAATTTTATTTTCCAGGTTTCCATAGATTTTTATTCCTGGTATCTTGTTTAACCTATCTGTGGCATATTTTAAAAGTTCTTGCTCATAAGATTCAATATTATCGAAGCCAATATCATTCATATAATCAATAGCGGCTCCAAAACCAATTACACCAGAAATATTTGGTGTCCCTGCCTCAAATTTATGTGGCAAATCAGCATACTCAGTTTTTTTAAACGTTACACTGGAAATCATTTCTCCACCACCTTGATAAGGAGGTAGATCTTCAAGTAACTCTGATTTACCATAAAGAAATCCAACCCCTGTTGGACCACAAAGCTTATGTGCTGAAGCAACATAATAATCTACATCTAGTTCTGATAAATTGATTTTAAAATGTGCAGCACCCTGAGCTCCATCAATCAGAACTTTAGTATTATTTTTATGCGATAGATCTATTATCTCTTTAATAGGGTTTATTGTGCCAAGAGAATTTGAAACATGATTTACAAAAACAAACTTTACATTTTTGTTAAGCATCTTTTTGAAAGATCCAATATCAAGCGAACCATTATCTTCCATTGGAATGACCTTTAATTTTGCTCCTGTTTTTTCACAAAGAATTTGCCATGGAACGATATTAGAATGGTGTTCCATTTCAGATACAATTAATTCATCAGAGCTATTAATTTGCGATTCTAATCCAGAAGAAATGATGTTTATGCCATGCGTTGTTCCTGAGGTAAAAATAACCTCACAATCATTTTTGATTCCAAAATGATTTTGAATTTTTTTTCTTGATAGTTCATATTGATTTGTAGCATCAGCACTTAAAGAATGAAGACCTCTATGGATATTTGAGTTATAATTTTCATAATATTCTACTATTTTCTGTATGACTTGTATTGGAGTCTGAGATGTGGCTGCATTGTCAAAATAAACTAGATCAGTTCCATTGATCTTTTTATTTAATATTGGAAAGTCTTCCCTTATTTTGTAAACATCTTTCATTTATAAATCAAATCCTAAATTAACTCCAAGTTTAGAGGCAATTAATTTTTTTATTTTTTTATTTAGATTTGGGATTTTTACACTTTCAAGAACATTATTTGCAAATCCATATGTTAGCAATGCTCTTGCTTCCTTTTCTGGAATACCTCTTGAGTTAAGATAAAATAGAGCCTGTTTATCTAATTGTCCAACAGTACAACCATGAGAACACTTAACATCATCTGCAAAAATTTCTAATTGAGGTTTAGTATTAACTTTTGATTTATCAGTTATTAAAATATTATTGTTTTGCTGAAAAGCATTAGTTTTCTGTGCTTCTTTTTCAACAATTATTCTTCCATTGAAAACTCCAATTGAACTATCAGAAAAGATCCCTTTATAATCTTGATGACTTTCACAATTTGGTTTTGCATGGTTTACAAGAGTATTATGATCAACATGTTGTTTAGACTCTAATATTGTTAACCCCTTAAGAGTTGATGAGATGTTAGACCCTTTATGGTAGAATCTTAAATTATTTCTTGTAAGATTTCCCCCAAAAGAAAATGTATGAACACTAACATTACTATCTTTTTCCTGACTAATAAATGTATTATCAATTAAAGTAGAACTTAGGAGATCATTTTGAATTTTATAATAATCAATAAACGAATTATTCTCTGCATAAATTTCTGTTACACTATTGGTTACAACTTTATGATCATTTAAAGATTGGTGTCTTTCAATAATTTGGACATTAGAATTACTCTCCGTAATAATTAAATTTCTAGGTTGAAGCCATATTGAGTTTTGATTTCCTGTTGCGAAATGCAAAATTTGTATTGGATCTTCAGGTTCAATACCCTTGGGTATAAATATGTATGCTCCTTCTTTAGTATAAGAAGTGTTTAATGATGATAAGTTGTCATCCTCTGGGACAATCTTACTAAAATACTTTTTGATAGTTTTCTTATATTTTGACTTGGAGATAGCAGCAGATAAAACACAAATATCCATTCCATCATGAGTAGTTTTTGACAGAAAAGGACTAAATACTCCATCAATAAATACTAGTTTAAAGGAATCTATATCATTTAGAGAATACTTTTTAATGTCCTTTAACTCAATATTACTATCTGTAGTAGGGCTTAAATGATAATCTTTTTGAGTAATTGAAGCAAGAGACGTATACTTCCATAACTCGTCCCTTTTACTAGGGAATCCACCCTCTTCAAACCTTTTTAAAGCTTCTTTTCTATACTTATGAATTGGATGTAGTAAATCAACATCTTGTTCAAAAGCCAAATGAGAATCCAATAATTTTTCTTTAAAATCCATGTATTTATTTTTTCTCCTTTTTTAACCAATCATACCCTTGATCTTCTATTTTCTTTGCTAAGGATTTATCGCCTGATTTAATAACTTTTCCATCTAAAATAACATGAACAAAGTCAGGCACTATGTAATCAAGTAATCTTTGATAATGAGTTATAACAACTACAGCATTATCATCATTACTATATTTAATTACTCCATTAGCAACAATTTTTAAGGCATCAATATCTAAACCTGAATCTGTTTCATCTAAAACTGCTAATTCTGGTTCTAACATTGCCATTTGAAAAATTTCATTTCTTTTTTTCTCTCCCCCTGAAAAACCTTCATTAAGAGATCTTGATAAAAATTTTGAGTCAATATCAAGGAGTGAAGATTTTTCTCTAATTTTTTTTAACATTTCTCTAGAACTCATTTCATCAAGACCTTTTGCTTTTCGAGTTTCATTTATTGCAGTTTTAATAAAATTAGTAACTGTTAATCCAGGTATTTCTACAGGATATTGAAAGGACATAAAAATTCCTTCATGGGCCCTTTCAGAAGCACTTAACTCATTAATTTCATTAGATTTAAAATAAAGATTTCCTTTAGTTACCTCATAATCTTCATGTCCTGATATTACATTAGCTAAAGTACTTTTACCAGAACCATTTGGTCCCATAATTGCATGGATTTCCCCTTTATTAACTTTTATATTAACTCCCTTTAAGATTGATCTACCTTCAATTTTACAATGTAAA
>Ga0115012_10000715_pt1 | contig 19065 bp, 15 predicted proteins | sample TroAtlMetagenome_FD_88706 | JGI IMG/M metagenome (GOLD analysis project Ga0115012, IMG submission 88706) | Marine eukaryotic phytoplankton communities from Atlantic Ocean - Tropical Atlantic ANT10 Metagenome | ecosystem: Environmental > Aquatic > Marine > Oceanic | place: Tropical Atlantic...
GCCTGCCGTGAGAAAGCCAGCCAGTAAGCCTCTTCCACGATAGCCCGCCATTCCTCTGGTTTGGAGTCTGAGGGTCGCGCCTTGGCCGCGGCGATGACCCGTTGAGCAAAATGAGTGGCTTGCTGACGAACAAACTGGTTGTTCAACAGGAGCAGCGCCTGAGTAGGGACAGTAGTTTTTTCCCGGAGGCCCCGACTCTGCATGGCGTCTGGAACATCGAAGGTTTCAAAGAAAGGGACTCTCATCGAGCGCCGCATGAAGACGTAAATACTGCGCCGCCAGGTCTCCGGGCCATCCTTGACATTGGTTGGCCATTTATTGGTCGAGCCTGTCTTTACCGCGTCGCTGGAGACCCATGGTTTGACGCTTGGTCCGTAGAGTTTTCTGTTCAGAGTCCCAGCAGTGTTCATGATCGAGTCGCGAAGAATTTCAGCTTCGAGTCGCCTCGGATGCCGTCGCCAATGCAGGTTGTTTTCGGGGTCTATCGCATGCCGCTTCTGGTCCCACTCCGTAGACTGCATATAGGTCGCACTTGTCATGATGAGCTTGTGAATGGGCTTCAGCCTCCAGCCCTCTCTGATAAGTTCGGTGGCCAGCCAATCGAGGAGATCATGATTGGTTGGCCTGTCCCCGACGCTGCCGAAATTATTGCTGGTTTTGACCAGCCCAATACCGAAGTGGTGTTGCCAGAGGCGGTTTACGATCACCCGTGCCAACAAAGCCCCAGCACCCTTATCAACGTCCGTCAGCCACCGTGCCAGCCCTTGCCGGCCGTCTCCCCCCTTATTTTCTGTCTCACGGATCCAGTTGGTGATGTCACTGCTATCGGGGCTGAGGACAGTCAAAACTCCAGATCCAACATCGCCCTCTTTCTCCTCAACATCGCCCCTGCTCAACAGTGGGTTTTTGCGGGTATTGCCACCATTCCATGTGAGCGCTTTGACTGTGCCACCCTTGTCGCCGATAGCGACGTTGCGATCTGTTGGTTTGCCCGGAAGAAAAAATCCGACGAGGCGATAGTAATCACGCTGAGAGATTGGGTCATATTTGTGGTCGTGACATCTTGCGCAACCGATGGTCAGGCCAAGGAATGCGGATCCGGTAGCTGAGACGATATCGTCCATCTTGTCATACATGGCCTTTTCACGGTCGACTCCATCTACGTTAGTTACCGTTGATCCTGCGGTAAGAAATCCAGTCAGCGCCTGAGCCAGAGCATCGTCGCCTTTCAGGGAGTCGCCTGCCACCTGCCACTGGGTGAACCTATCGAAAGGCATGTCTTCATTCAGGGCCCGGATCACTGCATCACGATAGGTCCACGCGGTTGGCCGTTCGTTGTCACTCTCGTAGCCGTGGCTTTCACCAAAGCGCGCTACATCAAGCCAGTGGCGACCCCACCGTTCCCCGTAATGTGGGCTGGAGAGTAATTGAGAGACGAGCTGGTGGTAGGCTCCGGGAGAGGAGTTTGCGGTAAATTCTTCGACCTCTCTGCGCGAGGGGGCAAGGCCGATCAGGTCAAAATATGCGCGCCTGATCAACGAGTTGCGAGGGGCACTTGTATTTGGGGAAAGCTGGCTTTTTCGGGCATTTTTAAGGATAAAATGATCAATCGCGTTCCGAGCCCATGGATTGGCAGCCTCGGTGGGAACTTTTACCGGAGTGAGTGGCTGGAATGCCCAATAGGCCTGCTCTTTGGCGGCGGCCGAGATGATTGGAGCCGCAATGAAACTAAGAAGAATGAGAATTCGCCTCATCGGTTAAGTGGTCTGGCCAAAGTTACTCGATACTTTGGAAGGCTGTGGTCGTCCCAAGTGAATACAATCAATGCATCTGGACTACAAGAGCGGGAATCAATTCCTTTTCTCCTCAGATCCTCTCTTTCTTGGCTGTGGATGCGGCGCATCAGGGGGTCGGTGAGGGACCCAACTCCGGCGGCCAAGGCGCATCGCGCCGTACGGATCCTCTTTGTCGCTTCTGGGCTGGACTTAGACCGGTGAGAACGAGAGAAGCGGGTGTGGAAGTATGGATTCAGCACTATGACTGCAGGTTGAAGGCGGTTTCGGAACCTTCCCCTGAGCAGTGTCTTGAGCTCTTGCAATCCTATGATTGGGAAAGCGAAGTGTCTTCCTACGAGCAGGCGCTGGAGGAAGGGCGAGATCGATGCGTTCCCGGGTTACAGCTGATTGATGGGGATCGAATTCTGCAGGTGATGCCAATGCGGGCTGGACGGGCACACTATTCGTATTCCTGCGACCATCCTCTCAGACTTCTTGCCTTTCTCGGAGCGAGTAAAACCCTGAGTGCATGGGACGTAGCGCCTGAATACCAGACTGCTTTGATCAAGGACCACTTTGAAGGAGATCAGAGAAAACTTGTCAGGACGCTGATTCAATTGGCGCCTGATGACTCCTAGCCGGTCTTTTCAATACGGAAGGTGCAAGTGAAATCCCGAGATGCCCGGAAGTGCTCACCGCGATCTGTCTAATGGGGGCTTTCCGGGTGGGTTGATAAAATACAGAGGATTCTATTTTGCTATCCGCAAGGCTGTGACTTAAAGCGTGGAAGCAACAATGTGGGTATGGTCGAAGCGCTCGGCAATAAGTAAGGAAGATCTCTGGGAGGAGCGTTTTCATGGGAATCAGAATGCCGTTATTACGAGGCTGGGAAGTGGGGAGTTTCTCCGAGTAGATCTCTATTGTGAAAGAGAGAGCGCCGCTCTTGAGTTGGTGGAGCAATTTGGAGGGGTCATTCGACATCTTAAGGAGGTGGACTGGGTCTCCGAATCGGCGAAGCCCCTCCCACCACTGAAAATTCGTGATTGCCTGCTGGTGACCTCCGAAACGAATGCGGTGAGGTTGAGGAAGCTGCAGGAAAACAGTGGTGACAGGGCTGTAGTGATCATTCCGGCTGAAATGGCTTTTGGAACCGGGGACCATGCCACCACATCCTCTTGCCTGAGGTTTCTCGCCGATGAGGCCGGGAGGCGGCAAGGGGAGGGCTGGAGCATGCTGGATCTCGGGTGTGGGACTGGGGTTCTGGCCATTGCGGCAAGCCTGCTAGGCGCAGCTGGGTGTGAGGCGATGGATTTTGATCCCAACGCGGTTTCGGTGGCGCGGCGTAACGTAGAGCGGAATAATGCGTCCGGGGTAGTGGTTTCACAATCGGATCTGGATGATTGGGTCCCGGGTAATTAATATGATGTGATCGTGGCGAATCTTTTTGCGGCCGTGCTCCAACGATCCTTTGAAAAAATGGCCCATGCCCTTGCGGTTGGGGGGAGCCTGATCCTGTCCGGGGTTCTGCGGGATCAATGGGATGATACTGAGAAGGCTGCTCAGGCTGCAGGCCTGACTTTTGACATTGTTCATCGGAGAGGAAAATGGATCGCGGCCAAGGGTAGATTGGCCTGAGCCCGGGGAACGGGTTCTGCCTCATTCCTCCTTAAAAAAGAGCTATTGCAGGGCGGATGTTATCCGTAATGCCAGAGATCTGAATTTTTCTTTTGTCGCCAGGCTTCCCGTCGACGAGCATTACTTTGTGAAGAGCTTCGTAGTTTTGGCGATCTTGCTTCTGATTCCCAGTATTGGGTATTTTCACAGGCAGATTTTCCTCAGCGAGCTCAAGCCGAGACTTGAGAGTCAGGTCGAGGGAATCCTGAAAGAGGAAGGGGTGGTCGATCCAGGTGTGCGGCTTGATTATCTTGATGCCTTCATTTCTGGGGCGGTAGATTCAGATGCGCAGCGGGCCCGGGTTGTTGCCCGGGTTGACGCGTTATCCGGAGTGCGGGTAGTTGGCCGTGCGAGTGAGCTACGAGCGCCCGGCTGGTTGCGAGTGGAGAGGGAGAGAGGGCGTTTCAGAGCGAGTGGCGTTGTTTCCGAAGATCTGGTGGTTGAGCTGACCGCCCCTCTCAAGGCGCTCCCGGGATGGGACACTGGTCTCGAGCGGCGTGAATTCGTCGTCGATCCTGAGGGGGTTGAGACATGGGCAGAGTTTCTCGCATATTATTTCCGGGAGCAGGGCGATCGTAGTGTGGAGCTTCGGAAAGGCGGGTTGACGATCGGAGGGGACACCACCAGCGGGCTTAGAATCGATTGGCTTTCGAAGGCCAGTGAGGTCGTCCCCAAGGATATGGTCTCGGATGAGTTAGTATTACGCTCGTCTCCGTATCATTTTCCGGGATATCAGCCTGAGTCTCTGCAGAATGGAACCGTGCTTGGGCAATTACGACGTAAATTGAATGACAGCGTGGTTACCTTTCGCCCTGGTAGTGAAGAGCTCCAGAGCGGTGACCGTGACAAGGTAATCATCGCCGCACGGGCGATTATTACTGCTGGTGAGGGAGCCCGCTACGCAGTAGGAGGGCATCCAGCACGCGATGGGAATGCGACCGAAAATAGCCGGCTTGCGCGCCTCAGGGCGGAAATCGTTGGAAAGATTCTCGTGGATCACGGGGTGCTGCTGAGGCAAATTGAGACCCGCTCCTTCGGTGTAGCTCCCGGGGGAGACCGTGATAATCAGGTAGAGATCATGGTCAAGTAAGAGAGCCCCGCCGAAGAGACAGATTCCGCATGGATGCGATAACCTATTTTCTGGTCAATTATGGCCTCTACAGTTTGCTGCTCATCGTGCCGGCGGCGTTACTGGGAGCGGCTCTGGGGTGGTTTGCGTGGGGTAAGTATCGTGCGGGGGAGATTGAATCGAGGCAGCGCCTCGAGGAAGCAGAGCAGGTGAACGAGGTTGTAGAGATCGCCTTGAGCAAGGAACGGGAGCGCCTCAAGAACTATCAGGAAACCGGAGCTCTGAAGGGTGCTACGGGAAACTCTCCGGATCTCGAGAGGAAAATAGCGGACCTGCGGCGAGATAACGAGGAACTCGAAAAAATCCTGAAGGTGGCCCGCAAGGAGAGAGCAGCAGTGGAGTCGAGCCTTGCTGAAATGGCCCAGCAGAAGAAGAGCATCGAGAAGGACCTGGCTGGGATGAACCTCGAAAGGGAGGAGATCGAGAAGAGGCTGGCATCACAGACACCAAGCGGGGCTGGTTCTGGAGGGGCTCACACGGCAGGCAGACGGGAAGCTGAGAGAACCGGACAGGCGGACCCTGTAGTTTCCAAAGGCGAGAGGAAAAAATTCAAGGTCGAGAAGCGAGCGTTAGAAAAGGAGCTGGCATCTGCTGAGCGAGATCTCCGAAAGAAGCTCTCTGCCGCGGAGAAGGCCGCAAGCCGTCAGTTAAAAACACTGGAGAAAAAGACCAGAGGGCTTGAAAAGCAACTTGAGGACAAAGTCTCCGAGGTGGATCGCCTGAGTGCTGCAGCAGAAAAGCTGGAGCGTGATCTTGTCGACGAGCGGGCGGACATGCGGAAAACGGAACGAGAGCTTCGCGATCTCCAAGGAGTGAGTGACGAGGTTGAGCGTGCACTGGGGGAGGTGACTCGAGAACGGGATCTCAACGCAGCTGAGCTGATAGCCGTCAGAGAAGAATGCGGAAACCTCAAGAGTAAGTTGCAGGCAGAAGAAGAGGACCACAGGAAGGGCAAAGATCTGCTGGAGGAAGAGCTTTCAGCTCTGCGGGGAGCCAGCGTTGCTCTCGAAGAATCGCTCGCCTCGTTAGAGGGGCAGCGGGGGGATACAGAGAGGGAATTATCTGCCCTGCGGGAGGAGCGTGAGATGCTTCAGGCACGAATCGAAACGCAAGAAAAAGAGAGGACAGGAGAAAGAGCCAAGCTTGAGGAGGAACTCAAGAAGCTCCGCGAGACGCGTGAAGTCATCGAGGGAAACCTTACTGCAATCACAAGGGAGCGTGATGAAGGAAAAAACGAGCTGGAGAAGGCGAGAGCTCGCCATGAGGCAACAAAGGTTCGGCTCGAGAAGGAAGCACAAGGCCATCAGAAGCAATCAGAGAAGGTCTCAAAGGAACTTCTGGAGGCACGGAAGGAAAGGGACGCCCTCCGGGAGGGAGCGGAGGCTGACGCTATTAAGCGTGATACTCGTGAGAGAGAGCTTGTTCGATTAAGGAAAACGGAGGAGACACTTTCCTCTCAGGCGGAGGTCGCGGCCAAATTGCATCAGGAGGAGGCCGAGAAAAACTCACAGCAGCTGGAAGAGTTAGAGCGTAAAAGTGGAAGTCTGGAGGCGCAGCTGAGGACAATTCAGCAAGAAAAGGAGGGAGTAGCTCGCGAGCTTGCCAGTATGGCAGATGAGCGGGCACGGATTGAGAGCGACCTGCTTCTCTCAAGGCAGGCCATTGAGAAAATGGAGTCGCAGCTGGTGGAAGTAGAATCAGCTAGGGCGAAGCTGGAATCAGACAGCCGGGAACTGCAGAGCAAATACCAGGATACGGATGAGAAGCTGAAAGTAACCAATGAAGAGAAGGTGCTACTTGCCGTGACGATCGGAGAGCTTGAGGAGCGGGTCGTGCGGGTCAGTAGTGAGCTTGAGGATTCTTCGGGCAAAGAGGCGGTGTTGAAAGATCAGCTGATGGCTGCCCGGCGTGAGATAGAGCAAGTAATGCTCGATCTTGAGCTGGTGCGCCAGGAGCGTGAACGGGAGCAGGAAGAGCTGCAACAGTGTCGGGTATCAGAAGCGAAGTGGTCGGATGAGCTACACCGCCTGCGTGAGGAGAAGAAAGAACTTAATAAGCATATGGCGATTCTGTCAGGTGATAGTAAGGCGGAGGTGCTTCTCAAGCAGATCAGGGCGGAGAAAGACCGGATCCAGCATGAGCTGGGTGATCAGCAGCGTGAACGTCAGCAGGTTGAGGATGCTGGCAGGATACTGCGGACAGAAATTAATGGATTGCGTGTCGAGCTTGTGGAGGCGGAAGAAAAGGTGAAGGAGGTAAATTCTCTTCAGGAGAAATTGCATTCCACGCAAGAGCGGGTTCGGCGTGCTCAGACCGAGCTCACCAAGTCAAAGGAGGAACAAAATACCCTGAACAAGAAGCTGACTTCCGTTGAAGCTGCCGTTGTAGTAGCCGAGGAAGAGAGGAAGCGTCTCGAGAAGAGGGTGGAGGTGGTCAGGCTGGAAGGGGAGCATGCGCTCAAGGAGGCGGTCTCAGCGGCAAGGAAAGAGGCCGACTCAGGCCGTGAAGCCGCGGAGAAGGCTCTGCGCATTGCCCTGAAACGCGAAAAAGAGCAGATCGAACAGTATGTTGAGGCGGCTGCCGCGTTGAAAGCAGAGCTCGAGGCTGCCAAGCGCCCCAAAAAGCAGGCTGCGCAGAAGGGTTCCTCAGGGGAGGAGGTGGTCAAGCTGCCGCCGCGGAGCAAGGTCAAGTTGGTGAAAGACCCACGAATGGGCAAAATATACCGGAAGGCCCCGAAGGAAGTCGATGACCTCACTAAACTACAGGGGGTGGGAGAGGTGATTTGCCGGCGCCTCCATGATGCGGGCATCTACACCTATCGGCAGGTTGCCGAATGGAGAGCGCCGCAAGTACGGGCAATCAGTGAAGATCTCAACCTCAAGGAACGAATCCGGCGGGATGGCTGGCAGAAGCAGGCTCGGGCTCTCCACAAGAAGAAGTACGGCCAAGCGCCCTAGATCCGCCTTAAATTACCGAATTCCGCTTGCATCCTTGAGGAGCACAGCTATCAACTCCTCCCGCTCTGGAGGAGAGTGTGTTCGCCCAGCGTCCGTGACTCCGCCTCTTTGGGCGGCATGCACAACTATTCTTACCGATGGATCCAGACTCGCTTTCTTCCCGTGTCCAAGGGGTTACGCCCTCTCTCACCCTTGCCGTTACGAATCAGGCCAAGGCATTGCGTGCCCAAGGAGATGAGGTCTACGGGCTGGCTGGAGGAGAGCCCGAAATCGACACCCCCGATCATATCAAGGCGGCAGCAATAAAGGCTCTTCAGGACGGGAAAACCAAATACACCCCGGCTGCTGGAATTCCGGAGTTGCGCGAAGGCATTGCGAAGAAACTTCGTGAGGACAACGGTCTCAGTTACGATCCGAAGCAGATCTGTGTTACCTCCGGGGGAAAACAGGCGTGCATGAACGCCATCATGGCAATGTGCGATGAAGGGGATGAGGTAATTATCCCGGCGCCCTACTGGGTGAGTTACCCTGAGATGGTCCGGCTCTGTGGAGCTGAGCCAGTGATCGTGGAGACGAGCGAGGAGAATGGATGGAAAATGACTGCTGAGCAGTTTGAGGAGGCGATGACTCCAAAAACCAAGATGGTGATAATTAATTCTCCCGGGAATCCAACTGGAGCAGTTTACACTGAAGAGGAGTTGCGTGCGATTGGAGAGGTAGCCTCCTACGAAGATATCATGATCCTCTCAGATGAAATTTATGAGAAGCTCATCTATGGAGACCATAAGCACGTCAGCATCGCCTCGATCAGTGAAGAGTTGAAAAGTCTCACGGTGGTCTGTCACGGTTTTGCGAAGGCGTATTCAATGACCGGATGGCGGATTGGATATACTGCGGCTCCGCCCGAAATGGCGGCCGCTATCGCTAAAATCCAGAGCCATACCACGTCAAACGCAACTACCTTTGCCCAATATGGAGCGCTCGCTGCTCTCAGCGGTTCGCAGGACTTCGTCGAGGACATGCGGAGTGAGTATGATGTGCGCCGACAATTTGTGCAGGCACGCCTCAGCGCCATTCCTAATATCAGCGTCCAAGACCCGGGGGGTGCTTTTTACTTCTTTGTCAATTGTGAGCCTCTTGGTCTGAAATCACAGAATCTCTGCGACAAGCTGCTGACCCGCTACAAGGTTGCAGCGGTGCCTGGGATCGCCTTTGGGCACGATTCTTCCCTTCGCTTGAGTTACTGCACAACTCTTGATGTTCTCAATGAAGGGATTACCCGTTTCGAGGAATTCTGTCGCGCACACTAAGTGAGCCTAATGCCGGGCCGCTGGGCACGTGTGACATCAGAATGACCGTGATTAACAACGCTCACGGAATTGAAATAGGAGGGCTGCTTGAGGCGGCCCGTCTGGCTGGTGCGCGGATCCTCGAGGTCTACGGGCGTGAATTTGAGATAGAATACAAGGGAGACGATTCGCCTCTTACGGAGGCCGACAAGGAATCCAATGAGGTGATCATGGCCTTTCTCGAAAGGGATTATCCGGACGTCCCTGTGATCTCAGAGGAGAATCAGCAGGTTCCCTACAGCGAGAGAAGCAGTTGGCCAAGATTCTGGCTGGTGGATCCTCTCGATGGCACAAAGGAATTCATAAAGAGGAACGGCGAATTCACCGTCAACATTGCGTTGGTTGAGCATGGGAGGCCAGTGGTTGGGGTGGTCTATCATCCGGTCGATGATACGTTATACCTTGGCGTGGAGGGTGCCGGAGCCTGGAAAATATCAGGAGATTGTGCCGCCGAGAAAATTGAAGGAGGGGCGCATTACATGGAGCGCACGAAGATCAAGGTCGTTGCCAGCCGTTCACACTCGAGCCCGGAGGTGGCGGCTTTTGTCGATGAGATTGAGAAGAAAGGCAAAGAGGTGGACTTCCTCTCTGCTGGCAGCTCCTTAAAGCTCTGCCTGGTGGCGGAGGCCTCGGCGGATGTCTATCCCCGGTTTGGACCTACCATGGAATGGGACACTTGTGCTGCCCATGCGGTGGTCAGCGCGGCCGGCAAGGAGGTGCTCGACATGGTAACCAGAGAGCCTCTGAGCTACAATAAGCCGGATCTCCTTAATCCGTTTTTCATCGTAGAATAGGGTAGCGGACTATGCCCTGAGTGTGCTGTTGCCAGGGCCGGGGCCTTACGGTTCTATTCTCAATATGGGTCCCCGATACTCTCTCTGGATAGTCATGGCCGGCGTGTTGGCAGGCCTTCTGGTCGGTTTCCTCGCAGGGCGGGGGTTGTTGTGGTCCCCGGGGCCCCGAAGTCCTGCGGCCTCCTCGAAGCCCCCCTCAGATCTCCCCTAAGGAGAGAAGGACGGTCACCTAGCGTGGCAGGTCAAACTCCATCTGGTCTCCCCCGGCCGCGGACCAGGCCTCATAATTTCGCCTGCGGAGCTCGGCAGCGAATTCGCGTGTATAACCATGAACTGTGATAACTCGCCTCGGATTTACCCGTCGAACCGCCTCAAGGAGTCCCGGAAAGTCAGCGTGATCAGAGAGAGGGAATGCGGCATCAACACCAAAGCGGTAGGTAGCGTTTTTGTTTAGTGCCCATCCAGAGAGCATCGCCGTTCTTAAATTGGGAATCGAACGGAATTGTTCGGAGCGTACTACGCTGGGTGGGCAGATAAATACATGGTTGGGAGGAATAGTATCTTCGAAGATGAGAGGAGCAGATAACGGACATCCAGCGTGACGACAGGCGGTGGTCATTTTTGCCACTGCGGGATGAGAAACTGTTGGGATGCCGGCACCGGTGACAATGGCGTGAGCTTCTTGAGCCTTTCCGAGTGAATAAGCGAGAAGGGCAGGGGTGAATTCTTCTTCAAGGCATTCGTTGACAAAATTGAGAATCATGCCGGTGACCTCATTTCTGCCGGGAAAGGTCCATTGGGGAGCCCCGAAGGTCGTCTCCATGACCAGAGTATCTGCCTGGCGGAATACGGGGTCCTCGGCAGTGAGGCTTGGCTGCACCTTGAAATCGCCGGTGTAAAGTAGTGATTCTCCATCAGATTTCCGAGTGACATGAAGCATGGATGACCCGTAGATATGCCCTGCGGGCAGTAGTTGCAGCCGGTATGGACCGACATCCAGAGGTTCGTGGAAAGGCCTGGGGTTGAGGCGCTCGTCAGCTACATTGTAGCGAGCTTTCAAGATGCGAGCGGTAGGTTCAGAGCACAGGATATTCTCGTGTCTGGCAAAGTGATCGGCGTGAGCGTGTGAGATAAAGCCGTTTTCTCCGGGCGTGCGCACATCAAGGAACAGTTCAAGTCCGGGAAGATAGAGCCCGTTGTCAGTTTCAAGCTGAATAGGTTCACGCATGGGACGTCCGGGGAAGGTGTATACCGGGACACCGGCGCTGTGAATCGGAATGTCAGGCCGGTTACTGCGTCGTTATCCTGTGAGCGGTGCGCTCGTGCAGAGCTTTTACCTCTCCGATGAGAAAGGCGGACCCGGTGATGAGAGAGGGGAGGTTCGTGGAGCTTTCGAGAGCTGACTGGAGGCTGGCGTGAATGGTGAAGGCTGGGGCCTTTTCGGGAAGGAAAGCGGCGAGTTCTTCCGGGGGAAGGGCCCGGGGAGAGTTCACTGGAGCGAAGTGTAGATGACCTGCGATCGGGGCCAAGGCTTCGAGCATGCCCTCGATATCCTTGGCTTCAACTGCTCCGAAGATAAGGTTGGCCTTGGTCCTCCCAAACTCCCCTCGCCAGGTTGCCGCAAGCGCTCTGGCTGCCGCAGGGTTATGCGCGATATCAAGAATGGTGGCAGAGGAATGTTCTTCCGGTGAGAAGTCCACCCGTTCAAAACGGCCCGGCCACAGGGTCGAACTCAGGCCAGCCTTAACCGTTTCATAGTTGAGAGTGATTCCGGCGGCGTGCAAGGCTTCGACAGCGAGGGCCGCATTCTCCTGCTGATGCGCTCCAGCCAGCCCAAGAGCATAGCCTTCCAAGGGTTCCTCGACGAACGTGAGAGGTGCTCTCCGCTCATTCGCGATCTGCCTGATGATAGCATCTGCCTCTGGCAGTTGGTTGGAAGAGATGACGTTTTTGCCTGGAACGATGATCGCAGCTTTTTCGGCAGCGATATCTGTCAGGGTTTCTCCGAGCCACTCCTGATGGTCCATTCCAATTGGAGTGAGGACTGCAATGTCTGCAGGGATTGCGGAGGTCGCATCCAAGCGACCCCCCATCCCGGTTTCAAGAATGACTAGTTCGCATTGGCGCTCTGAAAAATACTTCATGGCAAGCGCGAGGCTGATTTCAAAAAATGTCGGATGGGGGTCCCATTGCGCCACCATTTCCCTGAGTGAGGACAGATGCAGGGCAATTTCATCTCTTTCAATCTCCATCCCAGAGACACGGATGCGCTCCGGGTAGTCAATAAGGTGGGGGGAGGTAAAAAGGCCCGTCCGCGTGCCGGTTGCGCGCGCTACAGAATCGATAAAGGCACAGGTAGAGCCTTTACCGTTGGTGCCGGCCACATGGATGATCTTGGTGTTCCGCGGGGGGAAGGCAAGATACTCGCGCAGCAGGCGTCTGGGGCCCTCCAGGCCAAGTTTTATTCCGAAAAACTGGGTAGAATATAGCCAGTCCAGGGCCTCAGAGTAATTCACGGGCTGCGATCTACTCCTGTCCGGGCATCATGTAGCCCAGTAACTGTATTATCCGTTCCCGCAGGAAGCGGCGCTCCACGATGGAGTCAATGAGGCCGTGTTCCAGCATGAATTCAGCTGTTTGAAACCCGGCGGGAAGGTCCTGATGTGTCGTCTCCTTCACCACGCGGGGGCCAGCGAATCCTATCATGCACCGAGGTTCAGCGAGATTAACGTCGCCGATCGTAGCAAAAGAGGCGGTCACCCCTCCGGTGGTGGGATGCGTAAAAACGGAAATATAGGGCAGTCCAGCATTGTTGTGCCGGGCAATGGCTCCACAGGTTTTTGCCATCTGCAAAAGAGAAAGCATGCCCTCCTGCATGCGAGCTCCGGATGACGAGGAAAGAATGATAAGCGCACGTTGCTCACTTGTCGCCATCTCGACTGCGCGGGTGATCTTTTCTCCTACTACAGAACCCATAGACCCGGCAAAAAACCGGAAGTCCATGACGGCCAAGGCAGCAGGATGGCGTCCGATATTGACGCGCCCCGTGACCACGGCATCCTTCATCCCTGTCTTATTCTTGAGAGTGGTAATCTTATCTGCGTATTTGTCAAAACTGAGAGGATTGGTGGACTCCAAGGATGCTTCTGTCTCTACGAAGCTATCCGGGTCGGCCAGCAGGCTGATGCGGTCCTGTGCGCTCATCAGGAAGTGATGATTGCAATGGGGGCAGACCTGATAACTCTGCTTGAGATCCAAGGTGTGAATCAGTTCCCCGCAGTCCGGGCACTTGGTCCAGAGGTCATCCGGAACCGTATCCTTCTTCTTGTTGCCTCTACGGAGTTTTGGCTTGTCAAAGATACCCATGGCTCAGAGCGCGATGGTTGAGGGGACGCGCGAAGGGGCTGGTGTTTTTCGCGGGGAGTGGAAGGCGCGTGGGGAGAGATTCTTGTTGGGGGAGGATCTTATCCTCGCAAAACAGTCAGGACAACCACCTTTTCCGCACCCCCTTCCTCCTTTAATACCCGGGCACATTCCTCTGCTGTGGAGCCTGTTGTGAATACGTCATCAATTAGAAGGACAGGTTTATCCCGTGTGGTTTCAAGGCGTCGTTCCCGGGGGCTTAGTTGAAATGCGCCTTGGAGATTCGCAAGGCGGTGTCCACGGTCCAGAAGAGCTTGTTGGCTGGTATTCCGAGTTCTTCTCAAGGCCTTTTGGCAGCTGAGGTTGCATTGCTGCGCCAGTGTTTTCGCGATTTCGTAGGATTGATTAAACCATCGCCACCTTTCGCGTCTCCAATGCAGAGGCACAGGAACAACGACCCAGGGAGGGTTTTTCTGAACGGAGAGACGCGGATCGTTCCAAAGCTCTTCCATGAGCAGTGCCAGTTCGCGGTGGAGATGGATTTGCCTGCCATACTTGTAGGCGTGCATGATCTCGTTGGCTGGGCCCTCAGCGCTGGTAACAGAACGCGCAAAGTCGAAAAAATAATCCACCCCTCGGCAATGGGTGCACACTACATCCTCTGGGACGAGGCCCTCGATATTATCGCCGCATTTCATGCAGTAGGGTTGCTTGATCCGTGGAAGGTCTTCACAGCATGACTGACACAGGTAGCGTCCCTTCTGTAAGGGAACACGACATAGTAGACAGGCGGGGGGATAGAGGAAGTCCAGCCACCGTGCGAGAAGGCTTCGCAGGGAATTCGATTGAGGGAGAGCGTTGCCGGATGCGGGTAGATTCGGCCGTTCAGGATGAGATTCCCGCTCAGTCATCCGGGGTGGAACTCTTCTGGGGGGGAGTGATGCCTCGGGACGGGAAGATTCTTACAAAAAGAATTACCAGAAGGGCAGTAAGAGCCAAAGTCCCCATTGGGATCAGACCCTCTTTAAGATTGGATCCTACCAGATAGGAGAGGGTATCATCCTGCTGGGGCACGCGAAGGGAGATCTTCTTGAAGGATACGTAGGCGAAAATCCAGCCGGTGTGGAGGCCGATTGGAAGCCAGAGCGAAGCCGTCGCATAGCGGGCGTAGGCAAGAATCAGGCCGATCGCTGTAAGGGACACGAATTCAAACAGCACGAGCTCAAAATTCTGGAATCGCATCAGAATAGCCTGAAGCAATTGGAAGCCGGAATATTGATTTCGTGGGTCGATGTAGACCGCTCCCTCCGAGAGGGCTACTCCCTGGACAAATACTGCAATATTGCTGGGAGGCTGGAGAAAGTGCAGTGCTGAAAAAAGAAGGGAGACCAGAATGATGGCCGTTGCGGGGCGAAAGGCGCGGAGACAGATGCCTAGAAACATACCTCGGAAGATGATCTCTTCTACCAGAGAGGCGGAGATAGACGGTCCTAGCGCTTTTTTCCAAGCGAGGTCCCACGGCACGGGATCCTTGAGAGAGAACCATCCCATGGACACCAGGAGCCATCCAGTGCCATAGAGAAGGCTGGCGGCAAGGAGGAACCCGGCCAGAAGCTGCAGCGGGCCCCACCGGGAATGACGCAGTGGTTGCCCTCCCGAACGAGCTACCACGTGGGAGGGAAGGTATGCCGCCCATGGTGATTCCCTGAGAGGCGCGGGGTTATTGCGTAGTCGCAGCGAGAAAATCAGCGGGGGCAACAGGAGCAGAGCTGCAATAAGAAGGCAGCGTTTGAAGTATTTCGGTAGTTCCGCGCGCCTCGCATGTTCCCCTACATAGTCAACTATCCGGTTGTAACTTTTTTCCTCGGTTATCTCGCCGAGCAGGGTTCCGGCATTGTAGAGCCAAGGGGTAAGAAGGGCCGCGAGGAGAAAGCAGGAAACGAGATACAGTATGAGCTTAGAGGCGTCACTGCGGATAATTCTCATTCCATAGCGATCTGTAGGGCTCACCGGTAAAATGTCAAATCGTGTTTGTTCTTGGGATTTTGGAACTTGTCCGTATTGGAAGGGCGTGCAGCGACACTCATGGCGACAAAGGACGGAGGAAGGGGTGCGTTTTTTTCGGGCCTCTCATCACTCCTCTACCTGGCAGCTGCATTCTCAGTTGAAAGGGGATGAAGAATGGCAGGAGCACCGGCCGATCGGCAGGGAAGAGTGGGAGGCGCTGCGTGAAGTTCTGTGGCGTAAATATCAGCGGGGGCGTTGTCCGTGGGAGTTGATCAACAAAATTGACAAGAAACTGGAGGATATGGCGGATGACGGAGGAGAGGGAAAGGAGGCGCCTTGACAGAGCCCGGGGACAATTGGGGCGCATGGGACCGCCAACATTGCTGGCACCCTTTTACTCAGCATGCGGGATGGGCGAGCGAAGGCGAAGAGCTCATTCTTGTCAGAGGAGAAGGCCCGTGGCTGTTTGATGCGGAGGGGAGACGTTACTTCGATGGTAACTCAAGTATCTGGACGAATATTCATGGGCATCGACATCCCCGTATCGATGCGGCCCTTAGGACGCAGCTCGATGAGGTAGCCCATACCTCGTTCCTTGGATTCGGCAACCCCCGGGCGGCGGAACTGGCGAAGAGGCTGACGGCGTTTTTTCCTTCCGGCAGCTTGGAGCGCGTTTTTTTTTCTGATGATGGGTCAACCGCAGTAGAAGTCGCAGTGAAAATGGCGATCCAGTTCCGGCAGCAATCTGGTGAGCCGGAGCGCGTGGGATTTATTGCCTTCGAGAATGCGTATCATGGGGACACCATGGGAGCGGCATCGCTGGGAGGAGTATCGTTTTTTTTCGATCGTTTCCGTAGCTTTGGGTTTCGTGCCACGAGGGTGACTTCCCTTGCAGATCTACGTGCTCTCCCGGCTGAGGAAGTGGCCCGGGCCGCAGCAATCGTCCTGGAGCCTCTCATCCAGGGAGTGAACGAAATGAGGCCGTGGCCAGCGGGGCAACTGGCAGAAATCCGTTCCTGGTGTGACGGACATGGGGTGCACCTGATTCTCGACGAGGTCATGACGGGCTTTGGGCGCACAGGGACCATGTTTGCCTGTCAGCAGGAAAAGGTGATTCCGGACTTTCTCTGCCTGGCCAAAGGCCTTACCGGAGGATACCTTCCCCTTGCTGCAACCCTGACGACAGGTCGGGTTTTCGATGCATTTCTTGGGGGCCGGGAGCGCACGCTCAACTACGGACACAGTTATACTGCGAATCAGCTTGGTTGCGCGGCGGCTCTTGCGAGTCTGAGGGTCTTCGAGGAAGATCGCGTGCTGGAGAAGCTTCCTGCACGGGTGGAGGCCCTCGCGCAGGGGTTGAGAGCCATTACGCATTCTTCCGTTCACGAGGTGCGCCAATGCGGGCTCATTGCCGGGCTCGAGTTGCGGCAGGAGAGTGGAAAACGCTTCTCTGCCGGGGAGCGGATGGGAGAGCGGGTCTGTAGCGCCGCTCGTGCCCACGGGTTACTTACCCGTCCGATCAAAGATACCATTGTCATGATGCCGCCCCTGTGTAGTACGGAGGCAGAGATTGCCGAGGCCTGCGCGGCGCTGGGCAGAGCCGTAAAAGAGGTGGGATAATGAGGGCCCTCGCGAGCTGAGAAAATTATCTGATGATCACCTTCAAGGTCGACAGAGAGCCATTTATACGGCTCCGGGGGGCACCAGGGTCTACCGGATTTGCATCATCATGCCCGATGCAGAGACTCTCCTGAGGGTGCCTGCTCAGGAGGCCGGGTGATTTTACTTCAGCTGATTGTCCGCCAACCCGGATGGAGAGCGTTTCTCCGCTTAGGGAGGCGAGGATCTTCATTTTGTCTCCGGGTGAGGGAAAGGTGACCTTCTGGAAGACAGGGGTGCCGCCGCGAATGGAAAAAAAGAGGCGGTCATCCTTGGCGTAGAGGACGTAACCCACCGCGGAGCCTCCATGGGCCAGGATCACACCATTGGGTTTTTGGCCCGACTCGATCTCAACGGTAGCCTGAATAGAGAAGGGTTTGCCGGCCATATCAGGGAGCGAGGCGCTGGCGTAGGTATCGCCCATTTTCACCTTGTCCCAGCTGATGGGGGTGATGGGCTTCCTTGCTTTTCTGGCAGGTTGCTTGCGGCTGGTGGGATAAAGAGTTACCGGATTTGACACCGTACCCACTGGCCGTTTGTTAACGGAAATTTCGGTGGTGATCTGATCCGCCAGTGTTTCCAGTTTCTCCACAACTTCGGGGTTCTCCTCCGCGAGGTCGGTCATTTCTCCTATTTCGGCTTCCAGATTATAGAGGCGCCTCCCCTTGGCCAGGTCCGGATCCCGCTGGCGAATTCCCATACCGAGAGATTGAGCCGTGAGCGCTAGCTTCCATGGACCCTGCCGGATCGCCTGCAATCTCGAGCCTTGAAAATAATGCCAGGTATCCCGTGGGGAGGCCTCGGTTTTGCCGAGCATCCATGCCGAGAGGTCCATGCCATCAATCTTAATCTCTTTTTTGACCTCGCCGCCAGCGAGGGAAACAAAAGTTGGGAGCACATCAGTAGTACCAGCGATGCCGGCAGATTCAGTGCCGGGAGCAATGGTTCCGGGCCACCAGACGATGGTGGGTTCCCGCACACCTCCCTCCAGGGTGCACCCTTTGCTGCCGCGCAAGGGGCCGGATACCCCGCCGGCCTTACCCTTGGAAGCCCATGGACCGTTATCACTGGTAAAGAGAACAAGGGTGTTTTTTGCGACCTTCAGCCGTTCCAAGGTGTTGAGCACTTGCCCGACACTCCAGTCGACTTCCTCCACCCAGTCGCCGTAGGTGCCATTTCTGGATTTCCCGGAAAAATCAGGATGGGGATAGAGCGGCACATGCATGGCAGTGTGGGGGAGGTAGAGGAAGAAGTTCCTGCCCTGCTTGTGACTGGCCTCCATGAATTTCACGGCCTCCTCGGTGTATTCGCGAGTGATGCGGCGCTGGCCTTCATCCTCGAGGAGTTCTGCGACCTTTTCGTCCCGCATCAAAGGATGAACGCGCTTGCCATTCGCGGTGGCGGTGCGGCCCATGTCATTGGAGTAGGGAATACCAAAGTAGCCGTCGAAGCCGTGGCGCGTGGGCAAGAATTCCCGTTGATCTCCAAGATGCCACTTACCCACACACATGGTAGCGTAGCCGAGTTCCTTAAGGTAGTCGGCTACGGTGTGCTCCTCCGGGTTGAGCCCGTTGCGGCCAGCCGGAAAAAATACGCCGGGCACGCCCACCCGGGGCGCGTAACAGCCGGTCATTAATTGCGCGCGCGAGGCCGAGCACACCGGGGCGGCGTAGAAACTGGTGAGCTTGCGGCCTTCCTTGGCCATGCGGTCGAGGTTTGGTGTGCGGTTGAGTTTGGAGCCGAAGGGGCCAATGTCGCCATAGCCCATGTCGTCGATGAAGATGAGGACAAGGTTGGGGGTTTCCTGCGCGGAGAGGCAAAAGGGGAATAGTGCGAGGAAGGGAATAAAAAAGTGCTTCATGCGCTTTAAGAGCGGGACGCTCGGATTTCTGGAGCTGCGAGTTCGGAGAGGCCGATCTTTTTTGTTTCCGTGATACGCACCCCGAGACGACGTGAAACGATTCCGAGAGAGCGGTCTGCGTCGTCGGTTAGGAGAATGGAGAGAGAGCCTTCACGGTTGGGTTCGTTGCGGGCATTGCGCTGATCCAGATTCTTAGCAAGGGCAAGGGCGGTGGCGGTGGGGGTATCTGCTATGGGTTTTTCAAAGACTCTGGAAATCTGTTCCGCCAGCAGGGGATAGTGGGTGCAACCTAGAATGAGGGAGTCGCATTCGCTAAGACGGGAGGGACGGACGTAGTGCTGTAGTACCTCAAGGGTGAAAGGCTCATCCATGCAGCCCTCCTCGATCAGAGGAACCAAGAGGGGAGTAGCAACCGATATCACCTCGGCACCGGGCTGGATTTGCTGGATGGCATTTTGGTAGGCGCCACTCTTAATGGTAGCTCGGGTGGCGATGAC
>Ga0115012_10000716_pt1 | contig 19035 bp, 14 predicted proteins | sample TroAtlMetagenome_FD_88706 | JGI IMG/M metagenome (GOLD analysis project Ga0115012, IMG submission 88706) | Marine eukaryotic phytoplankton communities from Atlantic Ocean - Tropical Atlantic ANT10 Metagenome | ecosystem: Environmental > Aquatic > Marine > Oceanic | place: Tropical Atlantic...
GACGATGAAGACTTCATCCATGGAGTTAATTCCGATATCATCAATCGAATCAGTGGCACTTGTACCACCAGTTGCGGCCCAACTCGTACCGGAGAGCGTATTGAATGGATTCTTCAAAATGAAGGAATCGTGAGCACCCTGAGATGCTGTGATTGACCACGACCCAGATGGACCTGATCCTTGGAGCGTTCCGTCATAGAGGCCTCCGAGGTAAATGTCGTCATTCATCGAGATTTCCATGGTACCAACTTGTGTATCCATACCAGGTGTTCCAAGTCCTGAGAGGGTTTTGACGATACCTGATGCGTCATAATTGATGAAGAAGGTGTCACTGTTTCCTGCAGGAATGTAGGAGTTGGTGCCAAAGATAAGGTTGCCAAAAGTGACACCTGATACGAAAATGTCACCCATCGAATCGACTTCGACACCTGAAACGATCTGGTTTCCAACACCGCCACCGGAAGTGGCCCACTTGAGGATGCCTTGGATACCATCGATTTTTGCGAGGTATACTTCTGTATCAGTGACGTTAAACATGGTACCACCGAAATCGGTTTCACCCTGGTGAGTGCCTGCAACAATGACGTCACCGTTTTGGTCGATTGTGATCGCCGAAGGTTCGCTGAATTCACCTGAATTGTTGACTGTTGTTTGAAAGGTATGAGCCCAAAGCCACTGACCACTTGGATCGGCCATAGCGACAAAGGTATCAGCAGATCCACTTGCAATGGTGATGGAGCCGAATTCAATGATTCCAGTGTAGGTCCCAGTAACTGCTACTTCGCCACCCATGCCAACCGCAAGGTCGCTGAAGATGGAAATACCGCCATTGCCAATCGGGTTGTGATTGGCTCCCAAGAGGTACTGGTATTGCCCCGAACTATCGACAGCACCGATGTAGAACTCACTGCTGTATGGGCTGGTTGGACTGAGAGTTTGGGAGCCAAAGGTGAGGGTTTGTGCGTTGCTGGTGTTCCAACTCCCACCAAAGGCGTAGAAACCTGGAGTGTACTCCAACGCTTCAACAAATTCTGCACCAGCAGACGTGCCTCCGCCAACAAGCATCGGGTTCGAGGTGCTGGCACCAGATTGTATTCGCTGAACTGGATTCAATTCAGTCAATTCTGTTGGTACGTTTGGAGTTGCTTGGAATGTAGGGCTGGTGATCGGCGCTAAAAACGAAATCAGCATCAAGGCGATGATTGAAGTCGCAGCGGTTCGGAGCATGACGGTTGCCATACCCTCCCCTTGAGCCTCAAGGCCATGAAGGCTTCCATCCTGTGACCAAGCGAGCTTCAACGCCTTTGAGGCGATGATGTTCACTCGATGTTGGTTTCGAGGGTGAGCAAATCGCTGTCACCAGCATCGATGATGCTGATGGTAGAAACTGCGAATGGCTTACCACATGCGATGCCGAGTTCACGGTTCACCATTGATGCACGGAACTTGGTCACTTCTGGGTGACGTGCGTGCAGGTCATCTGTGTAATCGATTGGACAGTTCGCAGCTAGAATGATCAGTTTTGCTTCGCCACGGGCACAAGCGTCAAGCGCTTGGCGTTGGCCAAATCGTAGGTTTCCAGTTGCAATTGCGTTTTTCAGTTGTCGGCTTAGATCCATATATTATTCCTCCATACTCCACTTTGTTTCTCATGGTTGGAAAATCACTCAGGGATGTAGTACAGTTCAACACTACCGGTACCCAAGGAAATTGGTTGCCCGACAATGATGTTCTCTGCAACACCAGTTAGGTAATCTCGTTCTCCGATAATACCTGCCTTAAGCAAGTGGTTCACGGTGACTTCGAACGCTGCACGGGCCAAGATACTGTGCTTCGTACCTGAAACACCGTGTCGACCAATCGCACGGACTTCACCTTCGGAAGTCATGACGTCAGCGACCATCAACAGGTGACGCACGTCGACTTCGAGTCGGGCGCCATCAAGTGTGGCTTGAAGTTCGTTGATGATGGCTTGTCGAGCAGCCTCGATACCAAGGAAATCATAGATTTCGATGATGTTGTTGGTGTAGGTTCGAGTTCGGTCAATGGTTTCGATTTCGCTGACTCGGGTAAGGTTAGAACCGATGGTTGAGAGGTAGTATTCACCGGTCTTGTCGTCGAGTTGGACGTTTGCTCGCTCGATGTTTGGGATACCCTTGAGTCGCATGTCACGAATCTTTTCTTCGAGTTGCAGAAGCATGGTGTAGGATGGCGGGTTCTCTGCCAACTCAGCAAGATCTTCTTCGGAGTGAACACCAGGGATGAGCGTCAGAGTACCCGGGTTCTTCTCCTTATCAGGTTGAACCAAGAGACGTGTTGCACGCTCGAGTTTGTCCTTTACTTCCAATCCAGTCATGTTCTTTTGCTTGAGGTTGCCCTTGTTGAGTTTGAGCACCAATCGGCGTTGTGCGACGTCGGTTTCGAGTGTTGCGATGTTGACAGTCGTGGTCACTTCGATCGCAGCAGCGAGTTTCTGTGCTTCTTTTGCATCGTTCTTCTTGTCTTCTGTCAAGCAGATGGTCATGGTTGGTGTGTTAGGAACCTTCCGTGCGTCGACAATCTCGATGATACGAGGCAAACCTTGGGTGACGTTAACCGTAGCAACACCCGCATAGTGGAACGTACGCATGGTCATCTGTGTACCTGGTTCACCAATCGATTGAGCAGTGATAATTCCAGCAGCTTCGTAAGGATCGATGCTCGCCTTATCCAAAGCAATGACTGCTTCTTCGATGACTTTCTTTGCCTGAGGCTTGGTCAACTTCTTCTTTCCACGGGCGTGAATCGCCAAGGTAAGATCGTGGAAGATTCGGTTGGTGAATCGTGTGGAACCATTGGTTTCAACCGCTGCTTCAAGGGACTTGAACACTGGGTCTTCAGCCAACTCATCAACATAAGTTGCGAGTTTTGCTTCAGCGTCGTATGTGTCCATGTCGGCAGTGGTCTTTGCACGGGACAAACGGCCAGTACGTCGCTTGAGACGAACTGAGGTGGTCGGTCCAGTGTTTTCACTGTTGGAGTCTCCACCTTTCTTGTTTGCAGAATCGATAGTTGCCTTGATGGTTGCAGCAGTTTCCGAGTCGGTTTCACACAACTGTGCGATTTCGCCAGCAGCGAGGATCTTGACATCGTCCCACTTCTTGTCATCAGCAAGGGTGTGAGCGTAGTTTTCTGCAATGCCCAAATCCATGAGCTTCTTCTTGGTTGCACTCTTGACGACCATCAGTTCTCACCTCCATCGGTTTCTCCATGCTCGAGATCGTCGGCGTCGATTCTGGCCATTGGCTCGTAAGAAGCACGAACGTCGACCGTTGCACCTTCAGTTCCAAGTGCTTCATCAACAATGACATCGATGTTGAACGGGGAACCATGCACACCACGGGACGGGTCAATACCGTCTTCACCGTAGCTGAATTGGATAATTCTGTTCGCTGTGTTTCGAACGGACAACTTCTCGTCATCAAAGACCTTCAAATCGTCCATTGCGTTGATCAATCGGCGTTGCATGTATCCAGACTTAGCAGTACGGACAGCGGTATCGACCAGAGATTCACGACCAGAAACAGAGAGCATAAAGAACTCCGTTGGCTCAAGACCACGCTTGAATGAACTGGAGATGAAACCACGGTCTGCTGCAGCACGTCCACCACGGCGGAAGTGAGGCAGAACACGTTCGTTGTATCCACGCTCAAGTCGCTTTCCACGAACCTTTGCTTGGCCAATGGAACCAGCCATCATGTTCAGGTTGTCCATTGAACCACGGGCACCGGAAATCGCCATGTTGACTGCAGCGTTGGTTGAACCAGACTGTGCAAGTTCGTCCTTAGCAACATCACCAGCTTCTTGCTTTCCTTGGTCGAGGATGACCATGATGTCTTCTTCGAGGGTTTCACGAGGTGTTCGACCCGGGCGAGATTCGTAGCCACGACCGTCCTTTCCGAACTTGTCGAGTGCAGCTTGAACAGCCACACCCGCATCCACGTTCGCCTTGATGATCGCTTCGAGTGCTTCAGTGCTGAGATCTTCATCGTCAATACCAGTGGTAAATCCGAGCGATGTGCACGCTGCAATCGAAAGTCGAGTAAATTCGTCGAGGAATCGAGCACCTTCTTCTGGCCCGTTGGTTTGAACAATAGCGTCAAGCAGACGTCCATCTTCAGCACCAATCGCACGCTTGTCGAGGGTACCTTCGACCTTTCCGTCCTTGACAACAACTTCGTCGTTGGAACGGCTTCGGAATCGCAGGTGGATGTTGTCAGGGATAATCAGCGAGATGATGTCTTGGCCACGGAAGCATTCCTTTCCATTGGCGTCCTTGACAATCTCAGGCAATTCGCCTTCCCAGTTGATGCTACCAAGCATTTCCAAACCGTGTCGACGACTGATAAGTGTACCAGGACGACTCAAGAGGTAAGCACCCGAGATGTGGTCGTGGATTCCACCGATGACCGCACCGCCGTAGCGAGGTGTGAGGATGTGCTCTTGAACACGCATCAAAATCTTAGCTTCTGCACGTGCTTCTTCAGATTGAATCACGTGGAGGTTCATTTCGTCACCATCGAAGTCAGCGTTGTACGGGGTACAAACAGCCAAGTTAAATCGGAAGGTGTGGCCCTTCATGACACGAACTTCGTGAACCATCATGGACATGCGGTGCAGCGAAGGTTGTCGGTTGAAGATAGCAACGTCTCCGTCGATCAAGTGTCGCTCAACGAGCAGACCTGGCTTCGGGTTTCCGTTTCGGTCAATGGTCGAGAGGCGGTCTTCGACACGGGTCGCTTCGCCCCACTCATCAACAGGGCTGCCACAGTGCGGGCAACTTACCTTGAGGTGTTCAGGAAGAGGTTCTGGGTGAGCCTTGTCGGCTTGAGCCAAATCCCACATCCACCGGTAGTGGAGTTTTGCGCCTGAATCGTCTTCTGGCAAGCGGTGACCATCGAGGTCTTCACCACGGAGGTTGGCCAATGTTGCGTTTTCGTCAACGATGTATGATGTCTCTGTTGTACCATCGGTAGCAATGGAGATTTGTGGTTTGATGATTAAACCAGGGAGGAAGTTTGGTGCAGGCAACACGGAGTGGAGGTCGAGGCGCTGGGTGGTCTCGTCGTTGCACTCTGGGTTGTGACAGCGGAATCCGGCGTTGATCAATCGGCTTCGCTGATTGATACGGACACGTCGACCGTCACCACGGATGATGTAGTTCACACCAGGGTGAACATCAGGACCGCGGAGAATCATTTGTCGCATTTGCTCTCGGTTTCGAGAGGTGACGCGGATTGGAACGGTCAGTTCCTTTGCAATCTTGGTTGGCACACCAACTTCGTTCACACCGAGGTATGGATCTGGGGAGATCACAGATCGGGCACAGAAGTTGACACGCTTACCAGACAGGTTGCTACGGAATCGTCCTTCCTTACCTTTCAATCGCTGAGTGAGCGTCTTGAGGGTTCGGCCAGAGCGGTGACGTGCTGGTGGAATTCCTGAGGTTTGGTTGTCGAAGTAGGTCGTAACGTGGTACTGCAGAAGTTCCCACAGGTCCTCTACAATCAATTGTGGAGCACCCGAGTCGCGGTTTTCACGCAATCGTTGGTTGATTCGAAGTACGTCGACCAACTTGTGGGTCAAATCGTCTTCTGAGCGGTCACCGCTATCGAGGGTAATCGATGGGCGGACGGTGATTGGAGGCACTGGAAGCACCTTCAACACAATCCACTCTGGTCGGTTTTGCTTGTCCATACCAATGAAGATGAGTTGTTCCGAAGGGATACCACTGAGCCATTCACGGACATCACGTGGATTGAGCTTTCGCCATCCTTCGTCCTTGCCACTTTGACCCTTTGCTTCCTTCTTTTCCTTGAAGGTCGTCGGCTTGTCGAGGGCAATCTTGCCCTGTGCTTCACCACAGTGCATACAGACACCACGGCTTGAGTGCGTGGTTACCTTCTCGACTTCCTTGATGATCTTTGCAAACTCAGTTGATCCAACACCGTGCTTGACACGAATGTCATTGATACGGGTGCGGAAGTAATCTTGTTCCGAAAGTTCTGGGTTGTTCGGGTGAGTTCCTGCTTCGTTGTGGAGAAGAATCTCACTGCACTTGCTGCATGTTGCTTTGAGTGCGGTCTTGATGAGATTCACGAAACCAATGTGCATGACTGGAAGTTCGAGTTGAATGTGACCAAAGTGACCTGGTGATTCGTCGTACTTACAGTTGTCAGTTGGGCAGACCAATCCTGGTTCAATAACACCCATGTGAGGGTCCATCAATCCTTGTCGGTAGGCGTGTCCATCATCCTTGTAGGTGTCAGCAGTCTTCACTTCGACAGCGGACATCTTGCGGATTTCAGTTGGGTCCATTAGTCCAAAGCGAATTTGAGCAATTCGCTTTGGAATCATTGTGCTTTTTTGGCTCATCGTCGGTCCTCCAGTTCGAGTCTCATGGCCACACCTAAACTCTTCATCTCATCCAAGAGCAGCTTGAAAGCGTACGAGGTTTGGACCTTGTACACTTCAGCACCGTCACCATGGATAGGGCTGACGTAGGTTCTTCGCTTTGGATCGTACCAAGCGATGTGTCCAGATTGAGCGCATACATACATGTCGATACCATCGGATTCGTCCAAGAGACGGTCCTTGATGACCATTGAAGCACCGTGGGCGATGAGGCAGTCACGTTCCATTTCTCCGAACCGTAGACCACCTTGTCGAGCACGACCTTCGGTCGGTTGACGGGTGAGGATTTGAACACGGCCACGAGAACGGGCGTGAATCTTCGAAGACACCAAGTGGTGCAATCGCTGGTAGTAAATGCAGCCAATGAAGATGTCAGCAGGGTAGACTTCACCAGTCTCACCGTTGATCATGGTTTCACGACCACTGTGAGCCAGTCCATTTCGAACGAGACCGTCCCGAAGACTGCCTTCCTTTTCTCCACGGAATGCGGTACCATCAATTCGGCGTCCTTCAAGGGCACCGACCTTTCCACCAATCATTTCCAAGACGTGAGCCACAGTCATTCTCGATGGAATCGCGTGAGGGTTAATAATCAAATCAGGCACAACACCATCAGCGGTGAACGGCATGTCTTCTGGGTCAACAAGGCGTCCGATGACACCCTTTTGTCCGTGTCGAGATGCAAACTTGTCACCAACTTCTGGGACCTTGTGGCTTCGGACCATCACTCGGACCAAGCGGCCGGAATCAAGCGATTCAGTGACGTAGACATTGTCGACCCATCCTTTCTCCCCGTGGCGAACAAGCATGGATGATTCACGTCGTTCTTGGGCGAGCAGGAAAGCGCCACCAGCGGATTCCTCAAGGAAACGAGGTGGGCTGGTCTTACCGACCAAGACTTCGCCACCAACAAGTTCCTTCTCAGGCAATGGTAGACCGTCTGCTTCGAGGTGTCGGTAGGCTTCATCTGGCTTGAGTCCCTTCACTTCTTGGAGGGAACTGCCTGGCTTTTCGATTTCTTCAACTTGACCACCTGGGAACCTTCGGCGTTCTGCGTTGTAGGTTCGGTTGAAGGTCGAGCGTCCAAGAGCACGGTCGACTGAACCACGGTTCATGATGACAGCGTCTTGCATGTTGTAGCCGTGCAAGGACATGATGGCCACAATGAAGTTCTGACCACCTGGGCGGTCATCGAAGTGTGTGGTTTCCATAGCGTTGGTTCGAGTGATCGAACGGTGCGGGTAGTGCAGAATGTGCGCACGTGTATCTGGTCGCATGCGGTAGTTAGCGCTTGGAAGACCCAAGGATTGCTTGACCATTGCGGTTCCACCAGTAACACGAGGTGTTGAGTTGTGTTCTGGGTATGGAATCAATGACGCACAGACGCCGAGAACGAGTTGAGGGTCGATCTCACAGTGAGTGTGTTCTTCGGTGTAGAGAAGTTCGACGTTGATGTCTGCAAGTTCCCATTCGCCGTTTGGCATGCGAACCTTCGCCTTGAGGTTGGCTTCAGTAGCACCGGGTTCACCGAGGTTGGTCCATTCGACGTTTTCGTTGGTGAGTGGGCGGCCTGCAAGTGGTCCACTGGTCACGGTTTCAGGCAACACAAACGGACGAGGAGCGATGAGCAAGTCTTCTTCTTCCTCTGCATCGACCCATTCAACGATGCCTTCGTTGACGAGTTGCTTGAACGTCATTTCACCGTTGTGGAGAGCTTGGAGGTTCTCATTGGTTAGACGAGGTGCACCATCATAGAGGATCAAGAGAGGACGGAGAATTCGTCCCTTGTCGGTGTTGATGAAGATGTCTTTGTTTTCACGGTCATATCGAATCGAAACTTCCGCAGGAATGGTTCCACGTCGGCGGGCGGATTTGAAGTGGCGAACCAAGTTCTTACCGTTCTTGTGAATACCATAGATGTCACCGTTCACGTGGACACGGTCACCCGAGGTCCAGTCGTCTGGTTCGAAGACATCCAGTTCGTCAAGTTGTTGACGAACCTCGATTTCACTGATATGTTCAGAGATGTCAATCATTTGAGCAGCGTTCTTCACCAGGCCACAGTTCTGGCCTTCAGGGGTCTCGTTCGGGCACAAGCGGCCCCATTGGGTTGGGTGCAGGTCACGTGCTTCGAAGTGGGGTTGGCTTCGGACGAGCGGGGAAGTGACACGGCGCATGTGCGAAAGCGAAGCAAGGTATGTCGTTCGGTCGAGCAATTGGCTGACACCAGAACGGCCACCGACCCAGTTTCCTGTTGCCAGTGCGTGCATGATCTTCGAGGTCAAGACGTCTGGTCGCAGGCATGAGGTGATTTTGAGTTCACGCTTGCGGTTGTGATGTCGCTCGAGTTGGTACTTGAGGTCACGTGCAAGTTGTCCAGAGGAAACACGGAACAAATCTTCAATGAGATCGCCAGCGAGACGAACTCGCTTGTTTGCGTAGTGGTCCTTGTCGTTTGGCTCACGGTTGGTGAGGGCCATTTCAAGGACTTGACGAACGATTCGGCCGAGGAAGATCGCTTTCTTCTTTCGAGCCCCAGGTTGGTCGCCCAAGTGAGGAAGAAGTTCACGGTCAAGCAATTGGTTGACTCGTTGCTCTCGGTACTCGCGCTGTTGGCCTGCTGCGAATTTCTTTTGCAACCATTCGTGAGCTTCAGTCATCGATTGGACAGCATACTCTTCATTGTCGTTGACTTCGTTGAGGTTGGCCACGATGTACTTGAAGGTCTCAGTCGGTCCGGCAATAGCTTGGAACACTTCTTGGTCGTTCTCGATGCCAAGGGCACGCATGAGAAGAACCACGGGGATGGCAGTTGTTCCAGCAGTGCTGATCTTGACCATGAGCATACCGTCACGTCGCTTCTCGACGTTGAGTGGCTTGCGCATACCGTCTTTTTGCGAGAAAATCTTAGCCACTTCGGTTCGCTTAGCGTATCGCTTGTTGATTTCAACAGTGACACGGTTTGGTGCAAGATCTTCCATGGAGATGAGAACACGTTCTGTTCCGTTGATGATGAAGTAGCCTCCAGGGTCGAGTGGGTCTTCGCCCTTCTTGCGAAGGAGGTCGTCCCAAAGTGCAGAGTCTTCGGTCGATGTGGTTGGGTAGAGTTGTCGGTCACCAGCGATGTGTCCAGCGTGCAGGTTGCAACGCTTCGAACGGACCATGATTGGCATGCTACCGACTTGAACAGCTTCTTCCTTAGGGGAGCGGATTCCGTTTCGGAAGATCTGGAAGTCAATGGTCACTGGGGACATGTAGGTCAACTTGCGCAGACGGCATTCCATCGGGGTCGAAGGGTGTTCTGCGCCGTTGGCTTCACGAATGGTTGGCTCGCCAAGTTGGATGTTCTTGAGGCGAATGGTGATGTCTTGGTCAACAACGTCGAGTTTGATGAAACCACCATCGTCGTCGTCAATTTCCTCATCGGTTCCGACTCGGATGTTTCGAATGATTTTCTCCATTCGAGAGAGGTTGTTGTCTCCAGCAGGGATGCAGTCGTCATAGGATGCAAGTTGGTGGTTAACAAGGCTGCGTTCTTTGAAAAATGATTGAATAATTTCCTGCATGATAATCCCTCCTCAGTTACCCTCCACAATTAGGCGGTAAGCTACGGATTGTCCAGCCGACGGGGATTGGCGGACAACCTTCAACACACGGTCTGCGATCCAACCGGCGGCGAGGGGTTTGTGGTCTGGGTCGGCAGCAAGACGAGCGTTGTCTTCTGCTTCGGACATTTCCTTGATGACCTGAACGACAGGGTCAGTGATCAAAATCTTTGGAAGAAGTTCCTTTGCAAGGCGGTCCTCACCAGTTTCTTCGTCAGGTTGAACCATCTGCCAAGGAGCGAGTTCCTTGCTTTCGATTTCGTACTGCTCTTCTTCCGAGATGTTTGGGGCACCAACCAGTTCTTGGTGGGGGACCAATTCGTGGTTGAGGGCGTTGAAACGGAGGGTGATTTCGGGTCGGTCGAAATCATCGATTGCTTTCGAGCGAATGGTAATTTTCTTGCTCTTTTTCGCTGCACGTCGGCGGGATCCTTGCTCTGCAATGATGGCCATTGTGTTGACGAATTGTTCGGAGTCTTTTGATTCTCCAAGGGTGGATGCGATTTCGTCTGAGGACATGGCCTTGATGTCGGTCATGTTTCGGTCGGTAGCGAGTTTGTGTGCAAATTCCTCGGAGACGCCGAGTTCCATGAGTCGCTTCTTCGTTGCGCTTTTTACTACCATCCAAATTCCCCGCTCAGCCCTGCAAAATAAGGCCGGAAACTCAGTCAGGCGGGCCTGACGGGGTTCGAACCCGCGACCATCGGATTAAAAGTCCGACGCTCTACCTGACTGAGCTACAGGCCCAATAATGCACCTTGGGCTTTCTGCCCGACTTACCAACTGTTCATATAGGTTGCGGCGTCATTCTTTTGCTGATAAATCGAACACAGTCCGTGTGTTTTGAGCCGAAGTCATTCCGCAAAATCCCCTCACAAGGGCGGGGTTGCACGATTTTCTCTGAGCGGATAGCAATATAGCCTCTGTGCATCTCGCCAAAATCGGGGGAAGTGATGGCAGACGGCATCTTCAATCTGAGCGACTCCGAAGCCGAAATTTCGCGGCTCGGGCGCTCCGCTGAGCGGCGCGCTTGGACCACACCAGATGGCACCATATTCGACCTGACCATTCCAGCGACGGTTTACCCCCCAAGGGAAGACACCGATCTCCTATGTCGAGCCCTTCGAACGATTGGTCCTGGAAAGGGAAAGCGGCTCTTAGAAATCGGTTGTGGCTCGGGCGCAGTTTCACTCTACGCAGCAAGTTTGGGCTACAAGGTCAGGGCGTGCGATATCAATCCATTTGCGGTTGCTGCCACACGTAACAATGCCAAACAATGGCACTTTGATGTTCAGGTCCATGAAGGGGGGCCTGGCCCCTTGATCGATGGGAATCATACCCAATGGGCGGGCGATACAGCGCATGACGTTGTGGTCTGGAACCTACCATACATCACCCCCGAGTCTGAGATGGAACATGTGCTTGGCCCACTCGAAGAAGCAGCGTTATTGGACACCGACCAAATCGGACTAATACCACGCCTCATGCGACATGTAAGGGAAAACCAACTTATCACCAAAAACGGTTTGATTCTTGTCTTGGTCAGTGGCAATGAACGCGGATTAGGGGCGGAAAAGTCTGCACATTCGTTCGGCTTTGCAGCGCGTTGTGTCGCAACCCACGCTTTTGCCGATGGTGAACAATTGCGGGTGATTGCGATTTGGAATCCTTTTGCCAATGCAAGCACCCATCAGTATGAATCCATTCCATCAACCAATCAATCAGCCTTACAAAACGCATCGATTGAGGGCGATTTTTTCCTTGCCAAGCATCAAACTGCTGGGCGTGGTCGACGTGGTCGTGCTTGGTCGAGTGAAGCAGAATGTTTTGCAGGTTCTTGGTTGATTCAAAATGGTACCTCTGAACTTGCACCTGGCTTGATGCAGATCCTTGGCGGCTATGCCATCCTTCGGACAAACCAAGCCTTCGGTGTACCGAGAGAAGTGATGGCCCTCAAGTGGCCAAATGACATCTTCCTTCACCAGGAAGGAAAGCTCGGTAAGGTCGCAGGCGTGCTCATCGAGGGCACAAGTAAGGGAAAGATTGGCAAAGTCGTGATGGGCATTGGAATTAATTTTCAGCTGGCCAAGCAAACAGAGCCCCCGTATCCAATCGCAGATCTGTCACGATGGTGGAGCACAAAGAAAGCCACAGAATACAGAAAAATTTTGCATGCCATCATCGCTTCATTTTTTGAAAAAAGAGACGACATAAAATCAACAAATTACCTCGCCCTTATCCCTTCGCTTGAACAGGAAATTATAGAGGCTGTAGAGCATCTTGGAGAACCCATCTATAGAAATTTAACATGGTCGATTGACGGGCTTACAGAAGCGGGAAATTTACGCCTAATCAACGAGCAAAATCAAACGGCCATCATCGAAGATGGAGAGGACCTTGAATGGTCGAATCTTCGACGGATTTAACCTTCCAATTCCGCATCCATGACTTCATCAGATTCCATCGTTCGCTTGTACACGCCAAAAGCGATACAAGCAATCCCGATCGGGTAGGCAACAAAGTCAATCATTGACGTTCGATTCACATCGACATAAGCCTCGCCTTCACCAGAATCAAAGGTCACTTCGAAGGTGTAGAAGCCACCAACATCTGCTTCGAAGACATATTCAAAATTCTCACCCTCTGCTTTCGACCATGCCTCTTCAACCACGGTTTCGCCATCTTCATTTTCAACTGTAATCGTGATCATCGAGGCATTGGTTGGGTTGATTTCGAAGGTCAAAGTGTCGCCTTTCATCATCGATGCACCGTTCTCCAGCGTCGGCGTATCTCCATCGAGGCTCGTAGGCGTGGTCCACACGTGCATGATGACACCGCCAAGAATGATGCTCATCCCAATAAGAAGGAACACATCACTCATTTTCATGCTCGGAGCAGCCCCGCCACCAGCCATGCATCGCCGTATTGGTTGCGTTTGATGAACGTAGTGGTCATCGTTGCCGTGGAGGGCGAGCTAAACCAAGGCGCTCCCTGACAAGCCGAATCTTACCACTTGAAGTTAAACTGCGGATGGAGTTTCGACTCATAGACTCTGCATCTTGGGCAATGGTTTTCACTTCTGTATACGAGTCATGTGGAACTTGCAGGATACCGTAACCAAAAGCAGAACTGGAGTCTTCCCCTCCTTCAAGGTGAACATTGCTTGCACTCGCTTGATCGCTTCCATGAGGATGGAAATCCATCAATCGAATCGGTTGTTTCGTCGCGAGGTGGCCAAAGGTATGTTGGATGACTTCTTTGGCCTCGTTTCGTGATTGAATCTCAGCAGCAAACGCCACACCCAGCCAACGGCGTTTGCCCCTGAGTGCCTTGGAGGGACGCTTGGCCATAAAATCGGGGATACCTTCTCCTTCAATAGATTTGAGCGTCAATCCGGCCATAAAATGAAAACACAGAGGTTTGTGGTTCACACCGTGGAACAAGAAGAGCCGGTGGTTGAAGCGGCAGAAAGCGACGCAGCCCGTTTGAGTGAATTGGCTGCTGTCGATGCCTCCCTATGGGGTCTGTTGGCCACCCTTCTCTCATTCAAGACGATGCCTCATTTGCTTGGATTGGTCATCACCTCCACATTCTTGTACGCCCTAGCTGATGGAGACGCCGGTTTGGCTGCAGTCGGATTCACTTCCATTGCACTTGGGTATTGTACAACAGCGATTCTTTCAAACATCGAAGGCATTCGATCGTGGACTCAACTCCAACCATGGGGTGAAGAACGCCCTCCACTGTTCAAGCGACTGCTCCTCAGCACCCGTATCTTGGCCCTTCCATTTTCCTTAGCGTTGATCTTTGCCATTGCCTTTTTCGTCCTCACCTCGGAGGGTGCAGCAACTTGGCTTGCTTTGGGTCTTGCTGGCCTATTTGTTCTATGGGCAGTAGCACAAGGCCGATCTTTTGCAGGATGGGCTTCATCCATAGCAGCACGAAAAAGTCCAGCGAGCGCTCCCAAAAGTGGTCAAGGATTCATTGGCTTATTGACGCTCGCAGTCATTGTCCTTGTCTTCGGAGCGGTTTGTATTACAGCCTACGCATCCTTACACTCACCGAGCCTTTTCATTCAACCGCAAACAGTCGATATTGCTGTGTTCACAGCTGCTTCTTTGGCTGCCTTCGGTTTGATGAACGGATTGACCTGGAGCAATCGAAAAATTGCGATGGCTGACAAGGCATTGCGAAGGTTTCACTTTCGCTGGTCGTTACTGATTCATTTGTTCGTCACATGGCATCTTTTGACAGTCTACCGTCATGCTGCCATGAATCCTGGCGCAATTGAGGTCTATATTGAAGAAATAGCCTTGATGGTGTTCACCGTCTTCATGGGTATTTGGTCCCTCACTTCTCGGGGTTTTGGTTCCGATCTCAAACTGCTCAATACCAACAATGCACTGCCTTGGGGTCTTGCGTTCGGTTATGCGTATGCCGGCAGTGTTGCCATGATCAGTTCTGTTGTTGATGACTTCCAAACCGTGATGATGCTCGGTCACATCATCGCTGCAATCACAGGTATTGCAATGCATAGGTCAGTGCTGGCGAAATTACTTGTCCGTCATCATGAGGAACAAGAAATTCAAAAGATTGTCGAGCATGTTGAACCCCTCCATACCAAAGAAGAGGCGGCAAACCCTGAGCCTCAAGCCACTTCTGACTTGAGTGAGGAAGGAAATGAGGCCAAAGAAGAAGACTGGGATGGGGCGTTGGACAACGACTGGGAAACGCCAAAAGACATTGGAATCAAGGCTGAAGTCGAATGGGAAGACGTGATTAACATCGAAGATTAATCCGAGGGTTGGATCCCAGCAAGCAAGGTCACCACTCGAATGGTGTCCTCAAGATCTTCACTGACCCTTGCTCCAAGGATCACCTGTGCATCAGCATCGAGTGCCTCTGTGAAGATGTTCGCTACTGCATCAACCTGACCAATGGTCATGCCAAGACCTCCTTCGACCTGAATCAAACAAGCGCTAGCACCACCGACATCCAAAGCAGACAGAGGCGCCATCATCGCCGACTGCAAAATTGATTCTGGATCATCTGGGCGACCTGTGCCAACGAGCATCGTTGCTTCACCATCCTTGTCAACGATGGCTCGTAAATCCATAAGGTCGAGGTTGATCAATCCCATACGCATCAACGTTCGAACCAAACCATCCACGAGGTCTTCAATCCATTCGGCACCCATTTGCCAATTCTGGCCCTGTTGTCTTGCTTGACGGGCAAGACGATCAAGGGAGAGTCGAACGGTTACATGGGCAACATGTTGAAGCCGTGTAAGGCCGGATTCTGCGATTTCAGTACGCGTTTCTTGGACTTCAAACGGCATGGCTGCCACAGCTAAAACAAGCGCCCCAGATTGTCGTGCTTGCCGAGCAAATTCATGAGCGGCCCCTGTCCCAGTTCCTCCACCAAGTCCAGTTAACAAGATGACCAGTTCAACCGGCTTTAGGATGGTATTTGCCAGAGCGGTGTAGCCCCTCATTCGCTGCTCTGCCAATGGAGGTAAAGCCGCACAACCAACCGAATCAAGGGTATGACCGAGCCTTAGGATGTGAGCGCTTCCTGCGTCAACAAAACTTTCGTCATCAGCGTCGATGAGCAAAACATCAGTATCGCTCGTGCACCGGGCTTTTGCACCCTTAGCCCAAGCACAACCAAGCCCACCAACTCCTGCGATGAGGATTTGGTCTGCATCCATGACCCCTCCTTGACACGATGCCAAATGAACTTTGGCGATGAGGCATGGTGCTCAAACGTAGCGAAGATAACGCCGTCGGGCGTCCCTTGCCCATGCGTTATCAGGTTCGATCGCTAACACCCGGTCATAGTATTCAATCGCAGTTTCAAACTCAGACAGGTGCCGGCCGTACAAATGGCCGAGATTGGAAAGCACAGGAATGCAGGATTCATCCGCCTCCAACATGGAAAGCAACAATCGCTCTGCAGCACCTAGATCATTGCGAAGCATCATCTCTTCAGCATCGTCAAGAAGTTGAAGTTGCTCTGTTGTCAAATCATAGACGTTGTCAAAACTCGTCGACATAGGTGCACCGGGTCGATGTCTACGCATCCCCTCAAAGAACCCTTCTGCTCTTTGGTCAAGCCAAGCGACCCTTTGGAAAGTGAGCAAATTTCGACCCGTTGGCACCCCCCCTAATAAACGAGTAATTTTTTTGACAAAAAACGGCACACTGCAAGGCACTGAACCAAGGATTATACCGGTAATGTTTAAGGGGCCCACTCGGGTCGGTTCAACCACATGGGTGAGGCTATGCTACGCGAGTCTATGACTTCAAGGACCGGACTGGTTGCCGGGCTCATCTTTTTGTTGCTCTTGCCGGGGCTTGTGACCTCCTATCACACAGGCATTGGAGGCGAACAAAGCAACGCTGGCGAAACCATTGATGACGTGGCCAAGGAAGGCTGTTTATGCCACAATGGAGACGCTGACAATTCCATTCAAGTGATCCTTGATGAAGTCCCCTATGGATGGGTTGGTGGCGAAACATACACCATGACGCTCCAACTGATTGGCGGTCCATCTGCTACCGGCACCTACACTGCAGGTTTCGCCATGCGTGTTTCCACAGGTGTGCTCGGTGGAGAAGAAGTTCAGAACTGGGAAGAAGATGTGACCACCCTCACTCACACCGAGGCCTCCTCTGACGAGGAGGAACGGCATTGGGTCATCACCTGGCAAGCCCCAGCGTCCGGCGAAGGCACTGTGAACTTCTGGATCACTGGAAACTCAGTCAATGGCGACCAACTTCCAGGTGTTGAAGACAAATGGAACCAACTCCTCTTTGCCCTGCCAGAAGGCGACGACACAACCGATGCTTTGGGCACCCGCACCCTCTTTGCCGGTGATGGAAACGTCAGCCCACCTGAGCCAAGCCATCACGGCGTTGATCTCCACCACATGGGTGCGAAACTGCGCGCTCACTGGCTTGGACTGCTTGGATTCGGCGCAGTTCTTGCTGTTGTGGCATTCGCAGGATTCCTCCTCCGCTACAGTTTTTCGACCTCCTACAAAGGACGAAGCAACCAATTGAGGCTTCGATACAAGTTAATGCGAAGAGGTGACCAGTGATGGACGACACAATTTCCACCCTCCTCAGAGGTGTTGCAAAAGGAACAATCAGCGTCGAAGACGCTCGAAAAGCCCTTGAGAACGCTTCGTTGACCGAAGAAGAAATGGTCTCAGCCATCGACCATGGCGTGTTCAACCCTGTCGAACCGGGAACCATCGTCAGCGCCTCCTTAGCACCTTCAGGTGGCTCTTACCTGACCATGATGTTCTTCGTCTGGGGCATCTTCTGGTCGTGCTATTGGGTGTTTTCCCTCATCTATGGACTTGCCAAAGGTTGGGATCAACAACAACTCGCATACCACCTTTCCATCACGCTCATCACATTGTGCATGATGGGCATGGTGTACCTCAAATTCGTTTTGCCTGATACCATTATCGTCAAGCATGCACAGAACAAGTTTGTTCCTGAACACACCAAGGACTGGAAGGAGTACAAGTGGTGATCCATCATGGCACGTGAATACGAACTCAAACCAGCACCTGCTGATGCAGCATTGGCCGCCGAAGTCGGCGGCTCATACGTCAATCGGCGTCAATTCTTGCGCTATGGATTCAACACAGCAACTGGTGTGCTCGCCGCCTCCCTCGGTGTTCTTGGCTTTGCATCGATCCTTCTGCCACCAGGCGGCAGCACCGCTGGAGATCTTGGCGTGGTCTATTGGGCCAAAGGACGTGAAGACGAAGCATGGTATGGTCCAAAGCACCTGCAGTTGATGACCAAGACTGATTTCGTCGAAGAAGCTGCCAAATCCAGCACCGGAACCGCTGGAGCAGCCGGCATTTGGAACGGAGTTCCAGTTGTCGTCAACTATGTCAACCACTCAGAAAACAAAGACACGCCAGAGTCAAGTGGTCTTGCTCGATTCCAATTCATGGAAGGCGTGGATGAAACTGGAAAAACCATTGGTCACTTTGAAGATTTGAGTGACCAAGACCCTCGAATTTTCCCATCCGAAGACCTCGTTATGATCTTCGGTCGCTGCACACACCTCTGTTGCATTCCGGGTTGGCAACTCGTTTCCAACTCATTCACTGAAGATTCGTGGACGCCTGGCGGTGGCGATGACGGGGGCACCAAACTGTTCTGCATCTGTCACTCCTCAAGGTTCGACCCTACGGCATTGGAAATGAACACCAACCGAAACCGATCGAACGGTGCTACATTCAACTATGCAGGAATTCGTAAGGCTGGCGGCCCTGCCCCTGTGGGCCTACCACTGATTCCAATCCAACTCAATGGTGATGTCATCGAAGGCATCACCGATTACATCGACTGGTACACATACTGCGACTGAAGGTGATACAATGACAACAATGTTCTGGATTCTTTGGTTCTTTATCGCCTTCGTTATCGTCTTGGTAGCGCTGACCCTTCGCAAGGAAAACGACGATCTACCGCGTCGTGAAATCCTCCGTGCCGTTGAATCAACCGGCAAGATGGGCTTCGCTGAACGGTTGTTCTTGTGGATCTTCTCGTGGCTTGATACGCGATTCCGTCTGCAAGATTACTGGAACATGTCGAAAGGGGCATACTACAACATGCACCGACAGATGCCATTGACGCATGCAGAGAAGTACAAACTCCGAATCATTTGGTATTGGTACCCTCTGTACTGCCTTGGTGGCATTTCATTCCTCTCGTTCATCATCTTGGTGATCACTGGAACCGTTCTGGGCATCTACTATGTCCCAGGTGGTGAAGGCGACCCATCGCCAGCCTACGCAAGCATGCAGTTCATCATGACTGAATTGCCGTTTGGCTACATTATCCGGGCTGTACACCACTGGGCGACGCACTTCATGGTCGCAAGCGTGTTCTTACACATGTGTCGAGTTTACTTTACTGGCGCATACCGAAACCCACGTGAACTCAAC
>Ga0115012_10000718_pt1 | contig 18994 bp, 38 predicted proteins | sample TroAtlMetagenome_FD_88706 | JGI IMG/M metagenome (GOLD analysis project Ga0115012, IMG submission 88706) | Marine eukaryotic phytoplankton communities from Atlantic Ocean - Tropical Atlantic ANT10 Metagenome | ecosystem: Environmental > Aquatic > Marine > Oceanic | place: Tropical Atlantic...
AACTCCTAAAGTTACATAAAGGGGAGCTAGAGCCATAATTCCTGTGAAGGTTATAATAGTGACAGGCACTAATGCTTTCAACATTGCATCTTTAAACATATGTATAGAAAAATTCTTGATATACTGACTATTTTAGTTACTATCTCAATCTTAGGCATTTTTGGTACTGGATTCTTCACATATAGGTATTTAAAATCTGACGCATTTAAAGATAAAGTTATGGAAAAAATTATGGGTCAAGTATCTGGTCTTATGCCAGATGTGTTAGATAATGCTTTACCAAAAACAACAGGAAGTCCAATACCAATTAAAAAACCTGATATTAAATTTTAATGCCGTCAATTGACTTTGTACCAGCAGTTACTATACCTCGTATCCCAAATGTTGTTATTCCAAAGGCAACTATTCCAAATACACCTCACATAACAAATACACTTCCCCCAGTATTTGAAATGTCTTGTACTACTATTAGGCGAGATGGTACAAAAAATAGTCAATTATTTATAGATGACCCTGCTGGTAATAGCTATATTTGTGCTTTACCTTTTTATGAACCTTTGGAATATAACAAAAAAGATATAATTTTAATAGAAGATGCTAAACCTCCAACTAATAATCAACCAGAAATTCCCGAAACTGAATCACCTAAAGTACCTGACATACCAAAAAAAGATCCAGAATGTCCAGACCCCAATAAAAATAATCCAAGGATAGGCGACTTAAATACTGCTGGAACTGAAAAAGTTGTAGGGTTTATGTATGTTGAAGAAACAAAAGAGTGCCTAGTCTTATATTCTCCAACTACCAAAGTAGAAAAATATTTGCCATCATTAAATACTGTATCTACTACTTTTGCTATAACAGTTGTTGCTACAATTTCAGCTACAGTTGCAGCACCATTTTTAAATAGAGTATTAAAACCAGCTTTTAAACAATTAATAGCAAAGATTAAAAAAAGGTTTGAAAAAAAAGATAAGACGGTACAATAATTTCAACAAAGGAGAGTAAGCGCACCTCTTGGCGTTGAGTCAATATCGGTTAAAATGCTTTATCTATTATCCCTTTGTTAAAGACCTAACGGAGGTTGATCCCTGTTTAAGATTGGACGAAAGGCTTAGACGGCTTAAATGTCAAAGGGGGACTTAGTTAGGTCTATTTTATTTCGTGAGTATGTTCTAAATTTGCGGGTTCTATTAATTCTATGTCTTGGCAAATCTTTGCCATTTCACTACCTTTAACAAAGCGAAAGCCATTTTTATAGTTGTCAGCACAGGTCTTAGCCCTACTCATTTCATAGTTTAAACGCTTTGCTGCAAGACTAGCTTCATATAATTCGTTTTGGTTTTTCATAGCCTTCCTACATTCTTTTATAGCAGTTCTATCAAGTGGTATAGACCAAGTAGCAGTAATACCTCCATTTATTGATGTTGTACTAGACCTCATTCCTGTTCTTACTTGCTCAAAATATAAAATCTCACCTCTGTAATCTGCATCAACATCTCCGTCACCTGTAGGGTTGCCGTCATCATCAAAATCTCCCTCTACATCTCTAGTTGAATATACTGGTCTATCAAAATACGGCTCGTAAGGTGAGCCAAAACCATAGGTCGTGGACACAAAGGGGGAGATATTAAGGGTGGCTCCCTGACAACTAATAGTATTCATTTGATATTGAAATTGTCGACTTGGGACAACCTGTACCGCTTGATTGACCACCGAGCCAGTAGAATTGCTTGTAGTATTTATTGAATTTGCTAAGACAGGATTACTAAATAAAAATAATAATGTTAAATATCTCTTCATTGACTAAATGTTGATGTACTGTCAGTAATACTTTCTATAGTGGTTTCCCTCGTGACATGAGTAAAATTAGAAATTCCCGGAGTTTCAAGTGTCTCGAAGTAATTAAAACTAGCCCCCTGATCTACTATTTGAAATGATGGTTTGGTTTCTAAGTCAGGGCTAACATAAGTTGTTCCAACTCCATTTATTGTTGTATTAACTTTTGTCCAACCTGCTGGGGTAATATTCCCAGTACTGCTTTCAACATTTGTACCACCTATTGTCATTTCATATCCATTGCGTATATCGTAGCTTTTTATGTCCTCAAGTATCGTACTTTTAGTCTCTACCCTTTGCTGTAAAACTCCCTGTTGAAAATTAGGAATTACTGGTATTGCTTGTAGCGGAGTTGATGTTACCAGTAACAACCAAAAAACCAACTTCATTTATCAATGACTACTTAATGTTGATACCACCTGTCCAACGGCTTCTGTGTTTGCTCCGCCCGCAGTTATTGAAACAACACCCGCAGAAGTTACGCTACCAGCTAATGATCCGGCTGTACCTCCCGAAGTAGATGTTACGTCTGAGAAATTAGGAACATCGCCAGTTGTAGGGGCTGATGTAGCTAATGCGTCTGCTTGGGTATAACTTTGACTAAAACTAAAACTCTCTCCGCTAGTGGCGTTTTGTGTGGCAGCTATAGTTCCCGGACTATAAACACCTGATGTAATTGTACCTGCAGATAATGTACCAGCAGTTGTTCCATCAGTTACATCAACCCCAGTACCAGAAATTGAAAAAGATGACCCTATCCTATCCATAGAGGTTGTTGCACCCCCAACAGTAAGGCTGACGGAATTTTGAATAGAATGAGTTACATCACTTAGTACTGGCAAAGGTGTTGCTAAAACAAGCAGTAAAATTAATTTCTTCATTTGGTGTTTTTAGGGTCGATTACTTCTGCTCCCTCGATTTTGATTGGAGTCTCAACCCTTATAGTTTGAATCATACCGTTACTTTGTGCAACTTCCTCGTCTTTCTTGCTACTTTTTTTACTACCCTCTAAACCGAATGTAGCTAAAGCACCTGTAAGCAATGAGGCAGGGAACGTAATGTCTTTAGGGTCGCCACTATATCCGGGAATAGTTATATAGTTAAGGGTTACTATAAAACCAGACCAAACAACAACACCTAGACGAACAAATAGACTAATGATTGCTAATTGTTCCTCTTTATCATCTAAACCTTCTTTAAGTTTTTGAAATGGATTTTTCTTTTTTTCTGTATCTGCCATAATAGTTACTAATGTTCCCCTTATTTATAGTCATAATTAAAAAAAAATGCCAGAGATACAAGCAGCCATGATAGGAGCAGCAGCATCAGCCTTTTTAATGGTGCTTTCAAATATGAGTAATCGTAGAGAACGAGATATAAGAGAAATATTCAATAGGCTAAATCAAATGGAAAAAGCTGTTGCACGTTTAGAAGGTAAAAGTCGCAATTAATTTACTTTGCTAGAGTTAAAGAGAATAATTAATTACTATGTACAAAATTTTAAAGCCTATAATTTTACGCTTCCTTACTACAACAGGTGCAAAGCGTTTAATAATCGAGTGCCTTAGATCAATTAGTAAACAGACTACAAATACGTTAGACGATAGGGCTGTTGACCTACTTGAACAGCAGTTATTTCCTAGATTAAACTAATGAAAAAAATTGTAGAAGTTATTACTCAACCCTTATCTGTTGAAGCTGAATTTGAGGTAGAAGCAGAAATAAGACGTATTTTAGCTCTTGAAGATTTAAATGAATTAAGGGCGTTAGCTGCTTTACTAATGAAACAAAATGCTTGTCAATCTCATGTAATAATGCAATCCCTTATAAAAGTAAACGAATTAGAAAAACGAATTAAAACACTACAAGCAAGAGTAACAACATTAATGAAACTTAAGTTTCGCTTTCTTCAACCTCTAAGATCAATTCTGGTTCGAAATCCTTAATAACCCAATTTTGTTGACGACTTATTTGCCAATTGTGTTTAACAATAGCTGTTCTTATATGTTCATTAACCCAAGTACCCTCTTCTAAAATTTCGGCTCTACAGTCTTTAGTTATATGCAGTCTATGTTCAACACCCCTTAAATCTTCATCTAATAATTTTTTAAGGAGCCTCTCAATACGAAGCTCCTTTAGTTTTTGTAATTTTATTGTTGATGGGTGGTCTTTGCGTTTGGTCATAAATTAATCATTTACTAGAAATTATAATCATAAAATGCTCTCCAGCCTTCCCCTAATGTAGTCGGGTTAGAACAATGATCTCCACATTGACACCATCTTCCAGTATCCCTAAAACCAAACTTATAAACAGATCCTTTTTCGTTTCTAATAAATTCGTATTTAAGTGATCTTTGATTTGTACAATGACCAGCAAATCCTCCGGGAATAATATTAGGTTTTTCACCTTCTGCTAGTTTGTAATTGTCCATCTGTACCCAAACAAATTTCTTTGTTCTTTTAATAACGGTACAAGGCTTAATGTCAGAGTAATAAAGAACGTGAGCTTTATCACCGATTTGTGGGTCAAAATTTAGAGTTACGTTTCCGTTTAGCATTTTTTTAAGGGGGTAGTGGGCGGTCATCTGCCGCCCTTATGTTTAGTATAACATATATATTTAATATATGTAAAGAAGGGCTACTTAGTAGCCTCTTCTAGTCGTCTTTGTAATTCAGCGATAATTTTCTTTTGTGTCTTAACGCTTCCTCTTAAAACTCTTACAGTAGTTTCATCAAAGTAACCCTTCGACTCAATAATGTCTGTTGGACACATACCTGTCTGAGCTAAAGATACCCACTCTTCACAAGTAAAGTTCTTACAAATAAAGTTAACCCATTTCTTCCAAGGTCTTTGGTTGTACTTAAATCTTGCGATAAATGTATCAACGTGTCTACCGACGTTAGATGGATGTAGGTTTTCAAGGTTGTAAACTTCTTCGAAGTTTTTTGAAAGGCTGTGCTTACCTGTATAGGTTAAGTATCCGCCGTGATAGTTAAAAAGTTCTTTTTGAAAGGTGTTTGTGTCATTTGTCTTGGGGGCTGTGGAAGTCATCTTTGCTTCCTTATTTATAATATACTATGTATATTATAATTATGGCAAATTATTGTTAACAAAACGACATATATTGAATATATTGTTTATATTCTAGATGTGTGTTACTGTAACGTATAGGTTACAAATTAATTTATGGACACAAGCCCGATGGCTTTAAAAAGAATAACTAATGCGGAATACCACGCTTTGGATTATGTCTCTAAAAGTCATTTAGACAAAGTAAACCTAAGTCCTTTTCATTATTGGGATCATTATATTAATCCTGATCGTGTAGTACCAGAACCAACAAAGCAAATGCTTTTAGGAACTGCTATGCACACTATGATTCTTGAACCTGACTTATTTGAAAAGGAGTATTTAGTTGAATCTGCTAACGCACCTAAACGTCCAACAGCAGTTCAACGTAATGCAAAAAAACCATCAAACCAAACATTAGACGCTATTGCCTACTGGGAAGAGTTTGATAAAAAAGCAAATGGCAAAACTTTAATTTCTATTGAAGACTATCAACGGTTGACAATTATGAGAACAAGAGTTTTAGGACACCCCGCAGCAAGTACCATTCTTAAAATGAGTGGAGTAAAAGAACAGTCCTATGTCTGGAAAGACAGCCAAACTGGAGAGATTTGTAAAAGCAGACCAGACTTTCATACTGATGACGGCACATTAATAGTTGACTTAAAAACAACAAGTGATGCTAGTGAACTAGGCTTTCAAAAGTCTGTACATAATTTTCGTTATCATGTTCAAGCTGGATTTTACTTAAGGTCTATAGAGGAAGCACAGCAGTTTGTCTTTATAGCAGTAGAAAGCAAACCTCCATACTTAGTTGCGGTATATAACGCCAGTACTGACATGATTAATGCTGGTAACAGAGTAGCTGATAAAAACTTAGCCACCCTTGCACAATGTCGTAAGACAGGCAAATGGACAGGTTACAGCGAAGAAATTACAACTTTAGATTTACCCCGATTTAACAATGACTAAAGAAAACGAAATTACAAAAGCTGAGTCCCCTAGTTTTTTAACTGACAGTAAGTCTTTTGAACATACTTGGAGGGTTGCTACTGCTTTTGCTAAAAGTAAAATGATTCCAAAACATTTTCAAAATAAACCAGAAGATTGCATGGTGGCCTTAATGATGGCACAGCAACTAGAAGTTAATCCAATTCTAGCTTTACAGAACTTGCAGGTTATTCATGGCAATGTAGGTTTTAATTCTAGTTTCGCTATTGCTTTAGCAAACGAAAGAGGAAATTTTGTAGAGCCTATTACTTGGACAAGTAAGGGTGAGGGTGATAACTTGGCTGTTACCGCCCACGCAATTCTAAAAACTGGTAAGGAAATATCTATTACAGTTGGTATGGATACAGCTAGGAAAGAAAATTGGACAACTAATAATAAATATAAAACTATGCCAGAGCAAATGCTGAGATACCGTTCAGCAACTTGGCTTATAAGAACGCATTGTCCAGAAGTTTTATTAGGTATGCAATCCAGCGAAGAGATACAAGACGTTCAAGTTAATGTTCCTGTCGGTGGTAGTCCAGTAGATAAAATTAACCAGAAAGTGAAACAAAAGATAAATATTACTGAAGAAGCAAATAAACTTAATGACACCAATACAAAATTAGAAAACGTAATATCTGATTCTATTGAAGAATTAGATAACGACGATCCATTTAACTAATATGGTTAACTTTCCACCAAGTCCAGAACCAAGTGACATCTATTTCGATAAAGATAGTGACAAGGTTTTTAGATACTTAGGAGCAAGAGATCCTAAGAGTTTACAGTTACTACCTATTGAAAAGCAATGGGTAGACATAACTGACCACTTTAACAGTACAAATTTATTTAAGGAGAACTAACAATGGCTTTTCAAGGCACACTAACAGGTAATCTCGGTATGAAACCCGAATTAAAAACTTTTAACTCAGGTAAAATGAAAACTGAGTTAAGGGTAGCAGTAAGACAACAAGACAAAGATGCTCCAGCATTTTGGGTACAAGTTGACCTCTGGGACAAGTCTGCAGAGTACGCAGCTAACTATCTTGATAAAGGTGATTCAATTTATGCTCAAGGTACTATTAAAGAAGAATTTTTTACTCGCCGAAATGGTGAAGCAGGTCACAAGATCGTTTTACAGTACGCAAGAATTGAGTTGTTTAAAAACAACAAAGATAAAGAAACAGTTGTTGTACCTACACCGCAACCAGCAATGAACCCAACACCAGCACCTACTTATGTCAGTAATGATCCAGTAGTTCCCGAAGTAGACGAAATTCCTTTTTAAATTATGAAAATTAACAAACAAGTACGATTTTATGTTTATTTGAAAAGCAAACTTGGTCGCAATGCTGATCTTTTAAATTTTTTTATTTTACAAGAATTAGGGACAGGCAAATACGTTTTGCCTGACCTCTGTAAACAATTAGAAGTTTCTCGAAGTAACTTTAATGCCAGCCTTATTAGATTAAAGAAAGCAGGTGTTATTAGTTATAGTGGTCATTCATCTAACGGAATCCTTTTATGGTGGATTAAAAAAAGTGTAGAAGATGAACCTAACTATAAAACTAATGCTCCTAGATGGGTAATAGTAAACAAGGACAATAGAAAGTTAGAGGAAATTATTTTAGGTGAAGAAGATACATGGGCTTTAAAAAATGGATATAACGCAGGTACATTTAAGAACTTTTTATTTGGTAGATATAAATGTTTCGATGAAACTTATGAACTTGTTAAAAGTATTCACCATGACTAAACTTACCGCATGACACAATTTATCTTTTCGTTGTTAACAACAACAACTGCTGGAGTACTTATTAAAAATGCTCTTAAACCTAAGAAACCTAAACTAACTAGACCAATCAGTACACCTGAGATATATTAACTGTAGTAATAATTTAAGGCGTGGGTAATGCCAAAGCCACAAAATTATATAGAGATCGTCAGCAAGGTAAAATAGACCCTTTAAGGGCTTGCCCTCAATGTGGGAAACAAGTAAGGACAAATAATCATAATGGATTATGTAGTCGTTGCTGGTATAAAACAGACGAGGGTAAGTTAAACGGTAGGGAAAGGACAAGAAAGTGTAGACAAAAGAAAAAAGATTGCTAAACTTGTCTTTTTTTTAAAATAAGTAAATATAAATATATGAAACAAACTAAGCTACAAAAAACTGTAGAATTAGCGAACCTTGCATTGGACATTGCTAAAGAAAGTTTATGGATTAATAACTTAGTTGCTAATAAATGGGAAATCGTAATACTTGACCAAGACGGTAGAGTTACAAACCATAAATTTAAAAAGTGTTTAAATAATAAGGAAATAATAAGTTGGATTAATGAATGGACAACAAATTATGAAATTATGAAAATGTGGAGGGCAAAGAAACAATTTCCGCAGTTTATATGTAATACTTAATATATGGCTCATTTTTTTAGATTGGGCTATAATATATAAAAGCGGGTCGGCTGTACTCGTAAGACACGGCACTTGCGGACGGTAATCATTGGGGGTTATTGTCCAAATATTTGCAAGCATCTAAGTCCCGCTTTTTACCACACACACTAAGAGTTCCCTTTTTCAGAGTTTTGGGAACTTTTTTTTTGACTATCGGTTGCCATATATAAAATATAGATGTTATATTTTATATAGATACAAAACACCCCATGAACAAAACTGAAGCACTACAAACAGCAGAAACAATTTTTAAGCAGTTTGGCGGACAAAACAGATTAAAGTTTTTCGTAGGAGCTAACAACTTTGGTTTCCATAACAGACCAGAAAAGGAAGAAGTTGATGCTACATTTAGGTTTAAAATGTACAGCAAAGCAAATACTGTTAAGGTTATCTATCACAGATGTCCTGATGTTTACACATTACAATTTTTAAAAGTAACTAAGAAAGGAACTAAATTAGTTAATTCTTATACTCATGTTTATTTTGACCAGTTAATAGAGTTATTTGAAAAAGAAACAAACTTGTTCTTGCACTTTTAAAATATAGATGCTATATTAAAAATACGGAGGGAGAGACACCCTCCACAATCCCAATAAGGAAATGACCAAATTCTTACAAAACATTAGCCTCTGGCTAGTAGTTGGCTCTATAGCCACTATTGCTTTAAATAGCACCTTATACGACATGACTGTCGCGGACTGCCAAGCAGGTATCCAATTAGCTTGTGATGAGGTAAACAAATGAAAAAACAAGACGGTTGGAATTATTCTGTTAAAACAACCAGACAAGCATTTTGGAAAATGGTTGAGCTAGGAGAAGAAGCAGACATCTTTGATCTTGTGTTTAGCGAATTAACAGTTGAACAATGCAAAAGCATTAATAAATGTATTGATGCAAAAATTTGGAAAGAAATCTTTTTACAGGAGCATGACAATGGCTAAAGCTGACATTATTGACCAAGAAAAGGTTGATAGATTTTTAAAAATGTTTCCACCAAGAATGAAACAATTAGATAACCAAATTAGATTGATTGGTAATTGCTCAAACAAATCTTATTATGAGTGGGATTTTACAAAAACAGTTCCAACCTTTTTTATAGTTGTCTTTCATAAATTAACCCTAACTGCACAAAAGTTTGGCTTAGACGTTGACGTAAAAATTAACGGAACAAACATAGCAGAAGTTTATGAAGATGCTAACGATAAGTTCCAAGCTAGTTTGGAGGAAAATTAAATGATTAATAAAAACGACATGACAATAGCTATAAAAGTTTTAAATCATAAAATGTCTATACTTAGTAGAGAATTTAGAACTGATGATGGTGGTTGGAAATGTGAGGGTGCCTATATTAAATGGCACTCTTTTAAAAAAGCTAGAGATCAATTAAGGAGGTAATTATGCACCCTAGCAAATGCGTACCAGAACCACAAAAGGGTGATATGTATTTTGACCCTGATACTGACAGACTATATAAGTATTTAAGTCTGGGAGATTATCCACCCGAATGGGTTGACATAACACCCGATCCAACGCAAGTTAAAGAAGCAGCTAATAATGATGGCTGGTTATTTAATGACTACAACGAAATCGAATGACTAAAATATCACACAAGCATGGCAAGGGGTATTGCGTGGAAGATAAAGGACAATTTTATTATTTCAAAACCATTCAAGAAGCAATGGCAAAAGGATTACAAATAGATAACAAAAAGAAGAAGAGTTGACATATATAAAATATATATGCTATATTATAAATACAGAGGTTAACTGATACACCCTCTCCCCCAAATCCATGAACCAAGCAAACGTAAAAATAGCTCAACAGTTATTTAAAAATGCTATTGACTTAATGAGACAAGAGGCATTTACAGATCCAAAAAATGTAAGTGACACAAGAGTAATTGCAAACTTAGCAGCAAAGCATATTAAATGGGATTGCGGTGATGCTTACCATACTATCGAAATGATATTACAAGAGTGTAATGACAAAGAGGTAGGAGAAGCATTTGCTAAAATTCCTCAAGTATTTAGTACACAATGGGAGCTTTAATAATGAAAGATCCAAATCGCTTAATGGAAAAAGAGTTTCATAAATGGCTGGACAAATGTCCTAATGACTGGGTAAGACTGGAGTCTGATAAAGACTCCAATACTTACAGGTTTTATAGAAAAGATGTTGAGGAGGATTAATGGAGAACTTAGTAAAACATAAAGCCGACTTTTCTGACGGCTTTAAAGATGGTTACTTAAGAGCAGAAAAGGGACAGCCCTGTAGGTGGATTGGACATATAGATCAAACTGATGGGTTTAAAAGCATTAACCCTGTTTATACACTTGCTTATCAGGGTGGCTATGAATTTCAAAAAATGGGGAAAGATTTAACTGATGATGCTGTTGAAGAATTATTTTTACAAATGGTTAGGCACTTTTATTCCCGGCATCATAACGATAATAATAAAGATTAAGTCTTTGTAACATTCGTAGACGTATATAAAATATATTTGCTATATTATAAATACAGGGGAGAGATACCCCGCAACCCCAAGAAACAAATGGACTACACAAACCACAACACAATCAGAGATCAAGTTCACAACCTAATAGAGAAACTAGACGAATTAAACACAAATGAGGACATGAGATATAGCTGGGATTGGCAAAGAAAGTTCCACAGAATAATTAAAACAGATAACAACCATGACGGTTCATGGCAAATTGTAAGAGATGACGACCACGCATTTCTTTTTGTTAGCCAAGAGACAGGTGATGTATATGAAGCAAAAGGTTGGAACAGAAGAGGAAAAGTTATATACAACCTATTAAACCAAGAAAGCAGAGATTCTTTATACCACGAACTAGAGGTTTCTAACCTTTAGTTCTTAAGTTGGTTGACTAGGTTCGTATTGTTTCATTAAAGGTTTAGTAATGCTCTTAGCAGCCACCTAACCGCCAACACTTAATAAACTAACCCCAAAAGGAAATGTCAAACGAATTACAACTACCTAGAAGAACATATAGCAAGTATGAAATTGCTGCTATGGATTCTATTTACAAAGCAATAGACAAGTTTGAATCATTAGGACTTACAACTAAAGAACTATATATGGCACTAGATAAAATAGAAGGTAAATTTTAATGTTACTAATTTGTAATCATTAATTGCCGTATTTAAAATATATATGTTATATTTTAAATAGATACATGAAACCCCAAATGGATTACATTGATAGAAGCATTCTTGCACAAGAGCTAATAGGTTATAACCTTAGCAACATCTCTGAAACATTACATAGTAATGAAGCAAAGATGCTTTTATTAGGTAAGGTATTTGATGGTGAAAAAGTTACTTTAAAAACAGCAGTTCAAATGATGTGGGCTAAATGCGTTGATGATGATATGGAGTTATGTGTAAACAGGGCTAAAGCCTTTATAGATGAATATGTTACTAAAAAGTAATATTTTATTGCCATACTTAAAATATATTTGCTATACTATAGGTACAGAGGAGAGATACCTCACTACCCCAAAGACAAATGCTATTTCAAAAAACTTTCACAAAAGCAGCTCCAAACAACCTAAACGAAACAAATTATTATTTTGAATTTAAAAAAGGAGCTGAGTTTGGTTACTTTGTAGAAATAAAGTATGGCAACATACAGTATGAATTAAGACTTGAAGCTGTTGATTTTTGTCTTAAAGTAGAAGGCATAAAAAAACTTGATGGAATCGTTGAAGGTTGGACAGGAGATAAATTTTGTCATAATGGAATGTTTATGACCCCAGAAGATTTAGCAATATCAGAAGGAGAAGATTTAGGTTGGACAAAATATAGCCCTTGTAATTACTAAGGGTTATATAACATTTTTGTAACAATACACCATATATAAAATATATTTGCTATATTATATATATAGAGGAGAGACACCTCACAGCCCCCCAAACAAATGAACAACAGAATCTTAGGAACACAAACAAAAATAGACAACCCATACACAGAATATGAGGTTAAAGCTATGGACGGTATTTATTCAGCTATTGATGAGTTCCAAGCACTTGATATGAACACCGATGCTTTATACGCTGCATTAGCACAAATAACAGCAAGAAAGGAGGTTAAATAAATGACACTAACTCCCGAAGAAATGGTTATTTGTAAAAAAAGAAACCAACTACGCAGACAACTAGCCAAGCAAAGAGCTTGGTTAAAGAACCCTCCATATCATTTAGGGATTACTAAAGCTGACATAGCATTTGAAAAAAAGGTTTATGGAAAGCTATATAGAGAACTTGATCGTTTGGAGTGGTTATGAAAATAAATTTAAGAGAATACCAAAATGAAGGCGTAAACAATATACGCCTTTCTTATATGCAAGGTAACAGGGCTGTTCTTTATGTATTGCCGACAGGTGGTGGTAAGACAGTTATCTTTAGTCACATATCCGAACAAGCAGCAATAAAAGGCAACAGGGTTTGCATCTTGGTACACCGAGCCGAGTTAGTTGACCAGAGTAGTGAAAGTCTATCCAAAATAGGTGTAGATCATGGTGTTATTACAGCAGGTAAGGAATTAGATTTATCTAAGACAGTACAAGTAGCATCAGTATTTACTTTAGTTAGACGTTTACATTTAATTACCGCTGACTTCTTTGGTTTAATAGTTGTAGACGAAGCACATCACGCAGTAGCAGGTAGTTGGAAGAAAACAATAGACCATTTTAGCAAAGCTAAAGTTTTAGGCGTTACAGCGACACCAGAAAGACTTGATGGTAAGGGGTTAGGCAATTACTTCCAAGACATGATCGTTGGACAGGATACAGCTTGGTTAACCGCAAACAACTATTTAGCACCTGCAAAAGTATTTGCACCGCCAAACAAGTTAGATAAAACAGCACTTGGAAAACGTGGTGGGGATTACAAAATGGAGGAAGCACAAGACCAAATGCAGCAAGGAGGAATAATGGGTGATGCTGTTACCCATTATCAAAAACATATTTATCCAGCCACAGCAATTGCCTTTTGTTGTACTATTGAACACGCAAAAGCAGTTAGCAAAGCATTTACTGACGCAGGTATTAGTAGCACTCCTTTAACTGGTGATAACTGTAAAGACAGAAAAGATATTATTGAAAAACTAGGAACAGGTGAAATTAAAGTTGTAACCAGTTGTCAGATAATTAGTGAGGGAACTGATGTACCAACAGTAGGGGGTGCAATATTACTACGCCCAACACAATCATTAAGTCTTTATCTACAACAGGTGGGTAGATGTTTAAGACCTGCAAAAGGTAAGCAATATGCAATTATTAATGACCACGTTGGAAACAGCATTACGCATGGACTACCGAACCAGCCTAGAGAATGGTCTTTGGAAGGAAAAAAAGTAAGGGACAAAGTAAAAGCACCACCTTTAAAAGTTTGTGATGCTTGTTTTGCTGTTAACCCTATTAATGCTAAAGAATGTAGTGATTGTGGACACGTTTTTAAGGTTAAGGAAAGAAAAGGATTAACAAGGGTACAAGGGGATTTAGTTGAAAGAACTTTAAAAATTGGTGATTATGTACAACACCTGCAAGACGTTAAGTGGGTATCAGGTTTTCGTATTATGGATATTAGTAAAGAAAAAAGTGGAATTTATTACCACATTAAAAACAAGCAAGGGGTTAGCCGTTTATTAGTTCACGAAAATTATGTACGACCATCTTTAAATAAAGAGATTAGTAAATGTAAAAGTTTAGAGGATTTTCAAACCTTAGCTGCTAAACGTGGGTATAAGCAAGGATGGGCTTATTATCGTTGGACAAGTAGACAGAACAGGAGGTTTTATTAATGAAAATTGATTTAAAAGAACGTGAGTGGCGTCACATTAAAGTTGGATTACTTCAATCAATTTCTAATGCCGATAAATGCTCTAAATGTAAATTTGACGATAACCCTTTAATAAAAGAACTTTTAAAACTACATGACAAAATTGCTGTAGCAATGGATAAAGAAAAGACCAAACCAAAGAACGATCCCTTTGACCCTTATAAAAGAAAATACTACGCAAGCAAAGGTTTTTATCAGCAATTAACTGCTGCCGATATGTGTGGCTATAAATCTGAAGGTACTCTAGTTAAATATAGAAAAAATGGTGTATTAAAAGAAAACATACATTGGATAAGAACTGTTGGTAGGGGGATTTCATATAATCCAGAAAAATGTAAACTAGCTATAAGACAAGCAAAATTAGGTTATTAATGACAAGACAAGAAAAAATAAAACACGCACAAAAAAGAATAAAAGAATTAGAGGAGTTAATTAAATATTGGACTAAAACCTAAAACTGATATAGCATCAACTCAAACCTATTTGGTTAATGAGTAACGAAGCCTATGTACAAAATAAAATAAGACTTGCTGTAGGTTCCGGAAATGTAAGGTTGTTTAGAAACAATACTGGTGCATTAATGGATCAACAGGGTAGGCTTGTCAAATTTGGTTTATGTAAGGGTTCTAGTGATTTAATTGGTTTCAAAACAATAACAATCACGCCAGATATGGTTGGAAGCAAAATAGCAGTTTTTTCCGCTATTGAAGTTAAGGACAAGGGTAAAACCACAGTAGACCAAAGGAATTTCATTAATGTAATTACCAAATCAGGCGGTTTAGCTGGCGTTGCTCGAGATATAAAAGATGCAAAAAGAATACTAGATATAGCGTAGTAACTTGTCTGGTGTAACTTTTGCGTTACTTTAATTAAACACCCCAATAATTTGAATGGAAAGTATTTATGATCTTACCGAAGGTCGGTGGGAAGAAATTTTAAGCACACTCGGTAATTTATCATCAAAGCAGTTAACAAACGAACATCAACCTTGTCCCTGTTGTGGCGGTAAAGATAGATATAGATTTGATAACGCTAATAATCAAGGCAGTTGGTTTTGTAACAAATGCGGAGGAAAATCTGGCACAGGTGGCGGTGGTAATGGGTTATCACTTTTAATGAGACTACGCAATTGGGAATTTAAGGAAGCGGTGCAGCATATTGAAAACTATTTAGGTGTAAAAAAAGATATGCCTAAACCACCAATTAAAGGTGCCGAAAATTACTGGAATTATAGTGATACTTTTATTGTTGCTAGGTTTCCTAATAAAAAAATAAGACCTTTATCATTTAATGGAACTAAGTGGGAATATAAAGCACCTCCCGCACCAAGACCATTATTAAACCTAAAAGAATTAAATGCCGATAAGAAAAAAGCAGTTTTAATTGTTGAGGGTGAAAAGGCTTGTGACGCTGCACAAAAATTATTTCCTAATACAATTTGTACAACTTGGGCGAGTGGTTGTAAGGCAATTAATAAAACGGAATGGGAACCAGTAGTTAACAGGCGAATCGTTTTATGGCCTGATAATGACCAAGTCGGTTTTGATGCTATGAAGCGTTTGGCACAAAATCTTTACTTAAGGGGAGCTCAAATTGTTAGACAAGTAAATCCCCCTAAAGATGTGAAACAGGGATGGGATTTAGCTGATGCAAACTGGACAACTGAAGAAGCAACAAAATACGCAAAGGACAATGTTTTTGTAGTACATAAAGATGAACTTGTTACAGACTTAGGAGAGCCAGAAGTTGAAGAAACTGTTGAAGTTGACAAGTATTTTCAATGTTTAGGGTTTGACGGTGAAACGTATTTTTATCAACCTAGAGCAACAGGTCAAGTAACAAAACTATCAAGGTCAGGTCACACGTCAACAAACCTTGTTTCAATAGCACCTTTAAGTTATTGGGAAACACTTTATCCCGCTAAAACTGGAGCCAACTGGACACAAGCAGCATCTAATTTATTTGAAGCGTCTGCAAATGTTGGTGTTTATAGCCCTAACAGGATTCGGGGGCGTGGTGCTTATATAGATAAAAAACATACACTTTTGCATTTAGGTGAAGAAATTATATGTAATGGTGAAAGGTTATCAATATTAAAAAAATTACCATTTAAGACAAATTACATATATCAACGAAGTGCTAACTTATATGGTTGCGGTAATGAGCCACCCTTAAGTGATGAACAAGCATATGAAATTTTAGAGTTAGCACAACGATTTCAATGGGATGTACAAGCATCAGGGATGTTACTTGCTGGCTGGGTTGCTTTAGCACCAATATGCGGGGCGTTAGATTGGCGTCCACATATTTGGCTTACAGGTGGAGCAGGTACAGGAAAATCAGCAATACTTGACAGATTTGTAAGTCCACTATTAGCAGACATGGGTGTTCATGTCTCAGGTAATACAACTGAAGCAGGTTTAAGGCAAACCTTAAAAAGTGATGCTTTACCTATTATTTTTGATGAAGCTGAATCAAATGAAAAAGCCGATCAACAACGTATGCAAGCAATATTGGCTTTAGCAAGGGTTGCTAGTAGTGAAACAAACGCACAAATGATAAAAGGATCGCCAAATGGTGAGGTTATTAGGTTTCATTTGCGTAGTATGTTTTTTCTTAGTTCTATTTCAACTGCTTTAAAACAAGGTGCTGACCGTACAAGGTTTGCTCAATTAACCCTAAAGTCAACAAGTAAATTTAATAAACATGAACGTGCTTTTCATTGGGAACAACTTGAAAAAGACTTGGATAATAAAATTAATGATTTAACTGCTAAAAAATTAATTTCTAGGACATTTTCATTAATTAACACTATTAAAAAAAATATTAAAGTCTTTAGTCGTTTGGCAGGTGAGAAATTTGATAGCCAAAGACTTGGAGATCAATATGGTGCGTTATTGGCTGGGGCGTATAGTTTAATGTCTAGTGACTTAGTTGATTTACAAACGGCAGAACAAATGATTCAATCCGTTAGTTGGGAAAGTTATAGCGAATCAACAGAATTACCAGACGAAAGACGTTGCTTACAAACTATATTGCAACATCCTGTCAAAATTGATAAAACAGAACTTTTATTAGGAGAATTAGTTGAAATTGCTGGCGGTAAGTACCACAATTTTATAGAAAGTGAACAAGCACAGGACACTCTTGGAAGGCATGGTTTAAAAGTAAATTCTGAATCATTAATGGTTAGTAATACGTCGGAAGCATTAAGAGAAATATTAAATGGAACATCTTGGCAACATAGTTGGTCGCAAGTTCTTACAAGACTACCAAATGCACAAAAAGCACCTGCAACACGATTTAAAGGACAAGGTTCAGTAGCAAAAGCGGTTAAGATCCCTGTTGTAGCCTTAGATATCGAGGAAGTTGCATGATGTAACCGATGTAACCGCTATGGTTACACCGAAATTAATTGGTATGACTTAAGTTTGGGGATTTTGTAACTTGTAACCAAAAAAAAATATAGATATATATATAAATAAAATAATAAATAAATAAATTTAAATAAAAATTTCATTATGTATAACTATATTTTTAAAAAAATGGTTACATGGTTACAAATAGAATTTTTCTCAGTTATTAGAATGGGTTTGGGTGTAACCAAAACGGTTACAAATGGTTACAACGGTTACAAGCGGTTCAAAGCGGTTCAAGCGGTATCTTTTTCGGTTCAAAAGGTTCAACATTAAAGTTGATACCCTATGATCCGAAATGAACGGATCAAATAGGTTCAAAAGGTTCAAAATATTAAAATGAACTAAATGATACGAGTTGATACTATCAAAATTGCTATTATTGGTTTGCAAAGCAGGGTCATAAATTCCGCACAGCCCGTATGACCCTTACTTTGTTTATTTATGGCTACATTCGACGTAACAAGTGATATAAACCAAGCCTTAAAAGGTTTAACGGCTTTAGACGAAAAAAATATAATGTTTGCAGTAGCAAAAGCAATGACACTTACTGGCCAATACGCAGAAAAGAAATTACAAGGTGCAATGCAAACCGCTATTGACAGGCCTACACCATACACAATGCGTAGCACGTTTGTTCAATACGCAAAGCCATCAAACTTATTTATGGAAGTTGGTATAAGAACTCAAGGGCGTGGGGGTCGTATTGGTGCTGGACGGTATCTACAATCCGTTATAAAAGGTGGACAACCTACTTACAAGGGTGTTGATTTATCAGCATCAAAAATCGCTGGTTACAGAGGCGTACTTGTACCTTCTCAAAAAAGTCCAGTTAAATTAAACCGTTATGGAAATATAACTTTAGGTAATTACAAAACCGTAGTAGGTGGGGCTAGACAAATTGGTGGAGCATATTACATAGCACCAGTTAAGAAAGGTAGTAGTGTTAAAGCTATATATCAACGTAAAACTTCTTTGATTGGACGCACATCAACAATACAAAATAAAACTAGCAGGGTATTTGTTATTAGCCCGAATCCAAAACAAAGACAAAGGCGTTTAAATCTTCCAATAGTTTTAGGTAATACAGTTAAACAAGAATTTCCAAAGTTTATGAAACAACGCTTTGAGACTGAGATTGCAAGGAAATTAAACAGATACGGTTAACTACAGTTAACAATAGTTAACTCAAGGTTAATTGGTTATTGAGAATTGTCTGTTCACTATATATGGTGTCAAGGGTAACGCATAGGTAAACAAGTCATAGCAAGGCTTTTACGTAATCCTTGAGATCCATTGGTATAACTAGATAAAAAGGTACTTTCCAGAGATTTGAGATGTGGGTGGTTTACAGC
>Ga0115012_10000719_pt1 | contig 18976 bp, 24 predicted proteins | sample TroAtlMetagenome_FD_88706 | JGI IMG/M metagenome (GOLD analysis project Ga0115012, IMG submission 88706) | Marine eukaryotic phytoplankton communities from Atlantic Ocean - Tropical Atlantic ANT10 Metagenome | ecosystem: Environmental > Aquatic > Marine > Oceanic | place: Tropical Atlantic...
CGCACTCATTCAGATGAGCAAGTGGCACAGATAGCATCCAGCATAAAAGAGTTCGGTTGGACTAACCCCATACTAATTGATGAAGATAGCACCATAATAGCCGGCCACGGGCGGCTTATGGCATCACAACGAATGGGTGAGGAACAAGTACCCACTATAGTGCTTAAAGGCCTTTCTGACGCACAAAAACGCGCTTATGTCATAGCTGATAATAAGCTCGCATTAAATGCCGGCTGGGACAATGAAATGCTTGCTCTAGAAATAGAAGAATTGATGGGCGAGGACTTTAATACAGCCTTACTTGGATTTGACCAAAAAGAGATAGATAATCTTCTCGCAGAGGCAAATAAAGTAGCCGGCAATACAGATGAAGATGATGTTCCGGAACTGCCCGAAGAGCCTACAGCAAAACTGGGAGATTTATATCAATTAGGTCGGCATAGGCTACTTTGCGGTGACAGTACAGACGTTACTTTAGTTGACGAGTTAATGGACGGAGAGTTGGCTGATTTGATATTTACCGACCCTCCTTGGAATGTTAACTATGGCGCTACAAAGCATCCTAGTTGGAAGCAGAGGTCAATTCAAAACGACCATATGGGTGTTGAAGATTGGCAAGAATTCGTTAGTGGATTCTGCTCATCATTGTTTATAGCCTCGAAGCCGGGTGCGCCAATTTATATGGTTATGTCGGCTCAAGAATGGCCGGTTGTTGATGCTACATTAAGAGACACCGGCTTTCATTGGTCATCAACGATTATATGGGCAAAGGATACATTGGTATTATCAAGGAAGGATTATCACACCCAATACGAGCCAATTTGGTATGGTTGGAACGATAAGGCCTCCCGGCTAATTAATGTAAAGGATAGAAAGCAGTCAGACCTTTGGAATATACAAAGGCCTAAAAGATCGGAATTGCACCCCACTACAAAGCCGGTGGAGTTAATTGAAAAAGCCATTAATAATTCAACTGAGGCAAGCGGAAGGGTCATAGACTTCTTTGGCGGATCAGGAAGTACATTGATCGCAGCAGAAAAGACGGGCAGAACTTGTAACTCTATGGAGCTAGACCCAAAATATGTGGACGTTATTGTCAAACGTTGGGAAGACTTTACTGGAAATAAGGCAGAGCTTTTAAATGGATGATTTATCCAAGACCTTAAAGGCGCTACACGACGACCCGGTTTTGTTTGTTCGCAGTGTTTTAAATGCAGAACCGCAGAAATGGCAGATTGAAGCCTTAAATGCGGTGGCAAAAAATAACAAAGTTGCTATAAAATCCGGCCACGGAGTAGGCAAATCGACTTATTTATCTTGGCTTTGTTTATGGTTTTTATTAACAAGAATGCCAACAAAGATTGTAGCGACGGCTAATACCGCCAATCAGTTACACGACGTTTTGGCAAATGATGTATTAAAATGGAGTAAGCAACTCCCACCTGGCTTTCAGAAGCAGTTGGAGTTTAAACAAGAGAGAGTTTCTTTAAAAGGATCGCCGGATAGTTTCTTATCTTACCGAGTTTCAAGGAAAGAAAATCCGGAGTCTTTAGCCGGCTTTCACTCAGAAAATATTTTATGTGTGGTCGACGAGGCTTCAGGAATTGACGAAATTATTTTTGAGACTGCACAAGGGACACTTTCGACTCCTAATGCAAAAATAGTGCTTTGCGGTAACCCAACCCGGCCTAGCGGGTTTTTTTACGAGTGCTTTCATACAATGCGAGATAATTGGTATTGTATGACTGTATCATCAAGGGATGGTGATTATGTTTCGCAAGACTTTATCGAAGATATGGCTAAGAAATATGGTGAAGAAAGTAATATATTTGCCATTAGAGTCAAAGGCTCTTTTCCTATTTCGGACGATGATGTACTTATCAATCTCGCGCTTGTCGAGCAAGCTACAGATAGAATTATTGAAGAAGACGAGTACACGCCTACTGTTTGGGGTGTGGACTGCGCTCGTTTCGGAAGCGATAGGTCAGCTTTGGCAAAGAGGAAAGGCAACACTCTCCTTGAGCCGGTTCGGACTTGGGTTAAAAAAGATATTATGGCGATGGCGGGGATAGTTCTTTCTGAATACGAGGCCACACCATATAGCGATAGACCAAGCAATATATTTATTGACAGCATTGGTTTAGGCGCTGGATTAGTTGACAGATTAAGGGAATTAGACCTCCCGGTTGTTGGAATTAATGTTGCAGAAAGTCCGGCAATTAGGTCAAAGTTTAATAGACTCCGCGATGAATTATGGTGGAAGGCCAGAGAGTTTTTTGAGTCAAGGGACTGCAAAATTCCTGATGATGCCACCTTAATAAAAGAATTAACTGCGGTTAAATATGCTTATCTTTCAAGCGGAAAATTAAAAATTGAAGGCAAAGACGAAATGAAGAAAAGAGGCCTCCGGTCACCGGATTGCGCAGATGCCTTTTTGCTAACCTTTGCTTATGAAGGCGCAACGGGGATGGGCAAAATGTCATCTTGGACAGGAAAAAACAAAATACGACCAAGTTTATCTTGGGTAGTTTAATTCATAAACCATAGGTTTAATTAATGGCAAAGATTATTAAATTTCCAAAGAAAAACAATAAATTTGATATGCAGATTGAGGTTACTTTGGTTGATATGGAGAGGATTAGGAGCGCTTACGATAAAATTCTGCCCTTCTGCTATGGTTTAGAGTCAACTAAAACAGTCAATTTTGAAGAATTAACCTATGCATTGTTAGAGGCGACTATAAATAGCGCCCATTTATCAAATATGTCTGCAGCCGAGACAGTGGATATGTTTCAAAGTGTCGAGATTGAAGAACAGCCGGAAAAGAAACATTAAGGATGGTCTGGATACCGGTTGAACAAGCGGGAATGATACCGATTGTTATGCGCGATAGAAGTAAAGAGAAGATAGCGCAAGTTAAGGAAGTCAAACCCAAATATAAAGTCTGCAAAAGTTGTGTAACATTCGCTAGGTGCAAAGAAAAAAGTCAATGCTCCTTAAAAAATGTCAAATATAGGAAAAAACGTAATGGATGATTCAAAACTCAAAACCATCGTTGGTAATGAAATAACGGATGCTACCAATTTTTATGAAGATGAGTTTAGCGCTGATAGAATAACCGCCCTTGATTACTATTTGGGCGAGCCTTTTGGAAATGAAGAAGAAGGTAAATCAAATACTGTCGATACTGTCGTTGCTGACACAATTGACTCTATAATGCCCGGCCTATTAAGAATATTTACAAGCGGAGATGACTATGTCAGGTTCACACCAAGATTGTCAGAGGACGTTAAGAAGGCTGAACAAGCTACTGATTATGTTAACTTTATTATTAACAATGACAATGATGCTTTTAGAATATTTTACAATTGGTTAAAGGATGCACTTCTTTTTAGAATGGGGATTGTAAAGTTTTATGTTGATGAAAAGGAGTCAATTAAGACTGAAGAGTATAGGGGATTAAATGATGATGAGTTTAGTTTACTTGCGAGCAATCCAGATGTTGAAATTACAGCACATACCGAGACAAAAGAAGAGATATTTATTGATGTTGAAATGCCGGAAGGCGCTCAGAATTCTCAGACTATTCACGATGTTGACCTTAAAAGGAAAAAATCCACTAGTAAGATTAAAATTGATAACATCCCCCCTGAAGAGTTTTTATTTAACCGGAGGGCGAAGACATTAGAGGATGCTTATTTCATATGCCACCGCACCACAGTTACTGTTAGCGACCTTGTTGCAATGGGGTATGATAGAGATGAAGTAGAAGAACACGCGGGTTTAAATGATTTAGATAATAAGCAAGAAGTTCAAATCAGGCATCAGGAAATTGAGTCATCAAGCGGTGCTATGCGCTCTGACCCAAGTATGCAAGAAGTCGAGTATTATGAAATATACTTAAAGTCTGATTTAGATGATGATGGGGTTGCAGAACTTAATAAGGTGATTGCTATTGGTCATAATGGCGCACATATTTTAGAGCATTATCCTTGTGATCAGATACCTTTCGCGGTTATTTCCCCGATATTGATGCCGCATAGATTAGTTGGAAGGTCAATCTTTGATTTAACTGGTGATTTGCAATTAATAAAATCAACTCTTTTAAGGCAATACTTAGACAATACATATGCAGTTAATAATTCAAGAATGGTTGCAGTTGAAGGCCAAGTAAATATTGACGATTTGATTGACAATGTACCAGGTGGAGTAATCAGGACAAGGACACCGAATGCGGTTATGCCATTATCCGTCCCTACTGTTGGCAATCAAATATTACCTTTGATGGACGCGATTGACAGAGTTAAAGAAGAAAGAACTGGGATGAGCAAGGCCTCTATGGGTCTTGATGCGGATGCTTTACAGTCAACCACCGCATCTGCTGTTAATGCAACAATAAAGTCAGCACAATCTAAAATTGAAATGTATGCGAGGACAATTTCTGAAACGGGTGTCAAGGATTTATTTAAGGGAATACTCCACTTAGTTACAAAGTATAATAATAAGCCTCGTATCATACGATTAAGAAACGAATATGTGCCGGTAGACCCAACCGAATGGGACACAGAATTTGATATGCAAGTAGAGGTAGGACTTGGCAGAGGGAATGAAGATGACCAACTGCGCGGACTTTCTATGATATTAGCAGAACAAAAGCAAATTATGCAGACTCTGGGAGTTGAAAATGAAATTGTCAAACCGGAACAATACCTTAACACTATCAAACGAATGGCGGAACTTTCTGGTTTTAAAGACACAGAGCAGTTCTTTTCAAAGCCAAAAGAGAAATCAAAAGATGAACAACAGCCAAACCAAGAACAACAAGCTATGGCTATGGCGCAACAAGCAGAACAGCAAAAACTTCAAGTAGAAGAAATGAGATTCCAAGCAGAAATGGAATTAAAAAGAGAGAAATTAATGCTTGAGATGGAGTTAAAACGAGAAGAAATGCAATTAAAACTTGAATTAAGAAAGCAAGAGTTAGCAACAGAGGCATCTTTAAGGAAGATGCAAGTAGACTCTGAAAATGCAATTAAAATATCAACAAACCTACCAACCGCACAGTAGAGGTAAATATGAAAATTATAGGTGGCAATTTCTCAACTGGTAATAATGATGAAATAAAATTACCATCTTATGCTGACTTTGTAAAAGCCGGCGGTGACTCTAGCGCGCAAGGCAATGCAACATCCGTTGGAGCTTATGACCAGTATTTGCAAGGTCAGGGCATTGAAACATCTCAATTGCCCGGTGCTACACTTGCAATGCCAATAATTCCGGGCGGTTCAGATGGTTCTGCTACTGCAAGTTCTGCAGCGGGTGGTTCAAGTACACCAATTGATATTGCATCTACAATTGGAAAAATACTGGAATACACTCCAATTAATATGCTTGGCAAGATTATCGGAGAGATTAATGATGGTGTTGGTGGAAAGTCTGGAATTAATGCAAACCAACCGACAAACACTCAAGGCCTTTCTTTTGATGATGAATTGTTCGCAGAAATGTATGGGATAGACCCATCATATTTAGGCGACTTATACTCAAGTGATAATTATGTTCCGGCACAAAGCGGTGGTGGAAATGACGATAGCTTTATAGATCAAATTAATGATGTTGGATTAATTAACGCGATTATGAACAATATGTCTGCTCCGGTAGGTGATGGAGTTGGAAATGGAGGTGGCGGTGATGGTAATGGAGACGGAGGTGGCGGTGGTTCAGCCGGTGGAGGTCAACCGGAAAAAGACCCGCTTGACCCTATCTATGCACCTATTGGTAGCGGTTCAGAGCCATCTCCGACAGTAGTGTCGCCAAATGTTGATGGATTTTTTGTTAGGCCTTCTATGCTTAACACAATCCCATCAAATTATGACCCACGATTTGCAGAGGCTAACAACCGGTTCTTACAAGCGCAAGCCATCAACCCAAGTTATTTAAATAATGTAGTTGATATGCGAAACTTTGTACCGGTTGAGGAACAATTAACAAGTGGATAAATATAAAGCTAGGGAAGATATAGACAAGGCCTACAAAGCAAAACAAATTTTAGAAAGTCCTATTTTAATAGAGGCTGTTGAAAATTATAAACAAGAAATTTTTAATTTTATTGCAAACTCTGCTCCGGAAGAAAAGGAAGGTAGAGAGAATGCATATCACGAGCTTTTTGCACTAAAAGGCATTTTACAAAAACTAAGTAGTGCTGTTGATAGCGGTAAAATCGCTGAAAAAACAATTGAGCAAAAGGATTAATTTTAACTTTAAGAGGTAAAATAATGGCCAATACTCCTGATGGAACTGGTAATAATGAAAGCGTCGGAACTTTAAGAGTACACGATGCAATTGATGAGCTTTTAACTGCGGAAGCACCCGAAGAGGACAATGTTGAGCAAGTTGAAGAGAGTGCTGTAGAAGCACAGACTGAAACTGACGAAGTAGAGCAAGAAACTACTGAAGGCGAAGAAGAGCCGACAGAAGAAGTTGCAGAAACTTCAGAAGAAGATGTCGAGTCTGATGAAGAACCTGAAGCGGAAGAAGAAACTGAGGAATCTGTCTATGTTGTTGAAATAGATGGCAAGGAGATGACCCCAGAGGAAATTAAAGCTGAGATACAAAATAATGGTTTAAGACAATCAGATTATACAAAAAAGACACAGGCACTTGCGGAAGAGAAAAGGGTATTTGAAACTGAAAGGCAACAAACCCAAGCTCTGACACAAAAACTGTCTGAAACTTTGCAGTATGCGGAGCAAGTCCTAAACGATAAAAGTACCGAGCCTAATTGGTCGGAACTTTCACAAAAGGTTACACCGCAAACTTACAATCAAATAAAAGCTAAATGGGAAGAAAGTCAGAAACAATTAGAAAATATCAAACTTCAAAGACAGCAAGTTGCTGAAAAGCAAAAGTATGATGCACAAGTTGCAAGTCAACAACAAGCATTGGCTGAAGAAAAAAGATTGGTTGATATGTTTCCGACGTGGAAAGACCCGAGTGTGTTTGATAGTGAGTGGGGTAACGTAATGACGTATTTAAAGAAAGATGGCATTCCTGACCAAGTTGTATCACAGATAAACTCTGCTGATGCGATTAAATATGTCTGGAAAGCTATGAAATATGATGCATTACAAGATGGCAAATCAGTAATTAAAAAGAAAGTTAAAGATAAGCCAAAGGTCGTTAAATCAGGAACTCCAAAAACAAAAGCAGAGAAAGTCTCTTCAAATAAACGTCAAGCATTTGCTCGACTAGAAAAATCGGGGAGCAAAGAAGATGCTCTTAATTATTTATTAACCAATTAGCTATATGGAGAATTTTAAATGGCTGTATATAAAACTGCAAACGCGATAGGCGAAAGGGAAGACCTATCGAATGTAATCAGTAGGATTGACCCCGCTGAAACTCCCTTAATCTCAAATGCAACAAAAAAGACTGTAAAAGGTGTTTTTACGGAATGGCAAGTGCAAGAATTAGCAAGTGCGGTAGATACCAACTATGTAAATGAAGGAGCCGATTATTCATATGTAAACCCTTCAGCCACAACAAGGCTTGGAAATTACTGTATGATTAGTGTTCAAGCTGGATCAATATCGGGTACTCTCGACACTGTTGATAAAGCCGGTCGAACACGTGAGGAGGCTTACGTTCGCATTTTAAAAGGACTAGAACAACGTCGTGATATGGATAAGTATTTATTCAAAAATCAGGCGCGTTCCGGTTCTGACCCAAGAAAAGCGGGTGCTTTACCTTCTTGGATAACTAATGCTAGTTTCTCAACAGCGGGTACAACATCTGCGGTTGCAACTGGCGATGGTTCTGATGCGGCTACTATGGCGGGTAACAACAGAGCTTTAAGTTTGGCGCTTATAGATGCGGCTAATTTACTAGCTTACACTGATGGTGGATCACCGGATATGCTTTGTGTATCTCCGGCAAATAAGGTCGCTTTCTCAGACTTGTCATCTGGTTCGGTTGCTACAAACCAAATCCAAATGACTGCGGGTAAGCCTCAAGATGCTGTTATAATAGGTTCAGTTTCACTTTACTTAACTGACTTTGGAACTCTCAATGTTGTAATTGATAGACAAGCTCCAAATACAGAAGTGTATTTATTGGATACTGACCATTATGCAATCGGTCATTTACCGGGCAGATTTTTCAAGACTGTTGATGTAGCACCAACTGGTGATGCGACCAACTTTGCAATTCTGTCTGAATGGACTTTGATTGTAGATGCGCCAAAAGCTCACGCAGCAGTCTACGATTTATCAACCACTTAATTGATAACTAATTAAAAAAGGGCGGGTAAAACTGCCCTTTTTATTGAGGGGTGTTTGTTTTTTTTAAACCTTTAACCTTTATAGTTAATTCTAAATGATTGTTTGCGAACACCTCTCACTAATTTTAAGGAAATTTTATGAGTAAAAAACTTTTAAATCACGACCCGGTTACTGGACGTAAAACACATTTGAAAGAAGATATTGATGGTTTGAGTTACGAAACAGAGGTCGATGTTACTAATGTTTTAAAATACACTAGGGAAAAAGAGGCTGAACATCAAAAAGGCTCTATGATTGGTAATACACAAAAGCACCATCAGAAAATAGCTGAAATACCTGAAACTCTTTATTACGATCTATTAACAAAATTAGGCAATCCAAAGCACAATAGAAAGGCTTGGATGAAATGGTTGCAAGACCCTGACAATAAATTATTCCGCACTACAACTGGAAGATTAGTATGAGTATAAACACTTATTCAGAATTAAAAACTGCAATTGCTAACTTTTTGGCAAGAGACGATTTGACTTCTCGCATACCAGAATTTATTGAAATTGCAGAGGCACGGATTAATCGCGAATTAGAAACTCGCGAACAAGAAAAACGCGCCACAGCATCTTTAACAGCAGATAATCAGTACGTTTCTTTGCCTTCTGATTTAAGGCAATTAAGAAGTGTTAAGCTGAATAAAAACCCAATTGTAACTTTGGAATATAAATCTCCTGATATGCTTGACCAAGAATACTCGTCCGCCGGGACGGGAGTGCCTAAAGCATACTCCATCATTGGTCAAGAGTTAAAATTAAGACCAATACCTGATGCTAGTACTACTGCAGAAATAATCTATATAGGAAATGTTGAGGCATTAAGTGACTCTAATACTTCTACAACTTTGCTTATTCGCTCGCCTGACGTTTATTTATATGGCGCGCTTGTAGCCGGTTATGACTACTTAATGGACACTCAAAATAGTGCAAATTATAATGTCAAGTTTGCGACAGCTATTGAAGAAATAAGGTATGATGAGGAGCGCTCTTCATACTCTCAAGGAAGAATCCAAATGCGCTCATCATATTCACGACAAGTCTCAATGAGGTAAAAAATGGCAAAATCTAATTACTTAGAAAATAAAGTACTTGACCATTTTTTAGGTACTGCAAGCACATCTGCGCCATCTAATGTTTATGTTGGACTTTTTACGTCTAACCCAACAGATGCCGGAAGTGGAACAGAAGTATCTGGAAATGGTTACGCAAGAAAAGTGGCAGCATTTAGTGCGGCTTCTAGTGGCGCTACATCAAATAGTTCAGCGATAGAATTTACAGCCTCTGGCGGTTCTTTCGGAACAGTAACTCACTTTGGAGTCTTTGATGCTAGTTCTTCCGGTAATCTTTTGTACCACGGAGCGCTAACTGCAAGCAAAGTAATTGCAGACACAGACACATTAAAAATTTCCGCTACTGGATTATCAATAACAGAAACGTAAAATTATGGCTTTAGTAATTAAAGACAGGGTAAAAGAAACAACCGAAACTAGTGGCACTATCACTTATGTATTAGAGGGTGCATCTACTGGCTTTGAATCTTTTGCATCTGTCGGTAATGGCAACACAACTTATTATTGCTGTACTGATGGGACAAACTTTGAGATTGGTATTGGCACATATACATCTAGCGGTACAACTTTAGCTAGAACTACAATATTGCAAAGTTCTAATTCCGATAATGCGGTCAGTTGGGCAGATACTAGTGCTAAAAGTATATTCTGCACCTTACCAGCTGAAAAGATAATCTTTCAAGATGCAAATGATGTAGTCCCAGAGGTCGATTCAACAGCAATTACTTTTAGTATTGCATTAGGAGGTTAAATGGCAAACGTACTTAAATCAGATGTAAAAAGAATAACCACTGCGGATGGTGCAAGCGCTTATCATTTAGGATTTGCAGATGTTTTAATAACTGTTGGTAGTGGAAAGACATTAACCTTAATCGGAGTGACTATTGCCAGCATCACGACAGCAACTGTCAATGCAACTGTCACTTTGCAAAAAGCCGGGGCGGGTACTAAAGCGCATATAATAGGAGCAAATACTCCGGTTGCTGATGGACAAGCGATTTATTTTCCAATGAAACACGTTTTAGAAGCTACTGATGTTTTGGTTGGTCAATGTTCTGCTGACGATAGTGTTGATATTGTTTTTAGTTATTTGGAGCAATCATAGATGTATATAGGTAATCAACCCGCTCAATCCTTTGCTACAGTTACAAGCCAAACTATAAATGGTAATGGCGGAGCAACTTATACATTAAATAGGGCAGTAAATTCCGCAGCCGAACTTGAGGTATTCGTTGAGAATGTGCAACAGCAACCAACTGTCGCGTATACAGCTTCAAGTACCACATTAACTTTTACTGCAAACGTACCTTCCGCCACCGGCAATATTTATGTAATCTACAGAGGTTTGGCGCAGAATGTTGGGCAAGATGAAAATGCTCCAAGATTGATAGGCGATAATACTCTTACTGGTGACCAAACGATTACTGGTGATGTAACAGTTGGTGGCACAGATTTATTTGTAGATACTTCAGCCGAAAAACTTGGCATTGGAACTGCTACGGCAAATCAGCTACATCAAAAATTAAATATATATAGTTCTTCAGAAGCTGGGATACAGTTTATGAATGATGCTACTGGTGTTGCAAATAGTACAGATGGTGCAAGAATATCCGTCTACGAAGATGATATACAATATACAAATTATGAAAGTGCTGGAAAGCAAATATTCAATGTAGGTACTAATGGTGGTACTAAAGCAATGGAGATTAGTTCGGCTGGTCATATACTAAAACCAGTGCAACCAGCTTTTCACGCTGGCACTGCAACTGGCAGTAATACAAGTGGTGACGGAAATGGTGTTGGTGCTGATTTTGCTGGGTTAGAAAGAGTTTCTACTAATATAGGCTCACATTATGCAACTGGAAACGGAAGATTTACAGCACCAATAGCTGGAACTTATTTTTTCCACGGACAAGCAATATCAAAAGCAACAAGTACAAATTCTGGTGCAATAGAAATGAATTTTAGAAAAAATGGAGGGCATATTCAAGATACTTTTGCATATAGTAACACAGGTGGTTTATCCAAACATACACAATTATCCATTCAAGCTACTGTTACCTTAGCAGTAAATGACTATGTTAATGTAAGATTTGCATATGAAGGTGCGCACGGAGGTGGGTATAGTGTGTTTGGTGGATATTTAATAGGATAAAACAATATGGCACTCTCAAAAATAAATCGTAATTCATTAAATACTGGAATATCGGATAGTTCGGATGCAACGGCTATTACTATAGATAGTAATGAAAAAGTTTTAATAGGAAATGGGAATACTTCTGATTCTGACACTGCTGGATTATCTTGTGAATTTGCAGCTGGTGGTAACTATGTAGCTCACTTTGAAAACACTACTAATGCTACACCTTATACTGTTGCTATTACTGAACCTTCAAGTGCTGGTACTGGCTATCCTTTATTATGGGTTGGAAGTCCTAGTAGTGGATATTTAAGAGTTGATAGTGGAACTGGAATTGTAACAGAATCAAAGAAACCAGTATTTATGGCTAAATTTCGTGGATTTGAAAGTAGTGGTACTGTTACTAATCCAGCTAGTAATTATCAAGCTACTCCTATAAATATAGGGTCACATTTTAATAGTACCACTGGTGTATTTACAGCACCGACAGCTGGAACTTATATTTTCTTTGGGTCTATATTGTCTGCTAACAATGCTGTTGTAGTTAGAATATATTTTGAAAAAAATGGCAGCATTATTATGAACAATCAGCACGAAGCAAGAACTACAGAAGGACACTCTTCTTATGGCAAGTCAATGTGTCACGCTATTTTTACTTTGGCTGTAAACGATACTATAGAATTAGTTGTTTCTCAAGATAGCACTAATACTTTTTATGCTACAAATGATTACGGCTATAATTCATTTTCAGGATATTTAATAGGATAACAAAAACAAGGATAAAAACTATGGCAGATTATACTGTAAAATTAACAGACACAGAAGACAAAGCAATGTCTTACTGCGCTTTATCTACTCAAGATTGGGTGGATAATGCTCTTAAAAACAGAGCGAGAATAGCCAAAGATGAAATCATTGCAGCTAATACAGCACATTGTAACGCAAATGATATTCAAATCGCTACTGGCGAAGATGCTCAAGTAACCCAAGCCTTTACTCTTAAAGTTGTAAAAACGGCTGAAGAAGTAAACAAAGAAGCAGAAAAAAATACTCCCCCTAAATAAGGAAATATAAATGAGTTATATTGGCAAAACCGCATCATCTGCTACACAGAATATTTTTAAATTTGTGCCGTCTAGTTCGGCTACCACTGTAACTGGCGCAGATGCATTCGGAAGAGTTTTATCAATGCCATCCAATCAGGATGCAGTTTCTGTATTTTTAAATGGAATATTATTATTGGGGCGAGGTGTTGATTATTCTTTATCTACTAGCACTGTAACTTTTACATCTGCCTATGCAATCTCTGACGAAATTATCATTATTACTTTAGAGCCTTTTGCCGTTGCAGATCATTTAAAAAAATCTACTGGTGGTACTATAGAAGGTGGTTTGACAGTTAATGGTGCTTTTACTTCTAAAGGCATTGATGACAATGCTGATGCTACTGCCATAACAATTACATCTGCTGAAGCAGTAGGAATAGGTACAAGTTTAACTCCAAATAATTATAGTGGTTATCAAGTTTTAACTATAGGTGGTTCTAATGCAACTACTGGTTCTGCTTTTGATTTAGAAGATAGTGATGGAAATATAGAAGCTCAAATATCTGGTACTGCTGGTAGATTATATTTAGATGCTGACTCTGGTGGTGCAACTGCTAGTAGTTTTATGCACTTGGGTGTTGATGGTAACCAAGTTCTTAAACTTGATGATTCTCGTAATGTCACTATTGCAAACGGCAACCTTGTCATAGGAACAAGTGGTAAGGGAATAGATTTTAGTGCAACAGGCGATGGAACAGGTGCAAATCAACACGAATTATTAGATGACTATGAGCGAGGTACTTGGACACCTACTCTTCCAAGTGGTGGAACAATTGATGCCATAAGTTCTGCTACTTTTACAAAAATTGGTAATGTAGTTCGTCTTGGTTTTTACATAACAATGAGTAGCATACCCAACAATAGTAGTGCTTTTTATATTGGAGGTTTACCTTTTGTAGTTGCTTATGATGGAGCTGGTGGTCAACATTATCACGGAGCAGGAGCAATAACATACGTTGGGGGACATAACATAAATGGTTTTGGTATGCTTCCACCAACTCCGTGGACAAATAATGATGATCTTTATTTTCATAGAGGTGACGGCAATTCTAGCACAGTAACTAATTCAAATATGCACGGTTGTCCATATATAATATGTGCAACAAGTTATATAACAAATGCTTAAAGGAATACTCTAGTGTATTGCTAGAGTTGGAAGCCTAAAAAGGAAAAACAATATGGCAAATGGTGATATTACCAAAGAATACGAAAATGATAAGATAGAAGTGGTAGGAACTTGGAATATTCAAGTTCGTAAAGCCACTATACTTATGGAAGAACAAGCTGATGGAAGTAAGAAAGAACTTACTCGTTCATTTCATCGTAATGTGTTGCAACCATTTAATTCAGAAAAAGGTTCTGATGATAAATGGACACATACTGAAACAGATTTAAGTAGTGCTGATGCAGATGTAAAAGCGATTGCAACGGCTGTATGGACAGATACTGTGAAAGCTAATTATAAAACATTTACAGAAAGTCAAAACATTGTCTAATGCACGAAATCTTGCCACCCTCTTAGGAACTTCTAGTACTGTACCTAGTGCTAAAATGCCAACTGGTTCTGTAATCCAAACTGTATCCGTAAGTATTTATAGTGATGCATATACAAGTGCAACTTCTGCTACTGCTCTATCAGCTTTTGATTTAACTATAACTCCTTCAGCAACAAGTTCTAAAATTTTCTATAATGTTACTGGTGGACATCAAAGTTATGCATCTGCTTCAGAGCATTTAAAGATTTGGTTTTATACAAGTATTAATGGTGGTTCTTTTGGTAATGCAAATCCAGCTGGTGGAACAAATACTTGGCAATATTCACATATGGGTGGTGATGCGTGGGGTCATTCTATGTCACATAGTATTCTTTTATCACCCAATACAACTGGTGCAGTAATAGTTAGACCTTATTATTCAACTCACGATGGAAGTGGTGCAGTATTTTTTAGTTCAAATCCTAATGTTTGGACAGCAACAGCTTTGGAGATTAAAGTGTGAGTTATACAAGTGAAAAAGTAATTAAGGCTTTAAAAGTTTTAGACATAAAAAATTATTCATATTGTGGTGATGCACCTAAAGATGAAGCAACATTTTTAAAAGGTTTTTCAATACATACTGGCACAGAAACTTTAGAAGATGGATTAGTTGTAGCTAAAACTAGTAATAATCCAGATGATTTTGGATTTACTTGGGCAGAAATAAAAACTGAGATGGATAAATTATAATAAATGCTTTCAGTATTTTCGCTTTCGGAAAAATCATTATCTGGTGCTTTTTCATTTAGCGTTGCACAAGGTGCGTTTACAGCAGATGCTAGTGTTTCGACATCTGCAACAAGAGTACAAGCATTTAATGCGAGTATAAGCGGTGATGCATCAACCACTTGTAATGCTGTAGAAGTATTATTTGGCGGATCTTCTGTCAGCGCAAGTGCAACTGTAGGTGCTGGTTTTGTCAGGGTAAGGAATGCAACTGCATCTTTTACTGCTGATGCAAGCGCAACTAATACTGCAATCAGGGTTCAGAAATTCGCATCATCTGTATCAGGCGACGCGAGTACAACCAATAATGCTGTAAAGGTATTAATTGGAAGTGCATCAATATCAGCGGATGCCACTGCAACATCAAGTGCTATAATAGTTTATTTTGGTGGAGCATCTGTTAGTGCAAGCGCGACTGTAGCTGATGGATTTACTAGAGTTAGATCAGGGAATGCATCTTTGACGGCTGATGCAAGTGTTGTATTTGATTCAGAAGTATTAGGTGAAAAATGGGTTGATGAAACTGATGATGATTCCACCTGGTCGGAAATTAATCCGGCAGTTGCATCTTGGTCAACACAAACACAAACAAACACTAATTGGGGTGTACAATGATTGAATTTGGTCAATGGTTACCAGACCAGCCTATTACTCAAAACAAAGGTGTGTTTGAGGCTAAAAATGTTATACCGGGCGCTAAAGGCTATCGTTCATTTAAAGGCCTATCTCCTTACTCCGGTGTTGCTACAAATAAAATCTTAGGTGCTTTTTCAGCAAAAGATTATTCTAATAGCCAAACAATCTATGTTGGCGATAGTGGGAAGTTATACAAGTTTAATGCGGCTGACAGTTCATTAAGTGATATTTCAAAATCAGGTGGGTATTCAACTTCTTCTGATGATAGATGGAGATTTACTCAATTCGGTGAATCAGTTATTGCTACAAATTATGATGATAATATTCAAAAAATAACAGCATCTGCGGGTGGTTTATTTGCTGACTTATCGTCTGATGCGCCTAAAGCAAAATATATAACTACTGTTAGAGATTTTGTTATGGTTGCAAATACCCACGATGCAACAGATGGCGCTGTTCCAAATCGTGTTAGATGGTCTGGTTTGGGTAATGAAACTCAATGGGCGGTGTCTGCGACGACATTATCTGATTTTCAAACTCTGTATGGTTATGGCTCAATAACTGGTATAGTTGGCGGAGAGTATGCAACCATTCTTTGTGAGAGAGGCATATTCCGGTGTACTTTTGTAGGCTCGCCTTTGGTTTGGCAATTTGACGCGGTTGAAACTCAAAGAGGCTGTTCTGTGCCGGGCAGTGTAACTTCAATTGGTAATAATGTATTTTATCTTTCTGACGACGGGTTTTATATGTTTAATGGCTCGCAATCAAAGGCAATTGGTGCAGAGCGGGTTAACAGATGGTTTTTAGATCAATATAATATTGCATATGCGGATAATTTAACTTGCGCATCTGATCCACAAAATCAAATTGTTATGTGGTCTTTTACAAGTAATGATAGCGGTGACGGAACACCGGATAAAATATTAATATATAATTATGCTGTTGATAAATGGTCTTATTTAGTTGTAACCGCAGACTTAGTTATACCATTATTTAGTAGTGGATATACTCTAGAGCAATTAGACAATATTTCCTCAAGCATAGATGCTTTGCCTTCTTCATTAGATAGCGCAGTATATAAGGGTGGTGCTTACTTTTTTGGCGCTGTGAAAGATAAAAAAATTCAGACTTTTGGTGGTTCTACTTTAGAGGCAGAAATAATCACCGGCGAGTTTGAGTTGCAACAAGGCAAGCATACTTTAGTTAATAAAGTGTACCCGGTGCATAAAGGCGGGACAGCATCAGTTAGTGTTGGTTCAAGAAGAAACTCGCAAGATGATGAAACTTTTACAAGTTCATCTTCAGTTAATTCTGCTGGATTTGCACCTATAAGGAGTTCCGGAAAATACCATAGAGCAAAGATTGGCCTATCAGGAACTTGGTCAGAATTACAAGGGATTGATTTTGAATTTGCATCAATGGGAAATAGGTAATGGTTGATTTTAACTTTAGGAAATTACCTTATTTTGGCGGTTCAGAAAGAGAAGTAGCATTTGCGGTTAATAATTTAATTGATGGAAAGATTAATGCAACTGGATCAGTTACATTAACAAATAGTGCAACTTCAACAACTGTCAATGACAAAAGGGTAAGTGCAGACAGTATTATTTTATTTATGCCAACAAGCGCTCACTCCGCAGCGGAAATTAGTGGCGGGTCAATGTATGTTTCAACGAGGTCTAAACAGAGCTTTGTTATTACTCATTCAAGTTCGACCAATACGCGCGCTTTTGGATACATAATTTTAGGCTAAAATGATTATAGAAACAATTGGTGACTTGCGCAGTTATGCTAAAGAGTTTCTAAGGTGCTTGAGCTTTTTTAAACCGGCGATGGATTTAGTTAAAACTCATAATGAGTTAGATGTATTTTCAATGCTGGTTAGAGGAGATGCTTATTTAGTGTCTTTAAAGAAAAGCGCCGGTGTTATTGAAATAGTAAAATATCCTCGTTTTACTTCTTGTAGAATATGGTTAGCCGGTGGGGATATGGATGAATTAATAGATTTTTATCCTAAAATACATAAATGGGCAATTAGAAAAAACTGCCAAAAACTAGAAATATTTGGTCGCAAAGGATGGGCGCGCATTCACAAAGACCATAAACCAACTTCAGTATTATTAGTAAAGGAGCTTTAAAATGAGTATGGGTGGTTCTTCCTCACAAACAACAACAACATCTGCACCCGCTTATGCACAACCCTATTTAGAAGGGATATTGCAAGAGGCATCAAAGATATATAAAACGGGTCAAAAGCCATTTTATCCCGGCTCTACCAATGTTGGTATGGCGGGTGAGACAGATTTTGCATTAAATCAAATGCGGGATACTGCTATGGCGGGTAATCCAATTTTAAAGAATGCAAGCACTTTAGCGCAAAACACTCTCAAAGGTGACTATCTTAATTATGATAATCCTTATTTACAAGGTGCAATAACGAGAGCCACAAACCCATTAATAGAGAATTTTCAGACATCGGTTGCACCGGGCATTGATAGTCAATTCGCGGGGTCTGGAAGGTTTGGTTCAGGGTTATATGCTCAATCAAGGAATAGAGCAGAAGATTCTTTAACAGATAGTTTGGCTGATAAATCAATGGATATTGCATATCAAAATTATGCAAATGAACGCGCAATTCAAGATGGTCTTTTAAATCAAGCGGATGCGCTAAGTCAGCTAGAATATGGCGATGCACAAATGTTAGCAAACATTGGAAAAACCAGAGAAGATTATGCTCAAGCGGATTTAGATGACCAAATTGCCAAATTTGATGCAGAGCAGTCTCAGCCATTTGATTTTTTAAATGCATACTCAGATTTGATTAATAAAGGCACTTATGGCCAACAAAGTACACAACCAGTTTCTCAGGATAAGGGAGGCCAATTGCTTTCAACATTAGTAACATTAATGAATTTAGGAGCATAATAAAATGAATTTAGGTACATTCTTCAGCACATTAATGAGTGCCAATCAAGCCAATCAAGCGCCAGCAACTCCAAACTCTGTCGTTCCACCCTCTGTTATTGCCACTCCAAAACCTAATATTCCTTCATTGCCTATGGCAAAGCCAAGATTTAGTAATGTTCCACTTCCAATGGCTAAACCAGAACCGCCAAAACCAACCTTTATGCAGAATTTAGGTAGGAACTTACAAGGCTTTGTTAAGCCTCAAAATGAAATGCAAAGAAAGGCAAACTTAGCTTTTGCAGCAAAATTAGCGCAAGCATCAAGGCCGCAGTTGGGTGTTTTAAACAAAGGAATAGGCGCAACCATTGGTAATCTTGGAGAGGCATTGCAATCAAGAGAGGAAGCACTAGCACCCAATATACGTCAGCTGGGAAATGTTTTAGTTAAGATTAATCCTGATGGAAGTGTTGAGCCTTTATATGACCCCAATACTGGAGAAGATGAAACTTTATCAAACACTCTTCAAAAAG
>Ga0115012_10000720_pt1 | contig 18887 bp, 12 predicted proteins | sample TroAtlMetagenome_FD_88706 | JGI IMG/M metagenome (GOLD analysis project Ga0115012, IMG submission 88706) | Marine eukaryotic phytoplankton communities from Atlantic Ocean - Tropical Atlantic ANT10 Metagenome | ecosystem: Environmental > Aquatic > Marine > Oceanic | place: Tropical Atlantic...
CCGGACAAGGAGGCAACGGCAACTGGGATGGAACACCAGCAGGAACACCTACCTATCTGACCCTCACCCTTGGCGATCTACCTCGTGGCACCTACCAATGGACATCTTTCCATCACGACACCGAGAATGTCCATGGATTCTTCCAGATTGAAATATCCACTGATGGCGGAGCGAGCTTTGAGAACCTTGGTCAGGAGTTTTACATGTCCGACAGCACTTCCGGAGGCAACCCCAACTCCGACGACTCAGTCAATGGCTTCACTGGAACCGAAGACGGCGCAACTGGCGCAGGAACACTTACCTCAACAACAAACCTCGAGTTTACCGCCGGAGGTGATGATGTCGTTTTGCGTTTCGCCCCTCTAAGTAATATCGCAGTGCACCGACAACTCTTTGCCGTTAACGGATTCATACTACGGCGCACAGGAGGAAACCGCCTGAGAATCACTGACTTTTCCCGCGATCCCAATACCGACGAACTCAGTGTTAGCTGGGAGAGCAAGCCCGGAAAACTCTACAACCTCCGAAGCACTCTCGACCCCTCTTCCACAAAACCCGAAGACTGGGAACTCCTCGAACCACACGAGGACATCGCCGCAACTCCTCCCCTGAACACCCTCGTCATATCTCGTCCCGCTGACGGCGAGCGCTATTTCGTCGTCGAGGAGTTCAATGCCCCACCGCTCACCGTATTCACCGAAAACTTCGAAACTGGAGGCGCAGGATGGATCGCGACCTCCGAGGGAGCCGGCACCACAACTGAGTGGGAGCTTGGCACACCAGACCCCGACCTCTTTGGTGGCCCTCCAGCAGCAAGAAGCGGGAGCCAATGCTATGGAACGGATCTGGACGCCTACTATGTTGAGGACACTCTGATTCGGCTGCAATCGCCACCGATCGACCTGAGCGGAATCGTCGGGGGGAACATCAGCTATTTCCAGTGGAGAGACATCGAGGAAACTTTCGATAGCGCCACCGTGAGACTCCTGGATGCAAGCAACAGCTCGGAACTCGCAATCCTCGCAGGCTCCTTGGACGGCCTTTCGACAAGCTGGGAGGAGGTCTCTCACCCCATTCCTGCAGAAGCCGAAGGCATGACAGTGATCCTCGAATTTGTTCTCCAGAGTGACGACATCGGCAATCAAGCAGGCCTCTACATTGATGACATCTCCATCCAGGGACCTGCTCTCTAGGCGAGCCGAATGACAAAAAGGAATACGGGAAGCAATCCGAGCAGCGAGATATAAGCCTCTCTCAGGGTAAGTAATTGTATTACGCCTGAGACGTTCTCAGCCGAGAAGCCTGTCAGGTTGTGAGACCGCGACGCACAGACGCGCAGGTTTCCTTTGAACTACCCTGCCTGCGATACTCCCAATGAAAACGCTCTTTCTCTTGCTCCTCTCTCTCTACGCAGCGTCCTCCCTCACGTGGGCCGGAAAAATATATTTTACAGACCGCGGCTCGGGACGGGTTCATAGAGCAAACTTAGATGGATCGGATCTCGAGACTCTCTCCACCCTGACAGGGTCGAACCTCCGTGGTATCACCCTTAACCCGGAGGAAGGGAAAATGTATTTTTGCGATAATGGAGGGAACACCATCTACTGCGCCGATCTCGACGGCTCTAACCGCTCTCCTATCATATCCACTGATCTCAGATTCCCAGCTGACATCACATTCGACTCCATCTCTCAGAAACTCTACTGGTGCGACCGCGACAACGACCGTATCGAGCGCGCAAATCCCGATGGTAGCGAGCGTGAGACCATCATTGAGACTGACCAACCCTACTTCCTGGATCTCGACCCAGCGGAAGGCAAGATCTACTGGGGGCACTTCTCTATTGGCAGCATCTTCAGGGCCAACCTGACCGATGGAACTAATGTTGAAACGATTGTCAGCGGTCTCACTACTGTCCGTCAGGTCGAGCTCGACCTTGGCAAGGGCTATATTTACTGGTGCGATCGCAATGCCACTCCATCCCGGATTCAGAGACGTCTCATCGAGGGTGATCAGGTTGAAACCCTTTATCTCGGACTCGATACCCCGCACGGGATGAGCCTCGATATTCCAGCCGGAAAGATTTACTGGGCCGATACCGGCACCAACAACCGTCCAGGCAGCATTGGAGCCCGCTCCCTCTGCCGCGGGGATATGGACGGGAGCGGCCCCCTTGAGATTCTCATTACGCTATCACAGCCTTGGGATGTCGCTCTTGATTCTACCATCACCAGTTACACCGATTGGCGTCAGCGCTACCTGCCTGCTAATACAGAGCTCGATGGGCCGGGCGACGACATCAACGGCGACGGCATCCAGAACGGCATCGCCTACGCACTTGGCGAAAGCTTACCAACCCTCTCCCTCTCCCCCCCCGCTCTTCACTACACCCTGCGTAGAAATGTCAACGATCTCGACAACCTCCGCGTCGAATTGTCTATGGATCTTAAGACGTGGCGACATAACGATGATGGCGAGGGCATTGTCAGCATGAACTTCCCTGCGCCGGGGCTTCCAGACGCTCCATTCCAGCTTATCCGCAGCGAAGTGGTTCCTCCATTCGATACCGCTGAGCAGCTTTATCTCCGCCTCGTCCTACCCTGATGTCCGGCCGCAGGCTCCGTAGATTTTGAATAACTGCCATCCACGATTAAAGCTGTCCACCTCAAGGATCACCCTCCAGCTAAATATCGAATAAGCAACAAGAGGGGCGAGCGGCTTGTAGGGGCCACCGGCCAGTGATAAGAATGAACCAAGATGCCAACGCCTCTCTCCCTCTCCTCCATCATCTTCACACGCCCAGCGATTCTGGCATTCACTCTCTCCTTTTTGTACTCTTCGGAGTCACAAGCCGAACCCTGGTTTCTGCATCACTTTGGCGAATTACGTGCCTACCATGGAGACTGGCTTGCGGTTTGCGAAGATAGTGGACGCGGAAAGTATCGTACGGTGCAAATCGTACTTAGACCCGGAACGACTAACACGTTTTTCGGCCAGAGTCGTTTGACTCTCGGAAGACTCTCCAACGGAGATTACTCAATTGACGTCTACGACGAGGGCATGCCCTCACGGGAGATCGGCCCGATCGTCTTCACCTTCGATCGAACGAGGATCGAACTGAAACCGACCCAATGGCGCAGCGGAACCGCCGCCTATAAAAACGTCGCCGAAACGATCACCGTCACCGACCCTGTCTTATCAAGAGACTTTGTCCGCCGCATTAAGGCCGGACGATGGTTGACGGTGAGCTACAAAGGCGGAGACGCTACGTTTTCGCTCCGCGGAGCAACCGGCTCGCTATCAGCAATTGAGACCCATCGGAGGAATCGGAAACAGTGACGTTCTGCCTTCTTGAGAGCATAAATTCTGCACGGCGACGCCCATCTACGGCGTTTGATCCAATCGCCACCTCGCACAGGGCATACGAATACGAAGAGGAGGCCTAGAAGGTCGTTTTACCAGCCTCTCACCAGTGGCGGAGTAACTACCACGAAAAACCGCCGGCGCAGAGCACCTTAAAGCCAGTAATTTTGACCTGCTTCTCGAAGAATAGCTCTTTCTTTCCGAGGAGCAAAGCCCGGAATATCCACGCGCAACTGAGCCTTTGGAGGTTGCAGTTCCAACCTATCTGGCGTCCGGCCCCTCGCGGCGCCTTGACTAAAAAGGAAATTCTCTTCAGTAACGGCGTTCCGAACCAGTAGTTCCCGTATCTATTCCCGCCCCTAACTACGAACTCATGTCAGCCACCGCCCCCTCGGCAGCAGCCAATCACGATAAACTCATGGTCGTTAACCGGGGCGAGATCGCCATCCGGGTCTTCCGCGCCGCAACTGAGCTTGGTCTTCGAACTGTCGCGATCTATGCAGAAGAGGACCGCTTTTCCCGGCACCGCTTTAAAGCAGACGAAGCCTACCAGCTTCGAAAAGAAAAAGGACCTGTGGGTGCCTATCTCGACATTGAGGGCATCATCTCTCTCGCTATCGAGAAGGGTGTCACCCTGATCCATCCGGGCTACGGCTTCCTGTCTGAGAATGCAGATTTCGCTCGTGCCTGCAGGGAAGCAGGCATCAAATTTATCGGACCTGATCCAGAGATGCTCGATGCTATGGGCGACAAAGTGTCTGCTCGCGCACTTGCTAAGAAAGCACGAGTCAATACCCTGCCAGGGACTGAGGACCCTGTATCAGACCGCGGAGAGGCTCTCGCTGTTGCCCGCGATATTGGGTTCCCCCTGATCATCAAGGCCGCTTTCGGTGGTGGCGGGAGGGGTATGCGTGTCGTCGAAAAAGAAGAGGACCTTGACTCCCTTCTGGATCAGGCGCAGGCCGAAGCTGAAAACGCCTTTGGCAACCCTGCCGTCTTCCTCGAACGCTTCGTGGGCCAAGCCAAGCATATCGAGGTTCAGATAATGGGCGACCATCAAGGCAATATCGTGCACCTCCATGAGCGCGACTGCTCCGTTCAGCGTCGCCACCAGAAGGTCATCGAGATTGCTCCCTCCGTCGATCTCGACGAAACAGTCCGCCACGACCTTTGCGCCGCTGCCGTTCAGGTTGCCAGAGAAGTCAAATACAACAACGCGGGCACCGTCGAATTTCTTCTGGATGGTGATACAAACGAGTGGTTTTTCATCGAGATGAATCCCCGGATTCAGGTGGAACACACCGTAACCGAGATCATTACCGGTGTGGATCTTGTCCGCTCGCAGATTCTTGTCGCACAGGGACACAACCTCTTCGAAGAAGTCGTCGACATCCCCGCCCAGGAAGACATTCCTCGTAACGGCTATGCGGTGCAGGCCCGGATCACTACAGAGGATCCTTCCAATAACTTCTCTCCCGACTACGGCAGGATTCTCAACTACCGCTCCGCGGCTGGCTTCGGCATTCGTCTTGACGCTGGCACAGGGGATGCGGGGTCAGTCATCACGCCCTTCTACGATTCCATGCTGGTAAAGCTGACCGCCTTCGGACCGCGATTTGAGATCGCCCTGCAGCGCATGGATCGCGCCCTCCGGGAATTCCGGATCCGCGGTGTGAAGACGAATATTCCCTTCATCGAAAACGTGATTCTCAACGAAACGTTTCGCTCCGGAAAGGCAACCACTCGGCTGATCGACACCAATCCCGACCTGTTCAATTTCCGGCCACGCCGAGACCGGGCCACCAAGTTGCTAAACTATCTCAGTGACATCACCGTTAACGGCAATGATACGGCCAAGGGCTACAAGCTGAGCGCCGCCCTCCCGAGCCCGCGAATACCAGCTTGTGATGTGCGCGCGCAAATGCAACCGGGATCGCGCAATAAGCTTCTCGAGCTCGGACCAGAGGGCTTTGCCAACTGGATTCGCAACTCCAAGCCACTGCTGATCACTGACACCACCATGCGCGATGCCCACCAGTCGCTCATCGCTACCAGGATGCGGTCGGTCGACATGCTCAACATCGCAAGCTACGTAGCCCAGAAAACACCCAATCTCTTCAGCCTCGAGATGTGGGGTGGCGCCACTTTCGACACCACAATGCGATTTCTCAAGGAGAGCCCATGGGATCGTCTCCGCGAATTACGCGAACGCATTCCCAATATCTGCTTTCAAATGCTCTTCCGCGGCTCCAACGCTGTCGGCTACTCCAACTACCCTGACAACGTGGTCGAAGGGTTCATCAAGCACTCTGCCGAGGCCGGAATGGATATCTTCCGGATCTTTGACTCTCTCAACTACCTTCCCAACATGCAAGTGGCCATGGAGGCTGTGCGGGAGCACACCAATTCAGTGTGTGAGGCCGCGGTCTGTTACACCGGGGACATCGACGACCCGAAACGAGATAAATACTCTCTGAAATACTACATCAACAAAGCGAAGGAGCTTGAAAAAATGGGCGCCCATATCCTCGCGATCAAGGATATGGCCGGCCTGTGTCGCCCCTCCGCTGCGACTAAGCTGTTCAGTGCCCTGCGCGAGGAAATTGGCATCCCGATACATTTCCACACCCACGACAGCTCCGGCATTAATGCAGCCTCAGTACTCGCCGCCTCTGAAGCGGGCGCTGACATTGTAGACCTCGCGCTGGCATCCATGTCAGGATCAACTAGCCAACCCAACCTGAATTCCGTTGCTGCAGCACTCAGTGGACTTGAGCGCGACCCTGGCCTCGACCCAAACGCCCTGAATGCCATGTCCGACTACTGGGAGGAGGTGCTCGAGTTCTACGTTCCGTTCAATACAGCTCCACGCGCTGGCTCGGCGGAAGTCTATATTCATGAGATGCCAGGCGGCCAGTTCACCAACCTCAAGGAACAAGCCAACGCAATGGGGCTCGGCCACCGCTGGCCAGAAATCGCCCGCACTTATGCGGAAGTGAACCAGCTTTTCGGTGATATCATCAAGGTGACCCCAAGCTCCAAGGTTGTCGGAGACATGTGCATGTTCCTTATTACGCGAGGGATCAAACCTGAAGCGGTGACCAGGCTTGAACCAGGTTCCGTCGACTTCCCTGAGTCGGTCATTGACATGCTCTGGGGAGGCCTGGGCCAACCCGACGGCGGCTGGCCTGCAGACGTACAAAAGGCCGTGCTTGGGGGCAGAGAACCTACGACCAGCCGTCCCGGCGATCTCGCCGAACCCATCAATCTCGAGACTACCCGCAGCGAACTCTCAACTACACTAGGCCGCACCGCCAATGACGATGACCTTTACAGTCACCTCATGTATCCCGCGGTCTTTGCTGAGTTTGACGAATTTATCAGAACCTACGGAAAGGTACAGGGTCTACCCACTACCGCCTTCTTCTATGGCCTCTCTATCAGCGAAGAAATCTCCGTTGAGATCGGACCGGGTAAGGTTCTATTCATCAAACTTATCGGCATCAGCGAACCCAACGCCGAAGGCCAACGCAACGTCTTCTACGAGCTTAATGGCATGCCTCGTGAGTGCGCAGTGATCGATCAGGCCCTCGCTCCAAAAAATGCCATCACCCGACTTAAGGGAGATCTGAACGACCCCCTCCAAGCAGTCGCTCCAATGCCCGGCATGGTATCCGAAGTTAATGCTGAGGTAGGAGCCAAACTAGAGGAGGGCGATCCCATCATCACCCTTGAGGCGATGAAAATGCTCACTACTATTTCTGCGAGCACCACCGGGACGGTAACTGAGATCCTTGCTCAGAAGGGCGACGCCGTTGAAACAGACGACCTCCTCGCCCGGTTGGAAAAATAGAGCCGCCAGAAAAGATCTTCACACCCAAGAAGTCGAAGATCCAGACACCCTTAATACCGCCTCCGGATGTGGATCGAAGGGCACGTCTTTTGGCGCGCTAACCCATGGCCTTGGAGGGTTCTGCCGAAAAACCCGGGGTTCACGTAGCCTCAAACTCGCCAGATTTCCTATAGTCCTATATCCGCAGCCCCCTCTTACCGTGAAGAGGTGGCTCGGGACGGAATCGAACCGCCGACACAGGGATTTTCAATCCCCTGCTCTACCAACTGAGCTACCGAGCCAATTACTCCAAGGACGCGGGAAGTTGCGTGCAAGGACGCGCGTTGGCAAGGCAAATCAGCGAGAAGACCACCAGATGTAAAAAACACCTCTCGCCGGAATTCCGCTTCTCACCGTATCTGCCCTCTTTCCACGCCTCCTAGCCACCAAGCGCCTTCAGCTACCTACCCACGACCCCCTATCCACTCAGGCCAGCAGCTCCCTCACGACCCTACCATGAACGTTCGTTAAACGCCGCTCAATCCCATTGTGGTAGAACGTTAAACGTTCGTGATCAAGCCCGAGAAGATGCAGCACCGTCGCGTGAAAATCGTGCCATGTCACCGGGTGCTCTTCCGCCTTCCAACCAATTTCATCAGTTGCACCATGGGCGATCCCCGGCCGCAACCCCGCCCCTGCCATCCAAACCGAAAAACCGCTCTTGTTGTGATCTCGTCCTGCCCCGACCTTTCCCTTCTCAGACTCACTGAAAGGGGTGCGTCCGAACTCCGTGGTAAAGAGAACCAGAGTCTCTTCCAGCATCCCCCTTCGCGAAAGATCCTCCAGGAGCGCTGCAACTGGTTGATCGATCCTTCCTGCCTCTGCACCATGATTCTTGACCACATCCCCATGGGCGTCCCAACTGAGCCGCGGACTCCCTCCGATGGGCCCCCCCGAAAACACCTGCACGAATCGCACTCCCCGCTCCAGCAACCGACGAGCCATCAAACAGCGCCGCCCACAATCATCGGTGCGGTCCGCTCCAATGCCGTACATCTCCTTGGTCGCTTCTGACTCCCCACTGGTATCCGTGACTTCAGGAATGGAAAGCTGCATGCGTGCCGCGAGTTCGTAACTGCGAATTCGGGCTGCCAGCAGATCATCGAGACCAGTCTGCACCCGGTGCTGATCGTTCAATTGCGCGAGCAGGTGCCGGGCTGCCATCTCCTGCTTACCCGAAATCACCTCAGAGGGAAAAAGGTCTCTTACTGGCCGATCACCTGCCCCGAACCGTATTCCCTGGTATTGAGCCGAGAGAAATCCATTCGTCCAATTGGAGGCTCCTCCATTTGGATCGCCCCGACCATCTGGCAACACGATGTAGGACGGTAACGACTCCGTGTCATTTCCAAGGCCGTAAGACACCCAGCTCCCCATGCTGGGGAAACCGTTGAACTCAAAGCCACTATTCTCAAAAAAGAGTGCCGGGGTATGATTGGCCGACTGCGAGACCATCGACCGAATCACCGTCAACTTGTCCGCCTGCGTGGCAATATGAGGGAACAGTTCAGATATCTCGAGACCGCTCTGCCCGCGTCGCTTGAATTCCCAGTCGTTCTTCCGCAAGGAGCCGATCTTACCAAAAAAGATATCCGGCTTGTGCGCCAGCTTGGCCTCCTGCCCGTGGCCCTTGACCAGCTCTGGCTTGAAATCAAACGAGTCGACATGACTCATGCCGCCCACCAGACAGATATGCACTACCTGCCTGGCCTTGGGCGCATGGTGACGCGAAACCCCACTCTGCCCTTTCGTAGAGTCATTCGTCAGTAAGCTCGCAAAAGCGGTCGCACCAATCCCCCGGGTCCCCCAACTCAAAAAATCGCGACGTGGTTGCACAGGAAACATCATTTCAATCAAGAACTACGAACTCATTACTGTTGAGCAGCACCCGTCCCAGTGCCGCCATTCCATGCTCGGTCGCGAACTCTACTGCCAACCGAAGCTCCTTCTCAGCAGCGTTTCGCCCATAGGCGAGTTCGAAGGAGCGCTCCACCTGTCGGCGAAGGTCATTCCCTGTCTCGTCTTTCACTCGTCGGGCTAGTCCCCGTGCCATCCGAAGTGCGAAGTCATTATTCAGCAAGGCAAGAGCCTGAAGTGGAGTCGTGGTCACCGATCGGCTGGGAGCCGTGGTGGAAGGATCCGGACAATCAAAAGCCTCAAGGATCGTGCTCCGTCGCCCACGTGGACTGAATCGATATATCGTCCGCCGATTCAGGTTTGGATCTCCTTCCTTATCGAAAGGAAAATAATAGGTCGTCCCGTTGTTGTTGTGCAGGGTAACATCCCTGAACCCCGGCCCCCCTCGCTCCCTGTTGAGCAAACCCGATATCACCAGCATTGCATCCCGAAGGCTTTCAGCATCAAGACGGACCGGTGACTTTCGCCACAGCAATCGATTATCACCATCGACCTTTCCTGCCTGCTCCGAGGGTCTGGAAGACTGCCGGTAAGCGCGTGACGTCACAATAAGTCGGTGCATATCCTTCAAACGATACTCATTCTCACGCAGCTTTCCCGCCAACCAATCCAAGAGAAGTGGATGGCTCGGCCTTCCTCCGCTAAACCCAAGATCATTTGGAGTTTTCACCAACCCCTGCCCAAAATGCAGATGCCATAGCCTGTTGGCCATAACCCTTGTAAAGAGCGGGTTGTTTTCAGCGGTAATCCACTCTGCAAGCTTTCTCCGCCTCGACGCATCCGGCGCATTTGCTGCCAGACCAAACTGCGCCGACGGCCCTCGCAGCGCTGCAACCCCACCGGGCGGGACCTCTTCCTTCCGTTTCAAGGCATGGCCGCGCTCCAGCAAGCGCGCAGGCCCAGGATGGGCATCTGCCCTCACCGTATAAACCTTGCGCTTACTGCCCTTAATACTTGCAATACCCTCACGTATTCGCGCGGCCTCAGCTCGTAAAATTTCTCTCTCCTTCCTCTCCCTCGGACCCAATGACGAGAGCAGCTCCGTGTCCGACACAAAGTTACTTTCTGCGCCCGCCGAGGCCGCTACTGCACCCGGGTTCAAAGCCCGATCATAGAACTGCGCTCGCAACACCTTGCCTCTCAGCAACGTCCCTGCCCCGGGCTTCGTGCCGTGCCGAAGACCAAATACGAGATGAGCCTGGCCGCTGGCGTAGGATTGAATCTTCGACCTGTAAGATTGGTCGTAAGGGAGCCCATTGCGGTAGCGCGTGATAGTGCCATCGGCTTGGTAGACAATCGCCACGTGCACAGCGGTCTTGTGGGCCTCCTGTTCAGGCGCACCGCCATGCACCTCAGACCGCTCAAAACGATTACTCCCCGCCATCCAGGCCCTGGCTGTTCGTTCGCCGAAGACGATCGAATCAAAGGTTGCCCCATCGTTAGTCTGAAGACCAATCACGCCACCACCCTTCTGCTCGAGGGTGTCGAGTTGGACCCAGGCTTCTAAAGTCTTTTCCGTGACATCTCCCACCAACGGCTCCGTCTTTACAAAACCACTCGATCCATCCAACACCAGAGCTCCGTTCTCGACCCGCGCACCTCCCATTGCCTTTCCATGAAGGCCACCCAGGCCGTCCTTGAGATCTCCTTCGAATTCCCACCGTGCCAATGGCTGGGGCAAGGCAGGCGCTTTTACCTCCTCTGAACCGGCTCGCCTGAAAAGAACCCGTTCGCGGCCCATCTTCTCGATCTCGCCTACTCGTTTCGAGATCTCATCCAACCGCTTACCGGCTGCGACCTTTTGGGCTAGCGCCGTCGAGTCTTCCACCTCCTGCTCCCGCCGATATACACCCCGTAATGTGGAGGCTAACTGATAGTATTCTCTCTGGGAGATAGGATCATACTTATGATCGTGGCAACGGGCACAATTTACCGTGAGACCTAGAAAGGTCTGCCCGACCGTGCCAGTGATATCCTCGAGCTCATCCTGACGGGCAGTTCTTCTCATGAACTCACTGCTCCCAATCACCGTGTTGTGCAGGCCCGCTGTCAGGAAAGCCACCGCTGACATTCCCTCAAACCCGGGCCGGAGATGATCCCCCGCGATCTGCATACGGGCAAACTGATCGTAAGGCATATCCTCGTTAAGCGCCTTGATCACCCAGTCACGATAGGGCCACAGGTTGTTGCGCGGACTGTTACGTTCAAACCCATCACTCTCTCCAAAACGCGCTACGTCCAGCCAATGCCGCGCCCACCGCTCGCCGTAGTGGGGCGAAGCCAGAAGATCATCCACCACCCGTAAGTAGGTCTCGTCAGTTGGATCTACCTCGAAAGCGCGCACCTCCTCCACTGACGGCGGCATCCCAACTAGATCGAAATAGAGCCGTCGCATTTGCGCCCGCGGCGACGCCATCGGAGAAATCTCTAGCCCATGCTCCCGCAGTTTTCTCGCCACGAAGGAATCGATCACATGCTCCTGATCATTGTCCGGTGGAACAACCTTAAGAAGAGGCTGCAACGACCACCAATCCTCACCGGCCCGATCCTCCGCTCCCGATCTCGGGGTATTAAGGCAAAGTATCCCGACTGAAACGAACAGCAGTTTGGGGAGGCTGATTCCGGAACTCATCGCAATTGCTGGATTGCAACCATTTCTGTGAATCCCTCGTGTGCCAAACCAAATTTTGACCATTCCAGAAAAAGAACCTTCGGAGCGCTTATTCAGCAGTCGGCCGGAACCTTGAGGCCAGCGCCGTTCACTTCTTTATCCCCTCAGCCCAAGTCGGCCCTCAACGGAGCTGTCAAAAGCAGAATGAACTGACCCTGACCTAGAATTAGATCAGTGATGGTCTTCCCGAATACGAAAAAATCGCATCCTCTCTCCTTCCATCAGGTAATTACGCTCAATAACTCTTCCCTGCCCCGGAATACCGGATTCATGGATATCCCAATGAACGAGATCAGCAGATCTCTCGACAGAGTATGTTCGCCCCATGGCGGCTGGAAATCGCAGTTTAAGCTGATCCATCTCTCCGACCGACGCTCGGCCTGCCATCACTTCCAACCAGAGAGAATCCGCTGCTTGATGGGCATGCACATGCAGCGAAATTCCGTTTAACACCAAACCCGAGGGAGAAAGCTGTGCCAACCCGCCAGGGGAGGCTGAAAATCCAAAAACTACCGACTCGCCAGCGGGAATAGACTGGTTCCAGTCGACATTCCTCACCGTGTAATGATTTCCGTCGCGATGAACGAGTTCCGCATTCCAGAAAGAAGAGATCTCCTCCTCCAGCTCGAATTCAAACTCCCACGAATTGATTGGGTGATTCGCCAGATTAGTAATCTTCGCCTCTCCGGTAAAGCCGGAGCCCCAGTCGCTTTGAACCGTAAAGTCCACCTCAGCCCTGATGTCGTGCGGAATGACCGGCCTGTTGGCCGGCTCTCCGCCTTCGTTACCATTTCCGGTTCCATCACCAAAATCTATATCGCTCGCTGAAAAGAAAGCCTCTCCGGCCGGATCGATACGTTGCCAGATCACATAAAGAACATGATGCCCTGTCCGCTGGGGTAAATTGACTGAGAACGTATAATAATGATCGTCTCGAATCGCTTGCGCTGCCCCGGGCAGAGCTTCGAGGTCGTCCCAGTTCAACGGCTGATCCGGAGACCATCCCTCTCGAGTGATAAAGGCCAGAAAATAACTCGGATCGTGGGGCACCCACGCATCGAAGATCACAGGATAAAGTCCGGGGTTGACCGGGGTAGCAGGCCAATCCCCACGCTCGAGGTTAAGTCCGGCATACTTCTCTCTCCCTGCCCCTGCCAGTTGACCATCCGGAATGATTTCTCGATAGGGGGCAATACTATCCCGGTCGTAATCGGGGACTACCCGGCTCACCTCATGCCAATCATAGAAAGCCTGTGTCCCGGCTGCCCCAATCGCAGCCAATGAGACTTCACGATCAGGGCTCTCGGGGTTTTCCTGAAAGATCCGGTAGACCCGACTTACTGGATCAAGGACAGATCCATGACCAAAGGAATCTCCAATGCCACTTACTAGAACCCCGGCCACGAGCATCGTCTGAAATCGAATCTGGATCAGAATTGACTGCCGAAGGGGCCGCTTGAAAAGGAAGCTCATAGGGAACAATGGACTGTCGCTCCATCATAGCTTTTCCGGTCGCCAAGGCGAACACAAGATCCCTCATAAAACTCCGGTTATTCGGCCGCTCCCTTAACCAGCTCAACTGCTTGACGAGCGAGTTGCTCAATGGCTCCCCAGTCTTCTTTTTCCACTAAATCACGTGGCGCTAGCCAGGATCCACCCACTGCGAGCACGTCCGGGGAGGAAATGTAGGAGACCAGATTATCCGGGCCCACTCCCCCAAGTGGGATATAACGCACCCCCAGGTGACGATAGGGCGACGCGACGTTCCCGAGATATCGCAACCCTCCCATCGCCTCCGCCGGAAAAAACTTCAGAACCCTGCAGTCAAAATCTAATGCCAACTCAATATCACTTGGTGTAGCAATGCCCGGCGCAAACGGAAGCCCTTGATCCCTCGCTGCCTGCAAGACATTTTTGTTGGTTCCGGGCGCAACGCCGAAAGCCGCTCCCGCCTCAAACACCTCGCCAACCTGCTCTTCCGAGAGAATGGTGCCAGCGCCGACTATCATTCCCTGCACCTCCGCGGCAATTCTCCGCAAGCACTTGAGGGCTCTATCACTCCGCAAGGTTAACTCCATAGCCGAGATTCCTCCGGCGAGCAAGGCCCTGGCGAGCGGCACTGCATGGGATGGAGAATCGATCATGACCACGGAGACAAGACCGCATTCGCCAAGCCGCTGAAACACCGGATGCACCTCTCCCTCTTTCATGACTCAGCTTTCCCGCGATGGATTGTGAGGCGCTCTCCCCCTTTCATCACCCTGTAGGATTGCCCGAGCCTCTCACAAAAAGAAATGAACTCATCTGGCTCTTCCGTATTAAAGGTGAACATATCGTAGTGGCACGGCACGACCATTCTGGCCCCGATTGTATGCGCCAGCTCTGCGGCCTCTCGCCCATTCAAATTCCCTGCAACCCTCCGCTCCGGCTTGTTGCCATTGATTGGGAGCAAAGCGAGATCGGGAGGACCTCCTCTAAGCTGACTAACAAGTTCGTCATGCCAAAGGGTATCTCCGCTGTGGTAGACCCGGAACCCGCCGAAGGTAACTTGGAAACCCAGGAATACGCACCTCCCCTCCCCATCACGCTCAACCTCATTGTGAGCCGCTGCAACCCCCTCGATTCTCCAAGGCCCTATTCTGGTAACCGACATTTCATTGATTCCCACATAATCAATCGCCCCTCCAATCAATCGCTCCTTTGCAAACCCGATATTCGCCTCCGGCAGAACCAGAGAAACACCTCCCGACGCCTCTGAGATTGCACAGAGAGTCTCCCGATCAAGGTGGTCAGTATGATTGTGGCTGGAGGTAACACTTTTCACGAAGCCCAATCGCGACGGATCGACAACCAGCTCTGACATTCGCACATGTGGCTTGTCCGTAGCTTCATATTTGCGCGAGAGCGAATCAGAAAGATACGGATCAAAGAGCAAAAAGTCACCGTTCCACTTTAGAAGAAACCCACTTTGCCCTAACCACCAGACGTGAAAACAATCTTCTCCACCCTCTACACCGACCATATCGTCGATAAGGAGATCGCCTTTTTGCAACGGCTCGATCATCTCTCTACAGCCTGTTCCTTACCGCCGAGACCCCTTCGACCATATTGCAGAGCTTCTGCTGAGCCGCCCAGCGAGCGGTCTGACTCAGCCCACAGTCGGGTGCAAAAACCAGTCGCTCTGGAGGAGCAAACTCGAGACAGGCTTTCACTTTTTCCTCAATCATGGCAGGCGTTTCAATAAGATAGCTTTTCACGTCGATCACTCCGACCGCCACATCCATCCTCTTTGCAACCTCCCCAATCACTTCTAACTCTGCATACTCCCTGTTCGCCATCTCAAGATGTAACTCGTCGACATGGAGATCCAGAAAATCTGGAAACAAGGGACCGTAGCGGCGATAACCCACTGGATGCCCCTTGAAGTTCCCGAAACATAAATGCGTGCAAAGCCTTGTCTTCCCCACGACCCCTTCCACGGTTCTGTTAAAGATGTCAACAAACCTTGAAGTGTCTTCCTTATAACCGTAACAGCTCATCGAAGGCTCATCGACACAGATCTCCTCACAACCTGCGTCGACAAGGCACTCAAGCTCCTTGCGAATCAATGGAAGAAGGGCCTCAGTGAGAGCCCAGCGATCTGAGTAGACGTCCCCGGGAAGCAGACGTCCACTCATGGTAAATGGCCCCGGCACACTCATCTTCAAAGGGTAACCCTCGGGGGCTAACCTCTTAAGACGGTTGAACTCCGCAACAGTCCCGAGGCCTCCCGGAGCATCCAGCACCCCATGCACCTCATGCTTGCCACGCTGATCATGCGCCGGCGGCCCCCATTTCCGTGGAGACTCCGCCTCCATCGCGATTCCCTCCAGATGCCCGTAGAAACTAAGATTAAAGTCAAAGCGCGTCTGCTCTCCATCGGTGATTACATCCAATCCAGCACGCAACTGATCACCAATGGCCACAGCCGTGGCATCATCCTGCATTTCCTTAACATCTGCAGTCCCAAACTCGTCCAACCGACCGGAGCAGGACTCCAGCCATGCGGGGAAAGGGTAGCTTCCTACAACTGAGGTTCGCAATGGCCGATCCTTCATGATTTTGTTCCTAGGTTTTCGTATAGCTTTGCCATTCGGCGCGAGTGCTCATCATAGGCAGCCTCAAAGAGCTCTGTCGAGCGAGCCACACCAGCAGTACAGGCAGCCGCTAGAACACTGGGCGGCGCTCCCCCCTCCACCAGCCTCTCCGCCACCTCTGCTTTGATCGCATTGACAAGGATTACGCCTCCCAGCGTAGAGAGAGGCGCCACTTTCTCGGTTAGTCCACTTACCTGCACTGCCGCATCACCCACCGGCGCACCTGTATCAAGAATCATATCTGAGAAATCCCCAAGCTTCTTTCCATCCTCGCGCTTTGCCTCACTCGCATCCGAGTGCTTCTGACTCACCATCCCCACCACTGTAACGCCTTTTTCCTGCAGTTCCTCTGCCATCTCGACAGGAACGACACTAGTCCCACTAGAGGAGATAATTAAAGCAGAGTCCTCATCCCCTACGTCAAAGTTGCGCAGGATCCTGCCCGCGAAACCCGGCACGTTCTCAAGAAACATCGCCTGCCGTTGGCCGTTTGCTCCAGTCGCGAGATTATGAAAGGTCAGTGATAATTCCACAATGGGATTCCATCCTGGATACGACCCATAGCGTGGCCACATTTCCTCAACCATGATCCTGCTGTGACCGGATCCAAACAAGTGGACCATCCGTCCGCAGAGGATGGATTCCGCAAATCGATCAGCAATCCGATCTATTAGACCTTGCTGTCCGGAAACCGCCGTGAGGACCTCTCCGCACTGAGTCAGGTAATCTCCACTCGCCTTCATGTGTTGTTGCTTCGCTGCATTGCAAAATAAGCCGCTCCGTAGGCTCCTGCCATCGGCCCCAGTCGGGCACGCCGAATTTCTACCCGCCCTCCACCCGGGCGCCACTCAAATTCCTCCATCCACCTCTTAAGCGGACCCTCGATCTGATCCCATGCCTCCGAGATCCCTCCTCCAATCAGTATAAGTTCCGGATCGAGAATGTTGACAAAGGAGGCCACGGACACTCCCAGCGCCCTGAGAGAGTGCTCCCACGCCTCTTTTGCTGAATCCTCCCCCGCTCTCACGGCCTCGACGAGCTCCGCCGTTGACTCGTATCGTCCGCCGGTGCGGTCAGCGACGTTATGATTCCCTATAAAATCCTCCAAGGTCCCCGGCATCCCGCAGATATCCGGCTTCCCCTCAAGATCGAGGGAAGAATGCCCGAGATGCCCCGCCTTCCCGAAGTGCCCTCGCAGCAATCTGCCATCTGCCACAATGGCACCTCCGACACCGGTTCCCAGCGTGAGGAGAATGACATCCCGGACCCCGGCAGCGGCTCCCTGCCAGATTTCGCCCATCAATGCAGCGTGGGCGTCATTCAAAATTGCCACTGGACGCCCCAGAGCGTCAGGCCAGTGCAGCCCCTCTAATCCCTCCAGACGGCCAGGCATGGCAACGATCCTGCTGGCCGTCGCGTCTGCGAACCCAGGCGAAGACAAGCCGATCACCTCACACGTCCTCGAGTCCCGTTCCTCGAACCGATCTACCAATCCCCGTATTTCCTGAACGAATGCCGGGAGCCCTTGCACGAACTCACCATCGCGAGTGGGAGCCGTCTCTTCACCCAACAAATGGCCGCTGGACAACTCGAAGGCCGCGCCCTTGATACGCGTCCCCCCAAGATCGATCCCGATTCCGAGCCCCTCCATCACGTCCTTCTTATGTTCCCGATACGCTCCACCCTCCATCAACCCTGAGGACCTGCCCCGTTACAAACCGCCCTCCTTCTCCAAGAAGTAGAAGAACAGCTCCATCAAGATCACCGGGAATACCAATCCGCCCTCCATCCAGCGGCTGCTTTCGACTCACGTATTCCATAATCTCATCGTTGGCTCGGGCGCGCTCTGACATCGAGGTCTCTACAAGTGCCGGGGTAATGACATTCACCCGGACTCCCTCTGTTGCGTAATACGAGGCCAGCGATTTGGAAAAGCCCTCAACCCCGGCCTTGGCCGCCGCATAGGCATGAGATGAAAAATATTCCGGTGAAGGAAGAAAACCAAGGACACTCCCCATATTGAGAATAACCCCGCCGCCTCCCTGCATCCTGAAGCGCCTCACTGCAGCACGATTCGACATCATCAGTGACGTCAGATTCTGCTGAATAGTGTAATCCCATCCCTCGTCACTTAATTCATGTAGCGGACCATCACCAGCCGAACGCCCACTCCCTCCAGCAACATGATACAAACCCTCAAGATCTCCGATCTCCCCGCAGGCAAAATCAAGAAACTCATCCACCGCACCTGCAGCGGCAGCATCCACCTTTTTCCCCACTGCATTGTCACCCAGCATTTCCAACGCTTGAGCGAGGCGCTCTTCCGAGCGACCGCAGACAGCGACCCTTGCTCCATGATTCACAAGGGCACGGGCAGCCGAGAGCCCGAGGCCACTACTCCCACCCACAATTACATAGGCTTTGTCGGAAACCCCAGCTTGCTCATTCACTTCCTCATTGACCGCTAAGGCCTTCGATTATTCAAGCTCCACCTTGTGAATAAGGATCGGGAAAGGTGGATTTCACTGACCACCCCAGCCAACTAGCCTACGAAGAGACTTCCGGCAGGAGAGAGGAGTGATGATGCAGAATGGGCCTCTTTTCCCCCAGGGCAACAACGAAGCTAAAGCGCGCCCCGAACACACTCTCCTCGCCATCGCTGATGATCCGCCAATCGTAAATTCCCCCAATGACCTGAGCGCCCTGTATGTCCGCCTGCTCAACCACCGTTTCCTCTCGCACCGTGACACTCACCTCTCTTTGATCAGTGATCCGGTTAAAGTATCCTGCAATCTCTGTCTCCGAGTTGTAGATGCTTGATGAAAATGTCGGGATCAGAACAGCGTCTTCCGCATAGAGCGCCGCGACTTCTCCCAGCCTCATCTCATTTACACCCTCGATCCAGTTC
>Ga0115012_10000722_pt1 | contig 18865 bp, 8 predicted proteins | sample TroAtlMetagenome_FD_88706 | JGI IMG/M metagenome (GOLD analysis project Ga0115012, IMG submission 88706) | Marine eukaryotic phytoplankton communities from Atlantic Ocean - Tropical Atlantic ANT10 Metagenome | ecosystem: Environmental > Aquatic > Marine > Oceanic | place: Tropical Atlantic Ocean...
CTGTAATCGAAGTGTGCTGGTCGACCGTTGGCGTCGATTAATGCTCCGCCGGTGACATTGTTGTACACGCCGTCTCTGGCGCCACGATAAATATCTAATAATGTACGCACTGATGTGGCATAAGATTGACTAGGTTGGCCCGGGCCATAAAGCCCTTCAAATAAAGTTCTTGGCAAATCAGGCTGCTTGTTAACAAATTGTCTTGGATTAGAGGAAGCCCCCGCAGCTTGAACAAAATCATAGTTATGATTATAGTTTCCAAGAATAGTGGATCCGGTTGTATGATGTATATTTCTAATATTAACAGGACGTTTTGCAACAAAATCGCGATAATATACAGCTTTTTCCGAAGCCGTATGTGGGTACTGACCTATTTCCTCTTTTGCGTTAGGCAGCGGATAATCAGGTCCAACCATACCAATTGCACCCCTAACAAGTGGATCATCACATTTACCAAGAAGTATCTTCCAAGCTTCTGGACGAGAGCGCCAATCATCTAAGTTGCCGGGCCCTTTTTCTCCACCGGTAAATCCGGATACAGTAAAGGCAGTCGTATTGCTAGTTGCTATTGTGCCGGCATGGGGCCCGCCTGCATTGAATGTAATGCTTACAGTAGATGTTGTAGTGTATGCGGCGGCCGGGTATCGAGCAATCATTGCTGGGTTTGTGAAGTACTCATTAATTTTATCTCCCAGCGATGCTGCGTTTTGAAGATTTCTAATTGCAAGAGTTCCGCCACCGGTCTGAATTCTTATTTCTGTATCTAATGAGGGCGACGAAGTCCTCCATGTGAAAGTGACTCCGCCTAAAGTAATCGTGTCTCCGTTAACAATACTGTCTGTATCTGCAATTACAACAGAACCAACTGCTGGATTTCCGGCAGTATTTAAGCGAACATGTCTAGACTGATGTCCACCAACAGCGTAGTTAGTAAACGGACCCTGCATTGGGCTTTCCATGTCTGGCCCATACACATCGTTGTGTAAGTTTGTAATCATTACACCCGACATCGCACGAGACTGTACTAAACGGTTGTATCCAGTATTAACTGATGAGCTAATAATATTGAAGGGGAAGGAAAAATCAGACTTGATAGTTTTGTATCCCATTCCATATTCCCAGTCTCTACCATGCTGGACTTTTAGATGTCGATGAATTTTCTTATTAGGATTAAAAACAAACCATGGATCATAATCCGGATCAGTAGTATCTTTAATTTTTACAATGTCTAATTCTGTCTCAAGGGTTGAATCGAATATATCTGCAAAAAGGACATTTTCAGGTACATACACGTCGTCTTCTTGATTTACTGGACCGGCTGGGCGTAATGCGTTATAAGTTAAGTCAATTTTTTTAGTTTGCTCAAAGTTAACACCACCTTTAACTGGCATCACAGGTGACGCTGTACGGTATGCAGTGAGTTTATACGGTTTTGATAATTTTCTTAAAACGTAACTAGAACCACTATGAACACCATTGGTTAACGTTACTAGGATATTAAGTTTTTGATTGTTGTCATTTTCAATTGATTCACGATAAATATCCCTCTGCTGATCTACTTGGTTGTTAATACTAGAAATGTCAGATTCGAATCTTTCAGCACGATCACGCCACCATCTACTATTAACTTGTTGTATTTCTGAGCCGCTTAATGGTCCCCCGACTCCGGGAATTGGTACGGTGGTTTCAGCAAGACTCATACTCAGCGGGGCATGATTATATTTCCAGTTATATAACCTTTCGTTAATTCCAAGAATCGGCGTAATAGGGTCATCAAGTTTAAACTCAATTGTTGGAAATTGTGATTTATATTTGTTTCTCTCTAAAGCATGACTTTCAACTATGTTTAAGACATCTTCAGAAAATTTGTTTGATACAGGTACCATCTGTCCAATAATATACGAAAGAGAATCATCAAACCATTGATAGTATTTTATATAATCTTCAACATAACTGGTTTTTGTTACACGACGGAAAAAAGCTTCTCTAAGTTTTTCTAATTTCTTATAACGTGTGCGATATCTGTTTACTGGTTCTCCAATAATATTATTAAAGTCAACAACACCTGCAAAAAAGTTTAACATTTCATCAGAAATGGCAGAATACATGCTTTTCTCTAATTTATGATGAAAATTAGGAACTGTTTCAGCAAAACCAAAAGATTTGTCATCTTCGGTCAAAATATTAATCATGTCTGAAGATATGGGACTTTCGGGATCAATAAATTTAAACGTGTTAATGTTGAATTCTTTGGAAACAGATGTGGAGTTAGCTTTGAATCCATGCCCTTTACCAGTGTGTTTATAGCCAGCAAATTCTCCAACCCAACCATATCCTCTACGAATTTGGGCCGAACCAGAACTCATGTCTTGAGTAAGGAAATTTCCAGAACTATCCGAAGAAGTAACATCGCTAAAATTCCAGTCAAGAGCAAGCATGTTTCTGTTAACAATATCATATCCTTTGTTGTTGGGATCTAGCGGAGATATATTTCTAAATGACCCTGAAATGCCTGAATTATCAAAATCATATATGTGTTGTTTTAACGAATCATCATCAAGATATTTACCCCAATATCGAACATTAAACATTCTTACATCTGACGGATGTCTAGTTTCTCCTGCGAAGTCTTTTCTGTTAGCTCCAGCATAGATTCTTTTTGAACCTGATAAGAAATCATGACCTTGTTGTTTGGTTATTGATGCTGTAAGTACAAAGCTATTTTCAATCACACCAAGCTTGCTATTTATACCTTGGAAAATTAAATCATAGTTATAGTCAATATCAGAACCAGAAACCATGCTGGACATAGGGTATGTGCTAGGTTTAAGCCTGACCGAAATATTCCAATCTGTGTTATCATAAGCATCGAAGTATACACTACTTGTTAAAATTGGCAATGGACCAACGCTTGGGTTAAGCCAAGGACTGTCGCCACTGGGGTCATTTGGTCTGTAGGAAGACGATAACATGAAGAAAACGTTTTTGGACAATTTTTCTTCACGCACAGCATAGACTTGGAAATTACCACCGTCATAAGCCGGCCATGTCAATGTGTCAGAACTCTCAGGAGCCGAACTGGCTGTATATGCACCGAAAATAGAAACTTGATTAAAATTTCTATTAACACTATCATAATCAGTATTGAAAGTAGGTAATGTAAAATCTGTTTCTGCTGTGAAGCCATAAACATTTTCGTAACCACAATCTCCGGAGCCCGAAATAAACCCGCGAGTACCAGTTGTGTCATCAGGATCTTTAAATTGATAACATGAAGCGTTGATGTGACTTGAAGTATTAAAGAATAAAGCTTTTTTGTTTACTAACGTTTGTTTTAATCTAGGCAAACGTTGGTCTAAATCATACACATTGTTATCAAGGTATGTTTTTAATTTTACTACCGAATCATTTAAATTAAAACATCTGAAAATGTTTCGTATTGATTTTTCGGTTCCTTTTGCTTTGTATATGTGTGCTAAGTTATTGTATAAATTCAAATAAATTAAATTTTTAGTTTCTGTCAAGTCTCCTTCAAATGCAAAATCAGAAGTCTTGTTTAAAAATTTACTAGTAACATCAGAATCAACAAAAAGCTGTGGCGTATATAGACCCAAGGATTGTGGCAAATGCTCTGCAAACGGCAACGGAACGGCTGAGGCACTTGTAAATTGTGGCTGCTTAAAAGTAGGCAGCGCTTCTATTTGATTGTAAATTTTATCGAAGTAAGAGCCAACAATGTGTGCTATAATTTCAGGATTTTTATTTCCAAGAGTTTCATGTTCTTCTATAATCCAACTTGGCATCAATGTTTTTAAATTTGATGTATTATTTTTATCATGAAAAGAACCAGAACTGAATAATCCATTTCTTAAATCAACAACGTCTGGATGCAACGAATAAATTATAGGGTCTTTATATTCACTTACTGCAGCAGAAGATTCTACTATTGCCGAACTAAGAGTTCTAGAGGGTGTTCCAGTCCACGTACCGTTGCTAAGCCGGCCCGAATAGTCTAGAACATTGCTGTCGAGATATCCGTATCCTGATACACCTTCATTAAATTTATAGTATAACCCAAGTGTTGTATTAGAAATATCTGTATTAGTTCCGCCTCTAACTTGTCCAAACCAATTAGAACCTATTTCTTTTCCGTTGCGGGCTTCTTTCCAATATCTAAATTCGTCGACTGAGCCCGTCAAGGTGTGAGTATCGGCTGTGCGGGTGCTTGAAGCACCATCAGCACGGAACGGAACTGTTAATAAAGCTCCTATACGAGCTTCCATATCTTTAGAGGGGAGCATTCCCACTGACAAGTCTGTGTTGACAACAGTGTGGTTAAGGTATCCGTTGAGGTAGAAGTTAGTTTTAAAATCTGATCCAGAATTTTGAAAGACAAACGCATAGTGGTTCCAATCGTCTAGTGCTGTCGATGTTATGGTTTGTCCAATAGCTTGCCTAAACAAAGTACCCGATCCGGGTGCGCCTGAAGTCATAGAACCAGATTGAACTGTAAACAAAAATGGTGAAGTCGCTGAAGCACTCAGTACTTCAATTGTCATTCTACCCATGTCGTGTGAGCCGGACGCGTTATTGTTCCACATGTCAAACACAATTGAGTTAGCGTTAGTGGCTAAGTCTTTTGCTTTTAACCAAAACTCGATAGTAACACCAGAATCGAAGTTTGCTCTTAAATTTGATTCTCTAGAGCCAGTGCCATATGAATCTGGCAAGCCGGCAGAACGATATATGTTTGTATCGTAAATATTTGCTGACTGTCTTTTATTATCTAACGGATTATCAAACAAGTCAGCGACCTTAATGTAAGAAACGCCGTGAGGTCCACCTTTTAAATCAATATATGAACTAGAATCAAAATTTGCGTATCCATTAACTCTTGGAAACAAATTATTAAAAATATATTTTTCTACGTCGAGAGATCTGTTATAAAACTCATTTTGTTCTGCATCGGAGCCATCATACGGATAGTAATCAATTATTCTGCCAAGCGCACCGCTATAGTAATAATAAGCAGAACCAAATTTAGCAAAATTGTCCGGCTCTGAATAATCGATGTTGGGGACAAAAGTCTGCTGCTTGATGGCAATTTGTTCAACATTTTTTCTTGATTCTACATCGCTGAACGCATCTTTTTCATTTGTTTCCGCTAAATAATTTCTTGATTTATCCGCGGATTCAAAAAGTTTTTTAATACTCATAGTTCTCTACTCTAAACTTAAATGTTTCGTCCTGTTCTACCCAATCTTTAACACCGGAATTATAAAAAGAAAATTTGAATGCGTATTCATAGCCCGGCTCTAACAAAGACATATCAAAATCAAAATAATTTCCTGATACATCATGTGATAATACCGTATGTAAATCACTCCCTGTTCCATGGGGGATTGCATCGAACGCATCAATCACTCTGTATACTCTATACGACGCGCTCTCAACTGTAGTTGTTTCAATATTATTATCAGCTTTAGTATAAATTGTGGGGGACCAATATTTTTCTCTAACATATAGATTGAATCTAGCGTTTTCTTTTGAGCGATAATTTTGTTTTAAGTTTGTTATGTTAATATAGTAATTTGGTCTGACTGATATTTCCTGACCCTCAAATGAGGCCGGCTCGATGGAGCCAGTGAAGAAGCGAGTGTTGTTCGCGTTGTCTGGTCCATGGGAGTGTGTACTTCCTGTATACCACACGTCGAATAAATTAGTTAGCCTATCTCCGCTACGTGCTGCGCCAGTGATTGCCAAACTGCAGCTATAAATACCAGTGGAAACATATCCGGCGACGGCGTGAGTATTGCTGCCACGGTCATCACCGCCATCGTGACAAAGGGTTAGAGCGCTGCCTGAAGGTCCAGTATTGTCCGTTGAGCCTGAATACAGTGCAACTCGCAAAAGTCCGTCTGAAAGGTTGGGAATATCTTGTAAATTACCTCGTATGTAGTTGTAGAAGTATAAGGTGTTTAAGTTCTCGTCACCAGTAGCAAGAGAACTGCTATAGAAAAAGTTAGACCTATCATCTTTTGTACTAGAATTCCAGCGCGCTTCGATAACCGGTCTCTTGAAGAAATACTGAGATGTTCTTGAAAAAAATCTTTTAGTGTAATACGACGAGGCACCGCCAGTCAAATTATATGATGCGGAGGCTTCTTGCGATGCACTCAACATGATACCAAAGCCATAGTTATGATAAACAGGGTCAGCATCACCGCTTGCATCAACACGCATCCATTCTTCCATTAAAATTGTAACATCAACTTCTAAATCTTCTAAGCCGCTTTCAAAATATTGATCAAAATTGGATGCTGTCAAATAATCACCGCCAGATGATGACCAATTTGTAATTGTACCATTGCCATTTTTTCTACATTGTGTCCAATTAGAGCCAGTGTTGCCGGCTGTATAGTCAAGATATGTTTCCATATCAAGTCCATCGCCCTCTTGCCATGATTGCTGAGCAGGCTTGACAGTTAGTGTAAATTGTTTTGGTACAGTTTTTGAAGTTTCGGCATTGAATAATCTTAAATAAAAATTAACATTTCCGCTTGTTGGTATATTACCAGCGGAACGATCAGTACTGATGCTGTCAATTGGAAATTTTATGAGTGCCCTAGATAATTCTACGTGTTTATCGGGCGGGTTGCTCACAGAAGACGTGTAAGCACGCTCATAGATAGAATATACCTCTAGAACATCAGAAGCTCCCATATTGGAACCAGTGGCTCTTTTTGTTAAATTTGATTGCCAAGCATTTGATATAGTATTGTCATCAGTGGCTGAATATCTTTTTATGGCCATTATCTAACCTTTCCTTTGATGTCTACTTCTGGAAATTTAATCTCTACAATAGCATTTTTGGGGACAATTAAATAGTTTCCATCGGGTGATAAATTATTATTAATGTCAACGCTTGCTGAACTATACTCAGAAGTTGTTTTAGGGACAATTTTGACTTTTAACACATCTAAAACTCCCGGAACTTCTTTCAAATAAGAGTATATATCACTTATTGAAAATTGTTCACCAATATAATAACATGTATTATATTTGCTACGAAGAGCTTTCACAGCATTATCTAAAGCAACAAATTTATTTACAGAAGGATTAGGTACAATTATAAATTCAATGCCAACATTCAAAATATAAGGATCTAAAATATCCATAGTATCACTCAGCATTCTATAATTGTTTAACCAAGTTTTTAAGTTATTTTTAATTGTAATATTGGTGGGAGTCAGTTTACCAAATTTATCTTCTGAGATGACATACATGTTAAGATTTCTTTTCTGCGAATCTGGGTCTCTTTGAACTGAAACTCTTTTTATGGAGCCAAATTTAACTGGCATCCTATACACAACATTTTCATAATCAGCTTGAGTTACCGCTCTGTTTTGTGTTGGGAAAGTATCAAAAACTTGTCTTTTAAGCTCTTCAGATGTCAAATAAGATACATCTCCAACTATTGGTTTTTCGTTATATACTTCTAATGATTCATTTATTTCCTGTATTGTTACATTCGACAACGTAGAGCGGTTATCGTAATCAAATACTCTGGTGGCCACATTTCTTAGAGAACCGACAGACACATTTGAATTAGTAGGGTTTGTAACTCTATAAATAATTGTCAGTGTAGTATCACTGGGGACAATACCATAATTTTGATTATTGGTTAACTTTGATGGATCAAAAGTTTTGTCAGTCGTGTAAGTTTTACCATAAACATCGAGCGCTACTTTTTGTGGATCCGCTACAACATCAGACTCTGCTGGGTTTCCACTACCAAATTGCAAAATAGCACGGTCTTCTTGATAATCAACAACATATTTTTTTGAAACCAAGTATGGTTTTAAAATTGATGGAACATTATCATTTTTATAATTATTGTTTGCTACTTCTTTATAAACTATGTCTTGTGCCAAATAATCAACTTCATAATATTCGTTGCCTTCGGAGTCAATAACAGAAATAATTTCAGATACGTTGGGAGATAAAAGTGTGACTGCTCTGAATCTTTCAAATGAACCAACTTCTACTTTTTCTTCTTGTAATAACCCAGACACTACATTGCCATAAGCTCTTATCGCATAATGAGTCGGGGCACCGGTTGAAGGATCATTTTTGGCGATTGCCACTTCATTTTTAACATCAGAAAAGTTAATGTTTTCTGACAAAATAAAGTTAAGTCCACCGGTTGTTGTCAAACGAGCGCCGCGGCGGAGAATTGGCATATAAGTGGTGTCTGGACCAATACCAGTAGCTGAAGCTGGGACAACTATATACAACGTAGCCTCCCCGTAGGTAGAGGGGCGCCCTTGAGATTTGTACCCCAAAACCCGTCCATGCCTTAATATATTATTGAACTGAAAGGCAGTGTCGAGAAAGGTTTCATTTACATTATAATCAAGATAAAATGATAGTTGGTCTCCCACATACGCAGCTGCATCAAGCATCATAGCGCCGAATGAAGCTTCGCTAAAATCTTGGAAAGTATCTGGATAGAACCTCTCCGCCATGTCTAACAAATCTTCTCTAATACTCTTGAAGTCTCTGTTAGTATAATTTATTGGTAATATTTTTTTCTGTTCGTCTGGCATTAAAAAAGGTTCCTTAATTATATCTAAATAGTAAATTCAAGTAAATCTGTATCAGCAATTGCCGGCAAATAATACGAAATTCTAATATCTAGAGCATTGCTATCAAAATTTGAGCCAGTGAATTCAATTTCAGCTATCTGTAATGCTGGCATATAAATTTCAACTTGATCTCTTATTTTGCTTTCAATTTCGGAAAATGTAATTTGTGTGAAATTGTTAAACAAATATTTTTTTAGACCGACACCATATAGCGGGTCCATAACTCTCTCACCCGGATTAGTTAATAAAAGCATTTTAAAATTTTGTTTAGCGGTAGCTTTTATTGTTTTAAGCATAGCAAAACCGTCAATTTCGCTTAGTACTAGTGGTAATTTAACTGCTATCGATGCCATAATTTGTACCTCATAATAAATATACGCTCAAACATTTTATGATTTATGGTTTTTTACAAATTTGTTTATTACTGTTAAAAGGATTGCCACGCAGCATTTTACGTTTGTACCATGGTAACAATCGGAGTGCAGCAGTATTTTTGAAGTATTGTCCAATCAGGAAAGAGTGTGTACCCATACTGAGCCTGTTGAGCCCAAAGCCTCCCTCTTTTATACCTGCTTTGCTAGGATCAAATTTTCTACCAAAATAGTGAATCTTAAATTGTTTCTTCAGTTTAGCTTTCGATTTGTTTAATTCTCTCTTATCCCATCTATCAAAATGTAAGTTCATCCAACCATAGCCCCTGAACCATCCGGGGTATCTTTGTCTTTTTGTTGCCCAACCATCCGCAGCATCAACTAATTGATATCTAAGTCTCCCGGATTCGTCTGTGTAGGGCTCAACAATGCGTCCCGGCTTTTTAAAAGCATCTTCAGTTTCAATTGAGGTTGTAATCTCGCCAATCGACGGTACAAATCCCAACGAACTGTAAAGGGCCAAAGTAGACAACATTTTTGGTAACGGGAAAATATATTTAAACAACAGCTCAAACTCAGGATCATCGACAAGATTATTAATTAAGCAAAATAATAGTCTGCTATCTGGCTCTAAAGGCTGAATCCTTCCCAAAGGAATATCAAGAGCATCGACTTCTACACTAGCTATTTTTTGTTTAGTTGAGTTTATTGTCATTGAAAGCTTGAGTCCGTATCTTACTCCTAATTGTCCTTGAATCCCAATTGGTTTGCCAATATATGGCGATTCTTCACCAATTACTAATTCCATGGTACCCGGATAAGTATAAGAAATGTTTTCATTTTGATTTGGTTTTGATCTTAAAAGAGTCATACCAGCATCGATGGAGTATTCTGCACCGTTAATCTTCATGTATGTTTCAGCAACAAATGGCTTCGTAATATCTACTTCGCCGTCGCTAACCAACGAGCCAATATTACCAATTGGTAGTTTAGTTAAATTAGAAACAGGGTGCAATTCCTCATGCTTTTCTGGGCTGTGTACCTCTCCTTCCATGAAAACAATTCTATTTTCATCTTCGTTTTTATGCGCGTGGTAATAGCCGATGTAAGGCGTGCCATCTTCGTAAACAAATTCACCACCATTAGTATAGAGTCCCGAGGTATCTTCTTTTGGTAGTCCAATAAGTTCTTCTTTGATGTCCTTATGAAGGTCAAGGCTTGTATTGGTGCATAAATCTTGTAAAACAAAATAACCTATATTTTTTATAGTATTGCTGGTATCAAGCATATCTTGATCATTCAAGTTTTTCATCCAAGTTTCCCCTAAAGTTTCTAATTCAATGCTAACAAATTCAGCAAGAATAATTTTAGCTATGTCTTCGGACGCTTGTACACCTTCTAATACTTTTTCATACTTGTAGTTTTTAAAGGTTTCAGATCTTGAAGTATCTCCGATAACTTTACCACGCACAAAGTCTGATTTGTTAGGAACGTCGTATGCAGTTTCAAAATTTTCTAACTTTTCTAAAGCTTCCAAAAGTTGCGTACTAGGTTCTCTTATATCTCCTGATTCTATTAACCGAGCATATGTTTGTACGGATTGCTCCAGAAAAGCATACCAAAATTCATCATCTTTAAATGGAGTGAAAAATTCAAGTACGTCGTTTTGAGCATCTTTTAGCTCTTCTTCCATCACTTCGACAATATAGGCCGCAAAAATATTACTGTAATTATTTTTAAAGTCAGGATAAAACTTACTAAATACGCAATAAGCCTTTATTAACTCAACGCTGGCAAACATCTTACACGCCGCCCTCACCAAACCTTCAATTTGAGACTTTCCACTTCTTTGTAAAATTCTGTTGTAAGGTTTTTCAATGACACAGTCTGGATCTTGTTGCAGCCTCTTATCTTCGGGAATTTTAGAATAGCTAGTTCTCATAGCGTCGGCTATTTCTTCAAAATCAACAAGCGCTTTAAGTTTTGGCTCACATGGAGAATATTCTGGGAATATTGTTCTTGCCATGCCAAGCCACCCGCTGCCGGGGGAGGGTTCTATGTAAAGCGGCGGGTTCCAATTTTTACCACCGTAGTCGGCAGTATTTAAATAATGCACTCTGTTTCTTGGTCCGTTATTGTTTTCTTCATCAAATTGCATTTTGCTAATACCCATACCTAACTGACTCATGCTCCACTCAGAATCTGCAGACATTTCTCTCTGGATATAATCCCACAGTGGAATAAATTCGCCATCTTCTTCGTAGCCATACTCCATTTCGTTAGAAGTTAAATTATCTAAGTCGGCGCCATACCTGAAAGCTTGCTCGTTTTCTAAAATTTTACTAGTAATTATACTGTACATATTTTCCAAAGCCTTATCATGTTGACCTTTCAAAGTTGATGCAGGCATTATGGCGTTAGTTTTCTTTTCAATAATTTCTGACAGCAGTACAAGCGAAGGTACCTGCTCGGTGGCCGGCGAGGCTAGGACTCTTTTGAATCTAGGATAAGTATTATTATTTATCAAGGGATTGTCAAGTGTATTGTCTTGAGCAATAAACTCAAAATCTTGCCAACCAATGACTCTCATTTCGTCAGCGCCTTCTCCTTCATCGCTCTCTTCTCCGGCTGCAAAAGCTTTATCACCAAAATCAGAAAATACCATGTTAATTTTTTTATCAATAACAACTCGCGTGGTGTCTGTTGGGACATTGTAGAAGTATGCGATCTCATCACCCGGGGGTGGGGGTGGGGCAGGTGTAGGTCCGTCAGAAGGAGGTGGTGGGCTAACGCTAGTTGTTGGTAAGGTAGTGCTAAAGGAAGTTTTTGCGTTATTCATGTCGACTATAGTGTTACCGGTACTTTTTATAATATCAGATGTAAACAAGCTTATATCAAAACCATAGCTGTATATAGAATCTAGGTTGACTGTTTCAGGTGCTGGTCCGCCATCCCTATAAGATAATTTTAAATCTGGGCGGCCTTTTCTTGCTCTTTTTATAAATTTTACTCTTTTCTGGGCCCACTCTACTTTTGGTTTTACATTATATCCAAAATCGGGCAATATAGTAAGCTCGACGTCAACATCAGTAAAAGTCGTATCAGCAGTAAAAAGTCCACCGGGGATTGTTCCTTTTCTAATAAAACCTAAATTTTCAAAAGTCTGATAAAAGTACTGAGTGTCTTGTACAGAGTTATTTACGTCAAACGAAACAGAAGTTGCCTGTTTCTCCATTTGATTTTTTAAGTGTAAGGCAATTGTTTTAGGATACGCTCCGTGTTGTAATTTAGTAATAGCGTAGTTGCTATCTCCTTCAGGAGTGCTGTATGGCACATAATAATCAACATATGAAGCTCTAGAGAACCAAAAACCAGAAATCATGGTGTTTGCTTGATGCCTTGTATAGGGGTTGCCCATAGTATCAGATAAAACCATGTTTAACCATCCCCACTGACTTTTTGTGCGATTACCATCACCAATCATATCTTGTATGTAAGCGGTCTTCAAAGGTTCGAAGGATGCTTTCATTGATTGTGTTGTGGTTTCTCTAATAACAGGCGGCTCAAATGGTAATATACCATCATCACAAGTTGGATCACTAGAAACAAGCGGAGGCATATTATCTTCAAAATGAGTTGCAACCCCTTTCTGAAAAATATCCCCAATCTCTTGTAAATCTGTCGCAAACGAGCCTCTGGCTGAGTCACACAATGCATCGATTTGGTCTTGAGACGCACGACCAGCGAGCAACTCAGCTCTCGCCTCGCAGAAGTTTTCAACGTCTTCTGGCGTTGCACAAAGTGATGGATTGGCAGGCATAAAATCATCAGTGTCTATCATGTTTCTGAAGTCATCAAGTTGAGAGCGCGCCTCTAAAGGCATAAGTTTACCGATATTGCCAAAGAAAGCACTAGTTTTTGCACGATTACCGAAAGAACCTTCAAATTCTGGATATTCGAACTCAATTAAGCTCTCCACAACTTGGAAAAAATCGTTTGAAGGCTCGCCGGCTATAGCATCTGTCAACTCTTTTCTAGATACAGCAGCAGATAAATCTTCAACAAAATTTATTACTTTTTCTTTATCTTGGAAAGCGGCCGCATCTTGTCCAAAACTGAGGAATAATCCTTGTATTGTTTCTTCGACCTCAGCTTCATCCGCTTCTGGTCCACAAATATAATCCTTAATGGCATCAAAAAAGTTTCCACCAGTTGCTATGGCTTTTAATCCGGCTCCTAAAGTACCCAAAGCATTACATATTAAATCAGATAGAAGCTCACAAAGCCAAATCATTATTCGTGTGACTATGATAATAATAATTTGTTGCAAAATGTACATTGCAAGCCAATATAAAAACCATAGAATATCAGATATTTTTGGTAGCCAAGCAAATAAATTATCTATTCTTGGTGGCCCGATATGATATTTGTTTTTACAAAATGGAAGCGCTAAATCACCCAAAAATTCAGCAATAGTAGGATTAAATAAAGGAGGTATTGGGCAATCTAAAGTAGCAATAATATAACTAATAATAGGGGCACCGGGTAAATTATCTAAGTGTTTCATTAGATCTGTTAATCTATCTGAATATTCCTCTAATAATGCAGCAACATACGCCTCCATAACAACGTTAGGGTCAAGGTCAGAGCCTATGTTTTTAAATTGCTGAGAAGCTGTGGCACGGCTAAGTTGTGACTCGCCTTTGCCTTTAGGTGGTATCCCCGAAGGTGAGAACCCAGAGAGCGGTCCTTCTCTCATATGATTTTTATTTTGCTCATCTACAAGTTCTTGGTTTTCCCAAGGCTTTTCAATAGTTACTTTTTTAGCAAAAAACGGAGCATTTTGTGGGACAGTTGAACTTCCGTCTCTGTTTCTACTTTCAATTGAATCAGAAAGCCTTTGTCCGGGTGAACCTTCAGCAAATATGTCTCCTGACTCCAGTTTTTGTTTTACCATTGCATCAAGTTTTGCTCGTTTTTCTGGTGGTAATCCTACAAAAAGAAATCCAAAATCTTCAATAGACATTGCCTTAAGAGCCGAGCGTAATGCAGCAGCTAAAATTTCTTCAAATGTCAAGCCTTTAAACAAACATTGAATTACATCAAGAAGCATATCAAAAAGCCCACAAAGCATCGTAGGATCCCACCCTTGACGCCACATTTTATCAAGCATGTTTTGGGGGCTACCACCTAAAATTGATGCAAAGCGTGCACAAAGTCCCGCAAATAGCATATCTTTTTCTTTTATTTCATTGAATGCTTGTTCTTGAGCATATGCAAATATATTTTTCTCTCTTTCAGCTAAAGGCTTTGTCGGATCAGCGCCCGGATCATCAATATAGCCTAATTTAAAATCTTCAGACATTAAGTCTCTGATATCATCAAGACATATTTTTTTATTAAATTGGTGAGCTAAAGCGTCACCCATACTAAAAATATCATCTTTAATATCTTGTCCAAGTTGCTTAACTTCATCCTCTAAAGCATTTCCGATACAGCCCATGATTGTTCTATTTTCTGGGTTATCAGAAATTTTTGAAACGGTTATAGGATCAGAAGTTTTGATTGATTTCAATTGAGGATATGTGTGATCTAATAAAAACTCAATCCATGGTTTTGGAGTTCGAGCTGTAATGTCTCGAATCATATCTTTTTGTTTTGCGAAGTAAGCAACCGCAGTCTTATCTTTCCATGCTTGTTTTGCATTTAAAAATCTTAATCGTTTTTTACCAAAAACTTTTGGTGCACAACCACCTTTTGTCCACACTCTCATTTTTTTCAATTTATAATCATAAGTAAAAGTAAACTCAATTTTATCAGCGGTGGCCCAATTATTACTAAAAAACCAGTGAGGAAGAAATAATGATATACCCTTTCTATCTAAAAATTCGTTTAATTGAGGCACCAACTTTTCAGTAACTGAATCATTGAATGGAGCTAAATCACCATAAAGACTTAAGTTATAAACGCCACCACCAACAAAAACTAAATTTTTACCCTCAATTGCTCTGTAAACTTTTAAGCTACTCGCATAGTAATTTAAAGTTGTCCTGATTCTTTTCATATTTGATGAAAGTTTACTTGCAAAAAGCGTTGTAACAATATCAGAGGTGTCAATCTCTTCTTCTTCCTCTTCTTGTTCGGCGGCCTCTTCTAAATCATTAAGGGCATTGAAGGGAACAGAGAACAAAAATTTTAAATGCGAGTTCGGGCGCGGGGGTAAATCCCAGTCGGCGAACTTCATAGCCTCAATTATTTTTTTAATTGATTGTTCTGAATTATCTTTATTAAAATGAGATACCAAAAGCTCTGCAGCTTCACTTTTGAAGCCTTGCGCTCTTTCTTCCAGAACTACTCTAGCTTGTTCTTTTGTAACACTGCCTCCATATTTTTGGACTGCACCGGTGTCAGTGAATCCAGTTGTTATGGTAATTTGATATAAGCAATTTTTTTCATTTAAAAAAGGCTCGTATTTACTTCTATTTTTCCACCGTGGAATAAGTGCTGCGGGCTTTGGCACGCACTCAGGACACTTCGGTATGTCAATTATTTTAGGAGGTTCACATACGTCAACCAATCCATCATTGTTTTTATCTTGAAATTTTAGAAATTCTGAAGGGGTCCAATTAGCCATAAATTACTCTTGTTGTATCAATTTAAGATACGCGTACGCCTCTGCTGCCAATAAACTTGTAGCCGGCATGTTGTAAATAATCAAAGTCCATAGCAGTTTTTTGTGACCTAGAATGGTGAACTGAGTTATCAACCAGCCATGGCAATAGTGCTTGTACAACCGCACCGCCAATACCAGCAATAGGGCACAATGCGGAAGTAAAGGGTGTTGCGGCCCATGTCATGCCAGCAACTTGACAAGCTGCCAACACTTTTAAGCACAGTGAAAGATTGAGAACAAAACTATAAATATCACCTATTAGCTCACTTAATTCTTGTAAATAATCTCTGACATTATATGCTTTAGTTACTGGCTGTATATCCAAAACAGTTTCAGGCAAGTTCCAAGGGTTCCAAACAATTCTGTCTCCTGCTTGATTACCAGCTATTAAGTCAATACCGGGAGAAACCCCAAGCTTACCGCCCTTTGAAGTGGTCTCCCCTCTAAATCCATACCCATCAACGTTGTTGCCGGCGCCAGTCATAATTTTGATTCCTGACCTTCCGACAACCCGACACTGATCAGCTTTCATAGCAACGCATGATTGCCCTTTTGGGCTACCAACAAGTCCTTCGGACAAACCAAAATTCTGATCAACGTCTGATGTTTCAGCAACATAAATTCTTGCAGCATCAGCAAAAAAACTATTATCTACATATGTGCCGGGTTTTACTCCGTCTCCACCTTTTGCGGAAGCCATGCGCCCAACGACTAAATCAATCTTCGCAGAACCAATACTTTTTTCTGTTTGCCCGGTTAAACCCCGAGCACCGTAACCAGAGCCGCGGGAGGCTGGGCGGTCCATTCCCATAGTTATATCGGCGCCGGCAGCGTTAGATAATATAGTTTCACTTGGGGCTACTTTATAAATTGCCTTAGTAGAACCTCCAGTTTCAGCGTGCATTAGCCCCCCTTTAGAGAGACCTCTTTCTACTTGTTCAGCTCGATTAGATAATTTCTTGCCGCCTCTTTCATTATAATTTATGCTGCCTTTTGGATTGGTTTTTTTCATGTTTTTTCCTATGTTGTGGCTTTTTGGGCCATCCTCCTGTCGATGTATTTAGCAGGATTTATTTTTTTGCCTTCTTTGTTGTAAACAACTAAATGCAAATGGGGCGCCATACCTGCGAATCCGCCTGTGGCACCACCTTGTCCAACAACATCGCCGGCCGTTACCTTTTGTCCCACTTTAATTTTAGCAGATCTTGACAAGTGTGCATATACTGATTTAAAACCATCAGTGTGTTTGACTATCACATGATTTCCCCAACCTTTGCCACAGCCGCCGTCGCCCTCTACACAACCTGAAAAAATCCTCTCAATTGTTCCATTGGCAATACTGTAAATTGGGTCGCCGCGGCGGGCTCGATAATCAGTACCATAGTGCATTTTTCTTTCTCCACCGTTCGGATGGTCACGAGGTCCATATTTGCTTGTTACATAGTTGCTGACCGTAGGGTAACCGATATTGCCAGCACCTTGTTTGAGCTGCTCTTCTGTTAATTCTTCAATTGTTAGTCCTGACCAATCTCCGGACGCAAGCATGTCAGAACACCCAGAGCCAACCATATTTTCAACATTATGGTAAGTATTTGTTTTGGTTAAAACACTCACTAAACGACCAATTTCTAAATTATAACCAAATTGATTTTGATCTAACTCAACTAATACAATAGTTCCTTTTGAAGGGAATGGGTCACCGGAGCCTAGCTGAAAGTCATCGGCTGAGACAAATAATGTATGCAGTGAATATAATTTAAATAATGTATCAGGAGGCGTGGTTTCTGAAACATTATATGTGCACGGATCAGGTAAAAAACCGTGCGGTGAATTTGGTCCAAGAATACGGCCTCTAAACATAAATTTATCTAATTTTCTAGGGGTAGCATCATTACCTTCTAACAGTTCAGACATTGGTATCGGTTTAGATGACATGTTTGCTTTAGTAAATAATCCAGCTTGGCGTGCAGTAATTGGTACCGGTGGAGTTAACACAATGGCAGGAAATTTATTTTGTCCTGCGTATGTATCAAAGTCAAAAGTGCGACGGAGTGACTCGCCAAACACTTCTAAAGAATTGCCAATCATATCAGTGAAATCTAAAAAATCTCTTTTGCTCATTGGGGCTCACCTTGTATCATATCAAAAATGCTTGCTTTGTCTTCATCAGTGAGACCAATATCTTCATTAGTCTGTTTTTGTTTAATACCGATAATCTTTACAAGCTGTTCATTAGAGCGTTGCATAGTCTCGACATGTTTAGCAGCAACTGGAGATAGAGAGCGGTTATTATCCGGATCTTTTGCTATCTCGTTAGCCAACTCATTAAGAAACTCACGCGCAAGTTTACGATCATTACGAATGTTATCAAGCGCCTCGTTTACTAAAATGTCAAGATTTTTGTCACTCATACTTCACCGTTCTCCCATTCTTTCTTAAATCCTCTATAAAGGACTCGAAACTTGTTAAGAGAGCTAACCACTTGTTTGGTGTTTAGTCCTGTAATTTCTCTGAGGTATAAGTAAATAGCTTTTTTATTAAAAATTTCAATTTCATCTTTTGATTCAAAAAGAACTATTATTGCTTTGTGTACTTTTTGGTCATTGGCCCTCATTTTAGAAACATCCCATGTCTTCAACTGCTCGTAAAAAGAAGTCCAAAACTCTTGTTCTAATTTATCTGATAACCACGACTGAGATGTTGAAAGATATTCTTCTTCATAATTCTTCGGCACAGCATCAAAGTCTACTTCTCTTTTCTGTCTTTTTTGTTGTTTTTTTACTTTATGAATAAACCAGTTTTTAGTTATAACACTGAAGTATGAGAAAGCTTTATATCCTTTGTCAGGATCATACTTATCCAAAATTGTCATTAGCCATACTTTACATTCATCTCTAAGATAGTCAATGTTTGGCAATGTTGTAAATTTATAAGTAAAAACAATCTTATCGACCATTTCGTCAAATGCCGGCTCAAGATATTTTACATATAACTCAGTCCTAACTCGTACACAATTAGTTTTGCAATACTTTACAACTGCGTCTTCGTGTTCTTTTGTGAAATAATATTTCTTTGTTTTCTTTTTAGTTTTCTTCGGACTCTTCGTCGTCTGTGTCTGGGTTGTTTTCAAAATCAGCTTCCTTTGTTTCTTCTGTCGTTAGTGAATATATTAC
>Ga0115012_10000724_pt1 | contig 18824 bp, 14 predicted proteins | sample TroAtlMetagenome_FD_88706 | JGI IMG/M metagenome (GOLD analysis project Ga0115012, IMG submission 88706) | Marine eukaryotic phytoplankton communities from Atlantic Ocean - Tropical Atlantic ANT10 Metagenome | ecosystem: Environmental > Aquatic > Marine > Oceanic | place: Tropical Atlantic...
TCCTTGAGCCTGAAGCCCATGGCATATCCAGCGGCCTTGCCGAGCTGCATACCCACCGGGGACTGCACAGGAAGGATTCCCACGTCTTCCATGACGAGGTGGTACACCATCTGCCGACCGCGGCTCATGGTGTCCGTGTCCTTCGAGAACTGCTGGCGGAGCACATCGAGGCTGAAGTTTTCGCGACCATTCAGCTCGCACCACATCGAACACAGGGCGCCTGATCGGTAGTGAGGGATCATCCCAAAGTGGCTTGTGTCCTCAACGTGCTTGGAGAGCGCGAGCGCAGTCGCTGTACCGTGAATCTCCTCGCCCGGTCCCCAGATGGCGAACTTCACCTCGCCGCGGCTGACCAGTCGCACGATGTGCTCCTCGAGAGAACGGGAGCGGGCCCCGATCGTGTAAGCGAGGCGCAGTTCCTCGGCGGTTGGCTCCGGAATTGCGTCTACCACCAGCTTTGGCTTGCTCATCTTCCCTCCATTGTGGGGGTCAGTCGCGGAGACACTCGCACTAGCGCTTATCGTCCGGCCCACCGCCCAGAGGACCATCTCTAACACGGATGAGGCGCTCGTCCCTCACAACCCCCTCCCCCGGGTGGTCAAACCCATGTATGCTTGGGCCGTCCATTGGGAGCCTTCATGTTTTCGGCCTTCAGACGTGCGCGCCCGCTGATCGGAGTCTGGGCTGCTGCGACTGGGATCGCGGCGCTGCTCATTGTGATGCGCGTGGACGGCGTCGGACCCTTGGCTGCGCTGTTGACCCTAAACGTCTGGATCGCTGTTGGTGCGAGCATCGTGGTGGCCAGCTTGAGCAGTCCGATCCTCACCGCCTCGTGGATGCGCTGGTACTGGGGCGCCCTGGCGGGTCTTCCCTTGGGGTGCCTCGTCCTGTTCTGCTTCTTCTTCCTTCGTCCACACACATGGCAGCCCTCAAGACTGGATGCGTGGAAGTCTGTGGGCATGTTTGTCGGCCTCTATCCAGAGATCATTTTGTCCTCCTGCCTGCTGGCCGGAGCGTTGGTGGGTCTCATCGCGAGCCGAGTCATACAAGTAAACACCATCGCTCGATGAGGTGTTAGGGCAGGTCCATGTCTAAAGGTCCTGTTGTTCTCTGTATTCTTGATGGTGTGGGTTGGGGTCAGCGCGACACGGGTGATGCTGTCTACATGGCCGACACGCCTCACCTCGACCGCCTCTGCTCAGACCACCCATGGACGCTGCTCGCTGCTCATGGAACGGCAGTCGGGATGCCATCCGATGGCGACATGGGTAACTCGGAGGTCGGTCACAACGCGATGGGTGCAGGTCGCGTCTTCGATCAAGGTGCAAAGCTGGTCCAGAATGCGGTAGACGACGGCACGATCTGGCAGTCATCAGCTTGGACCCAAGCCGTGCAATGCGAGACGCTGCACCTGATCGGACTGGTTTCCGATGGGAATGTTCACAGCCACGTGAATCACCTGCGAGCCATGGTGTCTCGCGCTGCCGCCGACGGAGTTCGCCGACTCCGAGTCCACGTGCTCACCGATGGTCGCGATGTCAGCGCGCGCTCGGCCTTAGACTACATCGAACCACTGGAGACCCTGCTCAAGGGCTGCGATGGCGACTACGCGGTCGGATCAGGCGGTGGTCGGATGCACATCACGATGGACCGATACGAGGCCGACTGGCCGATGGTCGAGCGGGGCTGGCGTACACATGTGGCGGGTGAGGCACGCCGTTTCCAGACCGCCTCTGAGGCCATCAAGACCTTCTACGCTGAAAACAGCGAAGTGGATGACCAGTACCTCCCAGCATTTGTGGTCGGTGACTACTCAGGGATGAATGATGGCGACGCGGTCATCCTCTTCAACTTCCGTGGTGACCGCGCGGTAGAGATCTGCCAGGCATTCGATGACTCCGACTTCTCGGGCTTCGAGCGTACCCCAAACCCTTCCGTGTTCTTTGCCGGCATGATGCAGTACGACGGTGACTTGCAGATTCCACGTCACTTCCTCGTTCAACCGCCAGTGATCACCGACACCGTGAGCGAGCACCTCGGTAAGGCCGGTGTACGAACATTTGCCGTCTCTGAGACACAGAAATTTGGTCATGTGACCTACTTCTTCAACGGGAATCGGGGAGAGCAGCCCAGCAGCGAGACCTGGGCTGAGCTCGCATCCCTGAACACGCCATTCGAAGAGTCTCCCCACATGAGTGCAGAGGAGATCACGTCCAAGGCGATCGAGGCCATCGGCTCAGGAGCGTTCGACCACATCCGCTTGAATCTCGCTAACGGCGACATGGTCGGTCACACAGGTCAATTCGAGCCTACGGTCTCAGCAGTTCAGTCTGTCGATGCGGAGGTCGGCCGACTGATGCGTGCCGTCGACAACGCAGGTGGCGTGATGCTCATCACGGCAGACCACGGCAATGCAGACCAGATGTATGGAATCGATAAGGGCTCTGGCTGCTACACGACCAGCCCACATACAAGTCATTCGCTGAATCCTGTGCCGGTGTGGCTGTACGATCCCAGCAAGCGCCGCGTGCTCAGCGCCTCCCCTGGTCCTGCGGTGACGGGCGGAATCGCTCAAATCGGGGGGACCGTGCTGGATCTCCACGGACTCACTCTTCCCAATGATTACCTCCCCTCCCTCCTGAGGCAGACATGAACGTCGTCGATATGCGATCCGATACAGTGACCCGACCCACCAGCAGCATGTGGGATGCCATGAGGTCTGCCGAATTGGGTGACGATGTCCTGGGGGATGATCCGACCGTCCAGGCCCTGCAGAGACGCGCAGCGGATATGCTCGGCAAAGAGGCCGCGCTCTTCGTTCCCAGCGGCACCATGGCCAACCAGATCGCCATCCGCCTCCACACCCAACCGGGTGACTCCATCGTCATGGAGGCAACCGCGCACCCCTTCAACTACGAAGCGGCCGGAGCGGCGATGATATCGGGTGTCCAGACTCGAACCCTCCCTGGGGTCGATGGGATTCTGGACCCTGCGGACATCGCAAAGGCTTTTCCCAAGCGCGATCCCCACTGCTCACCGACTCGACTGCTGACCGTCGAAGACACCGCAAATCGTGGCGGCGGCACACCCCACCCCATTGCTACGCTGGATGCCCTGGCCCAAGAAGCCCACAGCCGCGGTGCTGGGACGCACCTCGACGGTGCCCGCCTCTTCAATGCAGCCGTTGCCACTGGCACGGATGCCAGCCGACGGGTTCGAGACTACGACACGGTCTCCATCTGTCTCTCAAAGGGACTCGGTGCACCCGTGGGTAGCGTTCTCGCGGGCCCGGCTGACTTGATGGATCGTGCACTGTGGATTCGGAAGGCCCTCGGGGGCGGCATGCGCCAGGCAGGCGTCATCGCCGCGGCTGGCCTGTACGCACTCGAGCATCACATTGACCGCTTGGCCGAGGATCATGCTCGAGCCACACAGTTGGCCGATTCGCTGACAGCCCTCGGTTACCCGACAAAGTTCCCTCGGAGCAACATGCTCTATGTGACCGTTTCGGATGGACCCAAGGCACAGGCGTTGCTCGATGATCAGAGCGTACGGTGTCTGAGCGTGTCACCGACGGAGCTTCGTCTCGTGACGCATTTGGACGTGGACGACCAGGGCATCACCCAAGCGATCGCAGCCTTCGACACACTGAGTCCGACGCTGCGTCCAGAAGGATAGGTCCGGCCGGCTCCCCTACTCCTCGAGGGAAGACCTCATCCCGACCATTCGATCGATGGCCCGACGAACCTGCACAGGGTGAAGGTAGGCAATGTAGTCGACCATCGACGAGATGGGGAACACCGTGACAGGCAGGAAGTGGGACAGGCCTGTATGGGACGACAAGCTGGGGGCCCTGAGCGGAAGGCGTGCCCACCGTGCCCAGAGAATGAGCCGCCAAAAGGAGCTGAAGCGTGTACAGAGTTGGGTGGCGAGTGCAGAGACCGCTACCGGTGCGGCCAACCTCGCCGGACCATCCCTTGATCACACCCCATGTTGAACCCTACAGGTATTCGAAGGTGTGAACGGTGACGCTGTTGTTGAGACGCTCCCCGTTGACAATGAGATCGATGACAAGACTGTACTTGCCCGGTTCAGCGGCCTTCGGTGGACGCAATCCATACACATCACGGACGATTTCTCCTGGCTTCCACCTCGACGTCGGCCATCCCCAGTCGCAGTGCTCGTGGTCAGCCCACCACATGAACTCAGGTCTGTGGGGGCTGGACTTGACCCGCTGATACATCCACGCATCCGTATAAACAGGCTCCGACACCCGCCACCATGTCTCGACCCAAGCCGTTCGTCGCTCGGAGACATCGTGAGAATCCATTCGTACACCCAGCAACTCGATTGGACCCCACTGAACGGGCTCAATGGCCGCCTCCGGAGGGACGGACTCAACCACACACCCCGCGGGTGGCTGTCGACTTGGCTCCGCGACCTTGATCTGCGCCGCAGGCGGAGGGGGTAGGGCCTTCAAGGTCCGCTCTGGTGGCGGAGGGAGCCCGATCTCCGCGACACCATCGCGCACCCGAACGCGAGTCCCCAACTCAGTCGACAGATCTCGGAAACGACCCAGCGTCCGAGCTGCACTGTTACCCGAAGCGTACCGACTCTTACCGTAGCCGATGTCGATGGGACGCAACGAGACTGCGTGAACCCCGCTCTGATCGAAAGTGAGCTCAAACAATCCTGAGCGCGTGAGCTCACCCTCGGAGTGACTGTCGAAGAGAATGTTCCCGGCGTCGTAGAGGATGGGACGACCATCCACCAGCTCTACACCTTGGAGATGGTGAGCCGACGACCCCAGTACAGCATCTGCCCCACCGCGAATCAGGGCGGCACCGAGCCTCCGCGTTGCTTTTGTCGGTCGAGACTTTCCGTTGCGTCCCCAGTGCATGGCGACCAGCACGACATCGGCGTTTTCGCGAGCGGTCACGATACTCGGTCCCAGCACATCCATGGCGCCGGGGAGGTCATCCGAAGAAACGTGACAGGTACCTGGCGCATCCTCGGTCGCGGCGAACGCAGAGAGGGTGGCATCCGCAGACACGATGCCAATGGTCAGACCGCCGCGCTGAACAAATGCGGGCGCGCATGCCTTATGTCGGTCGGGGCCAGCCCCCGGCGCGGCAATGCCGGCGCTTCTCAGGATCTCTCGCTGCTCCATCAAGGCGTCTGCGCCGTAGTCCCCAGAGTGATTGTTTGCGGTGCCGACCGCATCGATGCCCGCCTGGGTGAGGATCTGAACCTGCTCTGGCCGTCCCCGAAAGTAGAACGGCACCCGCTCATCTTTATCCACGGCCGTGACACCGCCATCAGCCAGTACGCATTCCAGGTTCACGATACTGAGATCCGCTTCAGACAAGGCCGTGAGCGCGCCGAGGGCATCATCCGGGCCCTGGTTCCGTGTGATACCGTTCTGACGACGACCGAGATTGGCGTCACCACCGAACGCTAGGGTCATCCGCTGCGAACGGTCGAAGGCGTGGTCCGCGGGGTCCGTCCCGACCCCTGCAACAGCACCGATAGATACCCAACTCCCTGGAAAGTGAGCTGCCGCGATCTTTCCTCCTTCCTCATCCATGAGGCGAACAGATACCCAGTGCGCATGCGCTGCATCCAGCGCAGTGTTCTTCAGACGAAGTCGTATGCGGGTAGGGCTCGACCGCGACGTGTTGTCCATGACGACAGGGTCGAATCGTACAGCCTTGCCACCACCCGCAGGGAACATTCGAACGTCGAAGGAGCGCCCACGACTCGTCGCGTGCGGTACCCACCACCACTCCACTTGGGCGCTGCTGTTGCTCAGTCGCTGCACTTCTCCCGCATACATGCGCGAGCCATCGGCGAACTCGACCCGAATTGAGTGAGCGAACGCCACCTCAGCCTCAGTGATGTCGACGCTGGACGTGCCTCCAGTACATCCGGCGATGACCGCCAAGAAAATCAGGCCCATCTTCAGCATCAAACCACCCCAGCAAGGAGAGACCATAATCCGTAAGGCTGAGAAAAAAACGGGGCTTGAGGTCACCCCTCAAGCCCCGACTTGTACTCGGTCAGCGACCGTTAGTCGCAAACGGTCATGCCACCGTATTCGACACGGACCACGTCGTTGTCCTCAGGGATGCCTTCGTCGAAGACGATGGTGTTGTCATCCTCATCGTAGTGCCACCCAGTGAGGCGCTCGGTGCCGTTGACCCAGACCTGAATTGTCGAGGGAGCGGGTGTCGCGGACAACTCAAAGGCGGCCATTTGGACACTGGCCGCGGCCAACATGGCCAGGTTCGCAGGGGTCGCCCAGTCGGAGCAGATGGACAGGAAGACGCCATCAGTCCCCATGACGGGCTGGTAGTAGCCATCACCAGCTTCAGCTGTGGAGCAGCCGCCGGGGTAGTCCCCCGCGATGGCCGAGAACTTCACGTTCGCGGAGCTTCCCTTCTTGGCCACGATCTTGTCCATGTACCAGCCCCATGTGCTGCTGGACTGCTCAGGCTCGTCAGAAACCATGATGATGTGGAGCATGGCGTCAGGTCGAAGGAAGCCCCAGTTGCACTCACCGGCATCGGTCTTCTCGACCGCCTCAGAGGTGATCGTCAGTCCAGCCTCTGTCCAGAAGCCACCACCACTGCTCACCGCTGACTGGAAGCGGCTCTCGTAATCCGGCATCTCGGGCCGGAGGACGCCACCGTGTGCGTTGCAGCCATTGTCAGCATTCGCCACGATGATCTGCCAGTCCGTCGAGTACGTCGCCAGCTCAGTGATGAACGTGGAGAAGTTGGTTGCCAGTCGGGCCTGGTCGTCACTCATGGAGCCGCTCTGGTCCACGTAGAAGATGATGTCGGAGGGCGGCTCCTCTGGGACAAGGAACTCATCCTCGTAGGACGCAGCGAAGTCGCCTGTTCCGAGGTGAACGCCCTCGCGGGTTCCGAGAGGCTCGTTGGACTGCACCACCAGCGCACCCTCGACTTCTCCGATGTCGTAGGGCTCAAACTCAAGGAACACAGTGACAGACTCTTCGGGCTCAAGGGTGAGCGGAAGGTCCAGCGAACTGGTCATAGAGAAAGACTCTCCCTCTTGGTCAACCTCGTAAATTTGCAGGGTGTCAGTCCCGACATTCTTGAGCTCGACCTCGTCCGGTGCTGCACAGCCAATGTAAGTGGAGCCCATGTTCAGAGGGTCGGGTGAAATCTGAAGCTCAGGGATGGTACCGGAGCCCACCAACTCCACCGCCAGCTCGGGAGGGAAATCCACGTTGCTCGTGATCACTGCCTGACCGCGTTGGTCGTAGGCCGCCATGGGCTCGAACATCACGTCAACTGTGGTCATCTCACCTGGGAGCAATGTCGTGCCGGCCACACCCTCTGTGAGAATGGTGAAGCTCGCCACGTCTGATTGGATCACGAGGGACTCGATGTCTACAGGAGACCCACCCACGCTGATGATGTCGAACTGTTCGGTCACAGGATCATCGTCTTGGCTCAATCCACCAAAGTCGATCAGACTCGGTGTCACTCGAAGTTCTGGACCGTCGCCGTCGGCGGACCCATCAATAGAGCTGAACTTTTGCTCCGAGCAAGAAACGGCGAGCAGGCAGATGAGGAGTGAGCGACGCGACATGAATTCTCCAGACGGGTGTGGTGGTCCCTTAGTGTGTGTCTAAGCGCACACTGAGCAAGAACCATGCCACCTCTGGGCTATGGCTCTCCGGGCCGTTTAACGGGTTTTAACGCCGATCAGAAAAAAAGATCCCGGCCCACTGTGACATTTTTGTCGCAGTGGGCCGGGAAATCATTTCCCCACTGGGGCACAAACGCCCCAACTTGGGTTCAGCCGAGCAAAGCGGCCACAGCCTCTCGTTCTGTGACCAGCTCGGCCGCAGTGGCCTCGATCTTGGATTGAGCGTATGCGTTGTGCTCAATGCCCTCGACGACGGTGGCCTTGCCGTCCTTCACGGTGACGGGGAAGGAGAAGATGAGGCCCTCGGGAACGCCGTACTCGCCGGAGGACCAGAGCGCCATTGATGTGTGCTCGCCTTCGGGTGTACCGCCCCACCAACTGCGCATGTGGTCCACAGCCGCTGATGCTGCAGATGCAGCACTCGACGCGCCGCGCGCCATGATGATGGCCTTTCCACGCGTCGAAACGGTCTGCATGAAGTCACCTTGACCCCACTCCTCGCCAACCTGACCAACGACATCGGATCCGCCGACTGAGGCGTGGTAGAAGTCCGGGAACATGGTGTTCGAGTGGTTGCCCCAGATCGCCAGGTTCTTGACCTCGCCCGCCGTGACACCAAGCTTCTTGGCAATCTGTGCCTTGCCGCGGTTCTCGTCCAACCTCGTCATGGCGTGGAACTGTGCGTTCGGAATGTCTGGAGCAGAGTGGCACGCGATGAGCGCGTTGGTGTTGCATGGGTTGCCCACCACAAGCACCTTTACGGTGGCCTTGGCGTTGTCGTTGAGGGCCTTGCCCTGTCCGGTGAAGATGGGGCCGTTGACCTTGATCAGGTCCGCACGGTCCATGTCCTTACTTCTGGGGCGAGAACCGACAAGGAAGGCCGCGTCAGCGTCCTTGAACGCCACGTTCGCATCGTCTGAGATTTCGATCCCGTGGATGAGTGGAAACGCCGCATCTTGAAGCTCCATGACGACACCCTCAAGCGCACCCATGGCTGGAGGAATCTCGAGCAACTGAAGGATGACAGGCTGATCGCCGCCAAAACAGTTGCCGGATGCGATCCGGAAAAGAAGTGCATAGCCGATATTTCCGGCAGCGCCGGTGACCGCAACGCGGATTGGATCCCTCATGGGTTCTCCCTGTGTGTGCCCGAACTGGGCTTCATGAAAATCGCCGAACTCAACCAATCACTGGATGAACCGGACCAAGATGTTGTTGATGACTCGAAATCGCAAGGGGTCCCCCGTACTGGCGAGGGCGCTTGGCTCTAACGGATATGACCTCACCACGCCCCATGGATCACTGCCGGACCACAGTCCGTGCTCTTCGATTGGTCAAAACAGGCGAACTCCATCGCGTTTTTAGGTACTTAGCAAAAACTAAGTAGTCCATGCCTGACGACACCCACGGAACCAGGCGGCATTTCGAGCGATTCTATCGACCGACCACCCAGAATGCGCTTTGCGACAACCATTGACGACGATAGACCGCCGCCATGTCAGCGCCGTCACACCAGGAACCCAGCGTCCTCGCAATGCTCGCCAAGAGACCGCTGTTCTGGGTTGCCATCATCGGCATCCTTGGAGCCTCTTCTCTTCTGCGTGTGCTCGCATACAAGACGCCGGAGCCCCCCCCACAGTTTGGTCTCGTACCGGACTTCGCACTCACTGCCGAGAGCGGCGAACCCTATGGCTCAAAGGACCTGCAAGGACGGGCTTGGGTGGCCAACTTCATATTCACGCGTTGCAAAACGGTGTGTCCGGTCTTCTCATCAAAGATGGCTCTCCTACAGGGACGCACGAAAGACATGACGGAGCACCTCCAGCTCGTCTCGTTCTCTGTAGACCCGGACTACGACACCCCAGATGTGCTGGCAGAGTACAGTCAGCAATTCGGGGCCGACCCCAGCTTCTGGCGATTCCTGACTGGACCCACAGACCAGGTCCGGGCGGTCGTCATGGACGGGATGAAGATGTTCATGGGCGATGCCAGCCAAGTGGAGAGCCCCGAGGCCCTGATGCATGGATCACACTTTGTGCTGATGGACTCAGACATGAACATCAGGGGGTTCTATGAAGTCGATGAGGAAGAGACCGTCGACAAGCTACTGCGTGACCTGCAGCTGATCATCGAGGAATCCAACTGAGGCCGGTCGAAGCAATGCCCTGATCTCGGGAGAGATTTGCCACATCCCCGTCGCTTGACATGAATGCATCGCCGCATAGAAGACCCACCACATAGAGAGACCACCCATCGCATGACTGAAGCTGCGCAAGCGGAGACACAAGCACCCAGCTTTCTCGGCGACCTCTGGTCACTGGGCAAGCCGAGGCTCAGTTCGCTCGTGCTGTTCACAGCGGGGGGAAGCATGTTCCTTGCTGGCGGCACCCCAACCGCCAACTCAGTCATCGCCGGTATCATCGGCACCACAATGGTGGTCTGCAGCGCCAACAGCCTCAACAACTATTTTGAGCGCGAGACCGACAAGCTCATGGAGCGGACACGGACACGGGCCCTCCCCACAGGTCGACTGGCCCCCTGGATTGCCGTGGTCTACGGCGTGGTCCTCATGGCCATCGCGGTTCCGTGGATGCTGACAGAGACGACATCACTCGCCACTGGCTTGGCGTTGGTCGCGTGGCTGATCTACGTCTTTGTGTACACCCCGATGAAGCGCCGAAGCTGGCTGAGCGTGGTCGCTGGCGGCGTGGCGGGTGCGATGCCCCCAGTCATTGGATGGACTGCCATTCGGGGCACGCTCGATCCCGGCGCGCTCGCGCTGTTCTCGATTCTCTTCTTCTGGCAGTTGCCCCACACCTTCGCCATCGGCATCTTCAGGAAGAGCGAGTACGCAGCTGCTGGCATGAAAATTCTGCCGATCGAGAAGAGCGACAGCGTTGCGAGAAGTCACATCATGGTGTGGACCCTCGCGATGGTGGCATCAGGCCTCTGGTTGGTCGACCTTGGACTCGGCGGCACACTCACGCTGTACGGCGGCTTGCTGCTGGGCGGGATCTTCCTCTGGAAAGCCTACAAGGGAATTCGCGCCAACGGTGGTCCGGATTGGGCCAGAGACCTCTTCTATTTTTCGCTGGTGTACCTGAGTGGAATGTTCGTCTTGATGGCCCTCGACCACATCTTGACCGGGACTTCAGGCTAAACTGCCGCCGTGCCCAGTTCTTCCATCGAATCTCGAGCCGGCGCCGCGTGGGCGGGCCTGTGTTTAGGGCTGCTGACGCTCTGGGTCTTCAGCCCAGGGCTCTCGACCATCTCCAGCCAAGCGTTCGGAGATGCGCAGACCGACGCACTGCGCGGAGCATGGGGCTTTCACCACATTGGGCAGACACTCGCCAGTGGGGAAACCCCGTGGCAGTCGGTGCGAATCAACTTCCCTGCAGGTGCAGACTTGCTTGTGCTGCCCCTCGCCTCCGGTCTTCTGCTCAGCCCGCTCTCCGTCCTTGACCCGGTCACCACCTGGAACTTCGCACTCATCCTCTTGGTCTTTGCATCGGCCTTCGGAACCGCATGGCTCACACGCCTTCTGACCGACAGCTGGCTTGTGGGGGTCTTCAGTGGGGCCATCCTCTTGGCACAGCCGATGCTTCACCACGCCCTCGCCGACGGAACCCCAGAGCATCTGGCGCTGTGGGCCATACCGCTCTTCATTGGCTCCGCCTGGATGGCCCTCCATGAGCAGAGCCCACGCTGGGGCGTCGCCGCTGGTCTACTCTCCATCGTCGTGGCCCTCGACAGCCCCTACCATGCGATCTACGCACTGCTCTTGGGTACCGTGGTCCTTCCGTTTGCCCTGCGCTCAGTGAAGGGACGAGAGCGTGACCTTACCCGAGCCCTGATTGCGATGGCGACTGCAGCCAGTATCGGGATCTGGGTGGTGTGGACGCTGTACAGTGGATTCGAGGACGCCGACAGCTCGACCACTTCTGCCGCGGTCCTTCAAGGGACCAACGCCACAGACCTCAAATTGTGGTGGCGCCATATGAACATGGACGGTGGCCTGCGTGACTTCTCGCGTCCGCCTACCCTGATGCCCAACATCCTCCTGACCGTGGTGGTCATCTTGTGCATGTTGGCCGGTCGACGCGGCGCTGGGTGGCTTGTCGCTGGCCTCCTGATGCTGGGGCTGAGCTTCGGCACACGCGAGAACATACCCACCCTCTTGGGCGCATGGCTGGGCGCGCCTGCCGAGCTGGTCGGCACAGGGATCATCACGCTGAACACCTGGACATACAGCCTGCCAATCGTGGGAGAGATTCGCTTCCCCCGCAGATGGTTGGTCCCTGGCTCCATGAGTCTCGCCGTGGGTGCAAGCATTGGACTCAACTTGATCCTGCAGCGATGGCTCAGACATCCAGTCATCTCGGGTGTCGTCGTCACGGTCGCCGCGGTGATGGTCGTGAACGTGGGCCTGAGCACCTCTCGACTCCATACGCCGTTCCCCAAACACGCTGTGCCGGCGGTCGCCTTCACGGCTGCCATCGCCGAGTCCGAAGCCGATGGAGCCGTCCTGCTCCTGCCGTCTGCCCGTTCAGTAGAAGCGGGCGCCAAGCGGGACAAACTTCCGGTGTTTGCTGACATCGATCGAGCCCTCGCATCAGCAGACAACCTGTACCTACAGATGCGACATGGGCGACCCACTGTGAGCTACCCGAGTCTCCAGACCCTGATGCCATCCGATCAAGACGATGACATCGCTCGTGTACTGCGTGACTGGTCCGACCTCGCTGTGGCAGATGCTCCCGGACGCGGAATACCCCCCAGCGCATTCGACCCTGGAGTGAAATTCCAACGCGACAAGGGCTTCCGAAAACTCCGACAGGCGGGTCTACGCTGGATTGCCGTTGACGAAGACGCCTACACTGACGAAGGCATCAAGCTTCTCAGGACACAGCTCGGAAATAAGATACTCAATGAAGCGCGTTTCTCGGACGGCAGCGGAGTCCTCTTGCTTGAGCTGTCACCGGCCCCCATCTTGACGGCTGCGGACGAGTAAAGCCAAGAACAGCGCGGCCCACCCGAGCGGGGCACCAGGTGCATGGCTGCAGCCACCACCCTTGTCACGAGGCTGGTACGCGGTGGGGCCGCTGGGTGCAGCAGCACCAGTGTTGTCTTCACCCGACCCACCAGACGAACCACCAGAGTCCGGGGCGTCGAACTGGTAGCTGTAGCTGAAGGTTTCTCCCTCATTCCAGCGGGGGCTACTGACCGCAATAATCATGTAGAGGTTGTCCTCGGTCCCCGTCATCTCAACGGACATCTCCCCCTCTCCATCATCGACTGGGACGTCTTGGTAGGTGACGCGGTTGCCCGAGTCGACCACCGTGCGAACGGTCCAGCGCGAGGCTGACCCCTCGCTGCCCTCCGCATCACCCTTGAACCTCAAGGTGATCTCGCCCTCGGGTGGATTGAACATGCGCAGGGTGTTGTAGCCGTAGCGCTGAGGAAGGGTATCCGGGGGGGGAACCCTCCATGATGAGCCGGTACCGGCAGACCCAATCACCTCGGTAATGCGGCGATCCCGGTCACCGTAGCCCGTCGATTCAGACATAAAGTCGAGGAACGAGAGGATGCTGTCGCCGTGGTAGTAGTCCCAGGTGGCATTGTGGGCGGCAAAGTCGGCGAAGACATCATCGATGTCCTCTCCGGACTCCTCGGCGATCACCTCAGCGATGTACTCCAGCGGGTCATCATTGGCACCGCCAAGGGCCCACGTGTCTCGAATTGTCGTCCATGAGGTGACGTTCTCAGTGAGGAAGCGGGGCCAGATGGCCGCACCATACTGATGGTACTCTTCGAGCTTCCCATCACCGGTCAGCGGAGTGTATGCGTTCAACTGCAGGTGGGGTTCAAACGCGTACCCATGCAGGAACGAGAAGTAGTCTTCGGTACCAGGGTAGACCTCTCCCTCAACCCACATCGCTGTGGCTTCCCACCACCACTGCACGGTTCCTCGGGCGGAATACGCACCCTCTGCATGCTGGACTGCATGGTAGAACTCGTGGGCCACGGTCGTCTGGCCGTAGTCGACATTACTGAACACCCCCTGTGAGAGGACGATGATGGGCCAGCCTTCCACGTCGGTGGTGTAGTACCCACCCACACCTCGGGCCGATGGGGCGCAGCCGCCTGAATCACCGACATAAACATTGAACAAGTAGTCGCTGGTGCCATACGGCGCGGCGTGCCCCATGATGTCCAGCTGATGGTCCCAGCTGGTCTCAAGGGCTTCCATGATCAGCGCAATCTCGCCATCTGCAGGAGGTGCGTCCAGCCCCCACTTAAGGATGAAGTTCTCCGACATCTCAATGCCCGTGCAGACCCCAGACATCGCATCCCGCACACCCTTTTCGTCGCTGGGTGGTCTGGGAGGAAGGGGGGCTGGAGTCGACGCAATAAATGCATCGAACTGCTCCATTGTTCCGCATTCAAGGCCAGCATGGGCCTGACCTACGAGCAAGAAGACGAGTGCTGGGATCATAGAGGCCTCTCTGGGAATGACTCCGCCATTCTACACGTCGTCTTGCTCAGCTTCGGATCCGATCCACCAGATCGTCAATCACACGGAGGGTCATGCCCCATATTCTTGCGCCATCCAGGTCCAATCGAGGGAGGACCACGGTTTGACCCTTGAAGGGCACACTGAACTCACCCCGGCCCTCTGAACCCATGAGGCGGTCGAGACCAAACCAATAGAACCCTGCAACTTCTGCGGGCTCGAGGACGACATCAGGAGTGTTGTCGACGACATATACGAAGGGCGACACAACGATCCGAGGCGCGAGATCCGGTGAGACCACCTGATCCAGCATGCCGAGCAGCCGCGCGCCGGTGAGGTCCACGCCAACCTCTTCCATGGCCTCTCGTCGGGCTGCACACTCCGAGGACGGATCTTCAGGGTCGACGCGACCACCCGGCAATGCGATGTGACCGCTCCATGGGTCACCCTCATGCTGAGCGCGTCGGATAAAGAGGACGCCATTGTCAGGGCGGATGATGACCGCGACGGAAGCCTGGCGCGCGCCTGCGAAGCGCGAGTCCAGCCGGCCGGGACGCCCCGATAGAGAGTTCGCAATGCGGTCAGTCAGCATACTCGGAAGATAATCAAAGCTCATCGGGTTACCCACGGCAAAACGACAGGTGACCGTGGATCAAGGCGACCAAACAACTGTGCATGGGCACAACGACGACCGCGAGGGCGGCGAGCGCTTCATGGACTGGATGGTTGAGGTTCTCGGCACCTGGGGCCCGGCCATCCTCACCGTTCTCTTGATTCGCTCCTTGGTGGCCGAACCGTTTCGGATCCCATCAGGCTCAATGGTCCCCACTCTGGCCATCGGGGACCACATCCTGGTCACCAAGTACAGCTACGGCTTGCGCTGGCCCATCACCCGCATCCCGATGACTGACCTTGAGGCGCCAGACCGCGGCGACGTCATCGTGTTCATCTTTCCTGGCTCAAGCGAGGGCAAGCCCAGTCACTGGCTGGACATTCCTGTCCCCCCCTTCAACTCTCACGACTACGTGAAGCGTGTGATCGGTCTGCCGGGTGACACCATCGAGGTTCGAGACAACGTCGTCTTCATCAACGGAGTTCGGCAAGAGCGCTCACACGTGGCCAAGCATGATTTCGTCGATGACCGCTGCAAATCCCACGCGACCCGCGAGTTCGAGGAAGACCTCGATGGCCTCAAGCACCCCATCCTGAACGCGACCCGCTACGGTCTTCGGATGGGAGATTTTGGTCCAAAGACGGTCCCCGACGAGCACGTGTTCGTGATGGGGGACAACAGAGACCACTCCGCGGACTCTCGCGTTTGGGGCATGGTGCCGTTCAGAAACATCAAGGGTAAGGCGCGCTTTGTGTGGCTCAGCTACGACAAGTGTGAGCCAGGCCTACCCCTGCTCGGTGACATCCGCGGCGAGCGGTTCTGGGCCGACGTCATCTGAGACTGGACTCAGCCCTCATCCAAGATGGTGTCTCCAGCGGCATCCGGCCTGCCGATGACCTCGAGCTTGTCATAGGTCGAGACCTCCTTGACGAGCTGCCGATTGGTCACCCGAACGAGGCGGGAGAGCTTCTGTAGGAGCTGCCACATCAGCTTGGCTGCCAGTTCGCTGTCTTGCTTGAGCAACTGCAGGAACTGGTTGCGCCGCAGCACCAACAGCTTCGCGTCCCGTGTCACCACCGCGGATGCAGAGCGTCGCGGGACATCAATGAAGCTCATCTCACCAAAGTAGTCGCCGGGCTTCAATTCTCCCAAGACCTGTCCACGTTTTCGGATAACGATCTGTCCTTCCTCGATGATGAAGCACTCCCGACCATGATCCCCTTCGTCAAAGAGTACAGCACCGGCAGGCACATTCCTGCTCTCTGCCATCTGACAGACCTTCATGAGCTCGCGGTATGTGCAGAACTGGAAGAGCCCCACATTTCGAAGCACTTCCATTCGTCGAACGGTCGTGGACTCGTCAACGTGACCGACGTCACCCTCAGCCTCAATGACGACCACAGAAATATTGTCACGGCCGCCGCGCTGGTTCGCCATGCTGATGAGCCTATCGACCGTTTCTGCGACGCCAGCCTTCGGAACTTCAGTCATCAACTCGTCTTCATCGATGTACCGATAGAGCCCATCTGAGCAGATGAGAATCCGATCCCCGACGTTGAGATCAAATGCCATCGCATCGACGAGGACATTCGGGAAGACGCCGAGTGCGCGCGTGATCACATTCTTACCTGTGATGTCTGCCACCGGGACGCCCTCCGCCTCCTGTTGAGCTGCCAGAGTGTGGTCTTGTGTGAGCTGGTGTATCTCGCCACCCCGAAGCAAAAAGATTCGTCCATCGCCCACATGGGAGATGAAGGCTGTATTCCCAGCCTGCATCACGATGTCCATGGTCGTCCCCATGCGACCGCCCTTACCAGTCATGGCAATGGCCGCCTCATGGACCTCCTTACAGGCGCGCTGCATCGCGGTGTCCATCATCGTCCTGACCGCGCTCTGGGAGGCCTCTGATGGTGCACGTCGATACAGGTCGACCACATGCTTGTGGGCGGTGAGGGCCTCCTTGATCACATTGCAGGCCAGCTGTGCAGCCACGTCGCCGCGCTGGTATCCGCCCATGCCATCTGCCACCGCGACAAAGCCGTGGTCCGGCGCCAACAGGAAGCTGTCCTCGTTGACCTTACGCACACGTCCGACGTCAGTGGCACCCCACATCGACAATTTCACGTCTGCACCCCCAGTTAAATCAACCCCTCTTGGCGAGGGTTAGATTAGTATCGCACGTGTGGGCCCCACTGGGGGCCACGGCAGGAGTGAATGCGCTGGACCTGGCTGGGATGGATGGAAGGATTGGCGCTTTGCGTATGGCTGGCGCTCGCCGGCTTGGTTGTGTTCGAGGGTGGCAACGAGCGCATTGTCCGATCCATCGATCCGAAAGCACTCACACTGGGCCCAAGCCAGGAGCGCTGGATGGGCATCTTCTTCGAAGAGCAGCATGTTGGCTATGCACTCTCTCGCTCCGCACCCATCACCAGTGGCGGGACCATTTTCGAGGGGCGCTCGCAGTTCCGTGTGTCCACTTTCGGAAAGATCCAGCAGGTCACAACCGCTGGCACGGCGCTCGTGAATGCTGAGGGACAGCTTGAGCGCTTCGACTTCGTCATGCTCGCTGACCAGGTTCGGCTCGTCGCCAGAGGCGAGGTGAAAGGCAAAGAGATCGTGATGGAGGTCGACCAGGCCGGGGAGACATCAACCCTACGCTTTGACGTGAGCAGTCCGCCGCACGTGGGCATGTCGCTTGAGAGCGTCATCCGACAGCAAGAGCTCGCCGTCGGGCTGGAATTCACCGTCCCCTACTTCGACCCGCTGACACTGGCCGAAGGGGAGATGGTCATTCAAGTCGTCGACGTCGAAATCTTTGACGATGGTGAAGAGGCCTACTGGCTGGTGAGTAAGTTCGGCAGCGTCGAGACACGCTCTTTGGTCACGCCAGCAGGTGAGACGCTGCGCCAAGAGGGTGCTCTGGGAATGCGGATGGTCCGAATGACAGCGGAAGACGCCCAGGCCATCTCAGACGAAGCCCCTCAGGACCTCATCTCCCTCTCTGCTGTCCCGTTCAAGGGCTTACTGAAGGATGCCCGAAACAAGCGCCTCCTCGAGGTTCGCTTCGTCGGTATTCCAGGAGAACGTGTGGTCTCACAGCCGCCGCAGCAGACCGTCGTCGACGACACAGTCACGGTCGACATGCCGCTCCTTCTCGAGCTGCCCGAGTTGCCGGTATCAGCCCTCCCTGAGGACTGGACACCACAGCAACCCAAGCCCGAGTACCTCGACTCATCCCCCACCCTACCCGTGGGTCATCGCGACATTGTGGAGAAAGCGACGGAGCTGGTCGGCAATGCAAAGACTCGGCTGGAGGCAGTCCAGACGCTCAACACTTGGGTCTTTGACAGTGTGGCGAAGGAGCCCTCAGTCGGTGTCCCCAACGGTCTCGAGGTGCTCTACAGCAAGCGCGGCGACTGCAACGAGCATACGGCGCTCTTTGTCTCGCTTGCGCGCGCCGCGGGCATCCCGACACGCATCGCGGCCGGGATCGTCTTCTCAGAGCGGGTTGGTCCCCAAGGGCAGTTCTACTACCACGCCTGGCCCGAGGTGCAGCTCGGCGGGCCGTCCGACTGGGTCCCCGTCGACCCCACCTTCGGACAGGTGCCTGCGGACGCCACCCACATCAAGCTGGTCGAGGGAGACTTGGACCGACAGGTCGAGATTCTCGGCGTCATCGGTAAGCTGAAACTTGAGCTCATTGAGGCGCGATAATGACTGGCCTATGCTACGGTCCAACGCCAAGGATTGACCGACAATGATCCGACTGGAAGGCATCGAGAAACGGTACGGCAGCTTTCAAGCTGTACACCCACTGGACCTGTCCGTAAATCCCGGCGAGGTCTTCGGATTCCTGGGCCCAAATGGCGCAGGAAAGACCACGACAAACCGAATCATCGCAGGGGTACTGCCCGCAACCGCGGGGAAGGTCTTCATCGACGGCATCGACATGATGGAGAATCCTGTCGAGTGTCGTCGACGCATCGGATTCATTCCCGACCGCCCGTTCACCTACGA
>Ga0115012_10000725_pt1 | contig 18802 bp, 29 predicted proteins | sample TroAtlMetagenome_FD_88706 | JGI IMG/M metagenome (GOLD analysis project Ga0115012, IMG submission 88706) | Marine eukaryotic phytoplankton communities from Atlantic Ocean - Tropical Atlantic ANT10 Metagenome | ecosystem: Environmental > Aquatic > Marine > Oceanic | place: Tropical Atlantic...
GCTCACGGATACCATCGATATCTACTGGAGGTGCAGCGATAAAAGCAATAATGTAAACTGAAATAGCTGTAAGTAGAGTAGGGAACATTAGACAACCGAACCAACCGATGTATAAACGGTTCTCAGTTGAAGTGATCCATGCACAGAATTGCTCCCAGAAGCTTGCGCTTGCGCGTCTTTCTAAAGTTGTAGTCATGATTTTGATTTATGATTAAATTAATTTTTTGGTTTTTAAAACCTCCCAGGTTAACACCTGTTATTTAAATTATTGTTTTATCGCCCGCAGTTTTATATTACAAATATCCTTAAAATGTAAATACTATATAAATATACGTAAATTTTTAGGCGATATTTATAAGTAAAATGCAGTAAATGTGTACGTGATATATTATTTTAACTGGTCTATTATCGCTTGAAATAATTAGTTTTTAATTAATTAAAAACTGATAAGGCATTAGTCTTAAAAATTTAAACCAATGCTTTATCAGTTTTAGTTTGGATTTAAACAAACAAATCAGATGTTAATAGTAAATCTTACCACCACCCCATTTTTCGTTAACTACTTTTGGTTGAATTAAAATGTGACCAGCAACAGCAAATAAATCTTCATCCGTTAATGAACGCATCTTCGGAAAAATATCTGCACTCTTAATACTTGGATGAATTTCTGCTATTGAATCCGTACCATCATAACTCATCGGATCTTTGAAATAACTTACAAGGTTAGTAACGTTATCTCTAGCCGGTGTAGCTAAACTAAGAGACTCAACATCTAAACCAACGTTTGGATTTGTTTTTGTCACACCACCAACGTGACACGTTCCGCAAGCGTTATTAAATAATCGCTTTCCACGTTTTACCTGCTCTACACTAATTACTACTGTGTTTCCTTTACCATCTAATGTTACAGTTCTCGTATCTTCATCTAATTCTAAAGCATTAGCCGAAGAGATATGAGTATTAAGAACAAAAGCTGCTAAAACACTTCCTAATAAAAATTTATTTTTCAGCATGTCTAGTCTAAATCTCTAATTTTTTACTAATTAATTTTGAAAAAATCTCTCAATAAGTATTAAGTCTAATTATAAGCTATCTAGTGAAAAATTTCTCAATTATCTAGAAAACTATTTAATGTTTCATGGAACAGACTCTATTACTCTAATATCGAATTTTTATTACATGAAAAATTCAAATTATTATCTAATCAAAAGTATTTTTACCCGTAAACTTGACATTAACAGGTTGAGGATTTTTACCAATGGAATGCATAATATTACCTACACCAAGTCGACCAGCATTTAATTTTTCTGGGAAAACTCCATCTTTAGGGTGAAGATATTGAACTTCACTATTCGGGAAAATACGATAAATTTTATAATCGTTAATTTTAAAGGATGTACGAAGTTGAGTGCCTAATGCTAAACATTGTTCTTTTTTTGCAAGATAAAGAAGATTTTCTCCTTTTTGCATCATTGCAGAACCACTTGTTGGCATCTCAAAGATTTGTTTTTTTTTACCTGCCCAAGTAATAGCATACTTTTCTTCAGTTTCTGCAGCTCGTAACCAACCACCAGTACTACCTCCAAATGTTGGAGAAGCTATTTGTAAATCTAATATATCAGTCATAAATACGCCCTACTTCAAAAAAAAATAAACATATTAATGTTATTAAAGACATATTTTATACGATGTTTATCAATTAATAGTAATTGAAATAATTTTTTTAATCGATTGCCGTATATACTATCCCAGTAATCAAACTAAAACTAATGTATTTTATATAATAAATGCTTTTTAATTTAATTAGTTTTTTAAGCGGATTTTTATTTTCTAGTATCTTAGATACTGCACTTGGAGAATTTAATGAATGAGCAATTGTTGGAGCAGCATTAATTGTGTCCAGTTTAGAAATCATTACAAAAATTTTTTATTCTGCACATTTTAAGCGACGTCTAAAAAAATTCGATAAAAAATACTCTATAATAGGAGTATTGAATATTCTGCAATTTTTTAAAGTTGGTATAATTTACGGTTTAATAGTAGATGCATTTAAGCTTGGAAGTTAATAAAAAAGCGATAGATATTTAACTGATTTTTATTGAAATAATAATATGATCACAGATGCTCAAGTTTTTTTAGCGTTAGGCATAGCGCTAATTGCAGCTATATTTGCAATTGGCTTAGGTAGACAATTATATGTGTAAATGTCTAAAACCAATCATTTATCCTTTAGCGTGCACCTCAATTATAAAAAGTGCATACTAAAGGGTATTTTTAGTTATTGCTTAGACTTTAAATCAATTCTATTCTTTACTTAGTTGAATAATTTACAAAAAAACTGATGTTTACTTTACGTGGTCTATCAACCACTTGAAATAATTCTTAGTAAATGATATATTATAAAAAACGCTACTAGTTAGTAAATTTAATGGGTCGATGCCCGAGTGGTTAATGGGGGCGGATTGTAAATCCGCTAGCATAGCTTACGTTGGTTCAAATCCAACTCGGCCCAAATTAAGAGTCTATATTAGACTCTTTGTTTATAATCTATTAGTATCTAGAAAATAGATGTCGATCAAATGGATGGATTTTTATATAATAAAATTTTAATTGAATATGGAAGCAAAATATTTAAAACTTTTAAACTTTATTTCTGAAAGATAAAAAACGAGTTTTTACTAACCCGTCAATAAAACTTAAATCCTGTTCGAAAGAATTATTAACATAAGATAATATTGTAATCTCTCTATCCTCACTTGAGTTGTCCATTTTATAAAGTTTAAATAATAAATTTGTTTACAATGCTAATCATTAGATCAAAATAATCCAATGGTGTATTCGTAAAATTGGGTTATCTTGATCTAATGTTATTTAGGTTAATAAATAAATGATTTTATAAATAGATCAAATATAATAATATTTTTCTTGACCTACAGTTAAAATTTAAGATCTTACTTACCTACTGAAAAATCTGTTTCTATTGTTTCACCGTCTGAGTCATTTGTTGAAGTAGGATTTGTTTGGCTATAAACTTTTTGGCCTATTTCCATCATAACCTGCTTTATTTCTTCAGATAATGATTTCATTGAATCTGTGTCATCATTTTCAATTGCTGTTTGTAATTTGTTAAGTAAAGATTCAACTTTTTCTTTTTCACTAACATCAATTTTTGATTCCAGTTCTTCAAGTTGCTTTTTAGTTTGATAAGCTACTGAATCCGCTTGATTTTTAGTTTCAATTTGCGCTGATTTTTCCTTATCTGCCGCTGCATTTGTCTCTGCTTCTTCTACCATGCGTTCAACATCTTCCTTTGGTAACGTTGAAGCTCCAGTTATCGTAATTGATTGTTGTTTATTTGTTGCTTTATCCTTTGCTGTTACAGATAAAATACCACTTGCATCAATATCAAAAGTTACTTCAATTTGTGGTACTCCACGTGGTGCTGATGCAATTCCGTCTAGACGGAATGTTCCAAGACTTTTATTATCCTTTGCTAGTTCGCGTTCGCCTTGTAATACATGAATTTCTACATTAGGTTGATTGTCAACAGCTGTAGAAAAAGTTTCTGATTTTTTAGTTGGTATAATTGTATTTCTTGGTGTAATTTTAGTTGTTATACCGCCTAATGTTTCAACACCAAGAGATAGTGGTGTCACGTCAAGTAGTAGAATATCTTTAACTTCACCACCTAATACTCCTGCTTGAACTGCTGCACCTACGGCTACAACTTCATCTGGGTTTACAGTTTGATTTGGCTCTTTTCCAAGTAAGTTTTTAACCAACTCTTGTACTGCAGGAATTCGCGTGGAACCACCAACTAGAACGTTTTGATCAATTGCATCTGGAGTTAACTCTGCATCCTTAAGAGCATTTTGAATTGGAGTCTTACAACGTTGAATTAAATCTGAGCATAATTCTTCAAATTTTGCTCTTGTTAGTTCTTTTTCTAAATGTTTAGGTCCGTCTGATGATACAGAAATGAATGGTAAGTTAATTGACGCTTGACTTAAATTTGAAAGTTCAATTTTTGCTTTTTCAGCCGCTTCAGTTAAACGTTGTAATGCTTGATTATCTTGTGTTAAATCAATTCCTTCTGCAGATTTAAATTCTTGAACAAGCCATTGAACAATTTTTTCATCAAAATCATCACCACCTAAATGTGTATCACCAGAAGTTGCCAATACTTCAAAGACACCATCTCCAACTTCAAGTATAGAAACATCAAATGTTCCTCCACCTAAGTCAAAAACAAGAATAGTTTCGTTATCTTTTTTTTCTAATCCATACGATAACGAAGCTGCTGTTGGTTCATTAATAATTCGTAAAACATCTAAACCAGCAATTCGACCCGCATCTTTTGTTGCTTGACGTTGTGAATCATTAAAATATGCAGGTACTGTTATTACAGCTTGATTAACAGTTTCCCCAAGGTATTTTGTAGCGTCTTCAGTTAACTTACGTAGAACTTGTGCTGAAATTTCTTCTGCTGCAAATTTTTTATTTAGTGCTGGACAGTCAAGTTTTATAATGTCTTCGGTTTGAAGAACTTTATATGAAACTTGTCGTAGCTCTTCTGTAACTTCGTTTGTTTTACGTCCAATAAATCGCTTAATAGAATAAAATGTATTCTCAGGGTTAACCACTGCCTGTCGCTTAGCAATTTGACCAACTAGTAGATCTCCTTTTTTTGTGTAAGCCACTACGGATGGTGTTGTACGATTTCCTTCGGAATTTGTAATTACTTCAGGTTTTCCACCTTCCATCACAGCAACAACTGAGTTTGTTGTTCCAAGATCAATTCCAATAACTTTTGCCATTTGTTTTTATTTCGTTCTTTTTTCTTTTTAAAATTATAAGAATTGATTAAAACGAAAAGAAGGTGTAATTACACCCTATTTAAAAGGGGTATTGAACTTAAAATTATGTGGCTAGTATATTTGTGGCCAGAAGAAAGTTAATTCTTGTTCTATTCATTTCGTAATTTAGATGTGAACTGGACAAATCGATTAAAACTACTCTATAATAGGTATGTTTCTTCCTTTATTGGGTTGAAATGAAAAAATTTACTGGTTAGTAAATTTTGCATCGTTGGTATGATTAGATAATAAAGAATTGATATGTCTATTGGCTTATTTGGTCGAAAAATCGGGATGACTCAAATTTTTGCTGATGATGGAACAGCTGTTCCAGTTACACTTGTTCAAGCAGAAACTTGCCAAGTGAGTCAGTTAAAAACTATTGATACAGATAGTTATAATGCAATTCAAGTTTCATTCGTTGAACAGGCATTACATAAAGTAACTAAACCACAATTAGGTCATTTGAAAAAATCTGGTACTAAAGGATTTAAATATTCTGGTGAATTTCGTGTTGCTGATCCAAATGGTTATAAGCTAGGTCAAATGATTGATGTGAATATATTCAGTACTGGTCAAAAAGTCGATATCACTGGTAAAAGTATTGGTAAAGGTTTTGCTGGAAATCAAAAGCGACATAATTTTAGTCGTGGTCCGATGACACATGGATCAAAAAATCATCGTTTACCTGGTTCAATTGGTGCTGGTAGTACACCTGGTCGTGTTTATCCGGGCAAAAAAATGGCCGGTCAATTGGGGAATAAAGTAATAACTATTAAAAATAGTGAAATTTTGTTTATTAGTGCTCCAGAGAATATCCTTGTTGTAAAAGGTTCGTTACCTGGAAAAAAAGACAATTTATTACGAATAGCACCTATTGATTAAGTTTTTTATTTTTTAAGACTTAGTTTAATCAATTGTTTATTTTGTTCTGTTAGTAAATATTTATATATGAATGTATGTCTTTAAAACAAAATCCGTTTATTTCATTAGTAAAATATCCGATTTTAACTGAAAAGACTATTCAGCTGTTACAAAGCAATCAGTATAGTTTTGCAGTTGATAAAAAATCAAATAAAGTTTCAATTAAGGCCGCAATTGAAGAATTATTTGATGTTAAGGTAGTTTCAGTTAACACTTCGATGCGCCCACTGAAGCGTCGTCGAGTTGGAAAATTTATTGGTCAAAAGCCTCGTCATAAAAGAGCAATCGTTACACTTGCACCAGAAAATTCAATTACATTTTTTGAAGAAAATTAAGGTTTGGTGCTTATTTAAAAGTTTTAATAGTATATCTTATACATACAATTTTATATGGCAATTCGTTTGTATCGGGCATATAGTCCAGGCACACGTTCGCGTTCTAGTTTATTCTTTGACGAAATTACAACTAATCGACCTCAAAAAGCTTTAACTTTTGGTAAAAAAGCTTGTAGCGGACGTAATAATCGAGGAGTAATTACGCTTGGTAATCGCGGTGGTGGACATAAGAGGAAATATCGTATTATTAGCTTTAATCGTAAAGAATCTAATTCTGAAGTTGATGTTGTTACAGCTCGAGTTATAAGTATTGAATATGATCCTAATCGTAATGTTCGTATCGCACTTTTATGTTATGAAAATGGAACAAAAAAGTATATCTTATGTCCTCGTTCTTTAAAAATTGGGATGACTGTATCTTCTGGTAATAATGCACCAATTGAAATCGGTAGTGCAATGCCTCTTTCATCTATGCCATTAGGTAGTACTGTTCATAACGTGGAATTAACGTTAGGTAAAGGGGGTCAACTTGCTCGAGCTGCTGGTGCATATGCGCAGTTAATTGCTAAAGAAGGTAATTTCGTTACATTAAAGTTACCTTCGGGTGAAATACGTTTAGTTCATAAACAGTGTTATGCAACACTCGGTCAAGTTGGAAATATTGAGTTTGCGAATATACGTTTAGGTAAGGCTGGTCGTAATCGTTGGTTAGGTCGTCGACCACATGTTCGTGGTGTCGTTAAGAACCCTATTGATCACCCACATGGTGGAGGAGAAGGTCGTTCTCCAATTGGTCGCGCGCGACCAGTTAATCCTTGGGGAAAACCGGCTCTTGGAACGAAAACACGTAAACCAACAAAACACAGCAGTAAGTATATACTTCGTTCGCGTCGCTAAATTAAAGGTTAATATTAATTATTCACATGACACGTTCTTTAAAAAAAGGCCCTTTTGTAGCCTCTTATATTATGGAAAAAGTGGAGGCAATGAATGCATCTGGTAAAAAAGATACTATTCAAACTTGGTCTCGTACATCAACTATTCTTCCAAATATGATTGGTCATACTTTTGCTGTTTATAATGGTAGACAGCATGTTCCGGTTTTTGTTACGGATCAAATGGTTGGTCATAAATTAGGTGAATTTTCACCTACTCGCACATTTCGCTCGCATATTAAGAAAGACAAAAAGTCTAAGCGTTAGAATTACATAGTTTGGTTTTATGGTTACAAATTCTTTACAAAATAATGAAGCTCGAGCCGTTTCTAAGTATATTCGAATGTCTCCTAGTAAGGTGCGTCGTGTTCTTAGACAAATACAAGGAAAAAATTATAAAGATGCACTTATTCTTTTAGAGTTTATGCCGTATGCATCTTGTGAACCAATCCTTAAGGTTTTACGATCTGCAGCAGCAAATGCTCAAAATAATATGAATCTTGACGAAAAGAGTTTATTCGTGAAATCAGCATTTGCTGATCAAGGTCCGGTAATGAAACGTTTTCGTCCACGTGCTCAGGGTAGAGCATATCGGATCCTAAAAGCTACGTCACATATAACAATTGTGATGTCGTCTTAGTTTATCAAAACAGCATAAAATTTTTAATTGAAATATTTTTGTGGGACAAAAAATACATCCAACTGGTTTTCGAATCGGTATCAATAAACCATATCAATCGACGTGGTTTGCAAACTATGGCGTATATAGCAAAGTTTTGCAAGAAGATTATAAGATTCGACAATTTTTTGAAAAGGAATGGGATACGGTTTATAGTAAAGCTGGTATTGCCAAATTAGAGATTAAAAGAAAAGTCAATAAAATTGAGCTGTTGATTCATGCTACGCGTCCTAAGTTAATTGCTACTGGTTCTGAGGATGCACTCTCAATTGATAATGTAATTTTAAAACTAAAGAGTGAGCTTAAAGAATTTAGAAAAGTTCGCCTTAAAGTTATTCAGATTGCTAAAAGTGAAAATGAGAGTTTACTAGTCGCGCGATCGTTAGCGGATCAATTAGAAAAACGAGTTGCTTTTAGAAAAGCAATGCGTCAAACAGCACAACGACTTCAAAAAAGTGGTGTTAAAGGGTTTAAAATTCAAGTTTCAGGTCGATTAAACGGTGCTGAAATTGCAAGAGCTGAGTGGGTTCGTGAGGGCCGTGTTCCTTTACAAACAATTAGAGCAGATATTAGTTATGCTACTTATGAAGCTTTAACTACTTATGGAATTTTAGGGATCAAGGTTTGGATCTTTGATAAGGAACTTATTAATTCATAAATCGTAAGTAGTTCTTTAAAAATTTATATAAAACAAATATATCTTTATGCTACTTCCTAAAAGAACCAAATTTCGTAGATTACATCGCGGAAGATTTAAAGGAATTGCAACAAAGTCAAATACAGTCGTTTTTGGCGATTTTGGGATTCAAGCGTTAGAGCCAGTTTGGCTAACTTCACGACAAATTGAGGCAACCCGACGAAGCATTACTAGATATGTTCGTCGTACAGGAAAAATTTGGATTCGTGTTTTTCCAGATAAACCAATTACGGAACGTGCAGCTGAATCAAGAATGGGTTCAGGAAAAGGTACTGTTAGTTATTGGGTTGCTACTATTAAACCTGGTCATATTCTTTTTGAGATAACTGGTCTTGAAAGAGAAGCTGCGTTTAAGGTCCTTAAAATCGCTTCTTATAAGTTACCAATTAAAACAAAAATTGTTACTCGAGAGATTTCTGGTTAGTTTAATTTTACATAATTAGATCTTCAAAAAAATGGTTGTAAAAGAGAAAATAGGAATTGTTGTTAGTGATAAGATGATTGATACACGTATTGTTGCTGTCAGTGATCGAATCGTTCATAAACGATATAAAAAAGTTATTACCCGTACTAAACGATATGCTGTTCATGATTCGGAATTTAATTCAAAAGCGGGTGATAAAGTTCGAATTAAGCAAACTGTTCCGATTAGTAAAACTAAAACTTGGGCAGTTACAAATATCTTGAGAAAATCTTCAACTTAAACTTTATAAATGATACAACCACAAACATGTTTAAGAGTTGCCGATAATAGTGGGGCAAAAAAATTGATGTGCATTCGAATTCTTGGTAGTAACCGTCGTTATGGTTTTGTTGGTGATATTATAATTGGTGTTGTTAAAGATGCTACACCTAATCTTACAGTAAAACGATCTGACGTTGTACGAGCCGTTATTGTAAGAACTAAACATTCTATTACAAGAAAAGATGGCACTCGTTTACGTTTTGATGATAATGCTTCTGTAATTATTAATAAAGAAAATAATCCCCGTGGAACTCGCGTATTTGGCTCTATCGCACGTGAGTTGAAAGAGAAAGGTTTTACAAAGATTGTTTCATTAGCTCCGGAAGTATTATAAAGCAGATACAAAAAGTTTTGTCTTATATAAGTATTGCAAATAATAATTTAATGAAAAAAGATCTAAGAAGTTTTTATAAACAGACAATTGTTCCGTCGTTAATAAATGATTTTGGTTACAAAAATATTGAACAAGTACCAAAGATTGTTGCCATTTCTGTTAATCGAGGTTTTGGTGAGGCAGCAAAAAATTCAAAAGAACTTGATGCTAGTTTAAAAGAATTAGCTGTTGTTACTGGTCAGCAACCTGTAGTTAATCACGCGAGAAAATCTGTAGCTGGTTTTAAAATACGTGATGGTATGCCAGTTGGTTTATCAGTTACATTAAGAAATGAAAAAATGTACGATTTTCTTGCTCGATTAATTCATATTGTTTTACCAAGAATAAGAGATTTTCGTGGTATTAGTCCAAATGGATTTGATGGTCGTGGTAACTATAGCTTAGGATTAAAGGACCAACTTATTTTTCCTGAAATTTCATACGATGATGTTACTCAACTTCGTGGTTTTGATATTACTGTCGTTACAACCGCTAAAACAGATGAGGAAGCATTAGCTCTTTTAAAAGGTTTTGGTATGCCATTAGCGGCTTCGTAAAATGTAAATTGAGAAAAGATTAAATTTATGAGTAATGATACTATAGCCGATATGCTAACGCGTATCCGAAATGCAAATTTAGCAAAGCACCAAATTGTGCAAATTCCTTCTACAAAAATTACAAAGGCGATAGCAAAAGTATTATTTGACGAAGGATTAATTGAATCTTTTGAAGAATTAAACAATGGTTTAAGAGGATCGCTTTTGATTTCTCTTAAGTATGATGGAGTTGACAGAAAACCTGTTATTGAAAAAATTCAAAGTATTAGTAAACCAGGTTTACGAGTTTATAGTAGCAGTAAAAAAATGCCTCGAGTTTTAGGTGGATTTGGTACTGCTATTGTTTCAACTTCTCGTGGTTTAATGACTGATCGACAAGCGCGTAGCGAATGTATTGGTGGTGAGATTTTATGTTATATTTGGTAGATTTGAGGTAAATTATGTCACGTATAGGTAAAAAGTATATTACCATGCCACAAAAGGTTAAGGTAACACTTGAAAAACAAAAAATTTCTGTTGATGGCCCAAAAGGGAAGTTATTTAGAATTTTACCTTCAGTTATTTGTTGTACGGTAGATGAAGAAAATAATAGACTTCTTTTAGAAAAGGCAGAAGATACGAGATTAGCGCAAGCTTTATATGGATTATCACGTACTCTTGTTGCAAATATGGTAACCGGTGTTTCTGATGGTTTTTCCAAAAAATTACAAATCTCTGGGGTTGGTTATCGTGCTCAATTGGATGGAAAAGATCTAGTTTTAAATATGGGATATAGCCATCCAGTTCGTATGATTCCACCTCCTGGAATATCAGTAACAGTAGAAGGTCAAACGACTGTAATTGTATCTGGTATTGTGAAGGATGTTGTTGGCGAATTTGCCGCCAAAATAAGGTCTGTTCGTCCGCCTGAGCCTTATAAAGGTAAAGGTATTGCTTATGAAGGTGAAGTTATTCGTCGTAAGGCAGGTAAGACAGGTAAATAAGAATTTTTAATTTATTAAAAATATATATGGTAACTCCTAAAAAATCGAGCAAATTACAAAGCTCTAAGACTGAGTGGCAAGAGCGTGTTGTTGCAATTCAACGGGTAACAAAAGTAGTTAAGGGTGGTAAAAAAATGAGTTTTCGCGCAGTTGTGGTGGTTGGTAATGAACAAGGTAAAGTTGGTGTTGGTGTTGGTAAAGCAGGTGATGTTATTAATGCTGTAAAAAAAGGCGTAACTGATGGAAAAAAACATGTAATTACTGTTCCATTAACTGGCGCAAATTCGATTCCACATGCGACTACAGGTCGTTTTGGTGCAGCTCGACTTGTGTTACGACCTTCTGCACCTGGTAGTGGTGTAATTGCAGGCGGATCTACTCGAATTGTTCTTGAGCTTGCAGGTGTAAAAAATATCTTATCAAAGCAGCTTGGATCAAATAATTTGTTGAATAACGCTCGTGCAACAATTGAAGGTTTAAGTTCACTTCGTTCATATATTAATGTTTAAGAGTTTAAATTTTAGTGGAACAATCAGAAACAATAGCTCTTTTAAAGGCAAAAATTACGAAAATTTTGTTTCTTTTGCTTCTTGTACGTTTAGGTTTATACATTCCAGTTCCAAATGTTGATTTAGATATTTTTTCACAGAATCAAAATGTGAATCCAATTTTTGGGTTTGCAAAAACGTTAACTGGAAGTTCCTTTTTAGGCATTGGCGCGCTAGGTATTTTACCTTATATTAATGCTTCTATAATTATTCAATTATTGGTACCTATAATACCAAAATTAGAGCAATTACAAAAAGAAGAAGGTGAGTTTGGACGACAACAAATAACTCGTTATACTCGTTATTTAGCTTTTGTTTGGTCAATTTTTTTAAGTGGCAGTATTGCATTTTTTCTTGTAAAGCCTGTTGTTTTTGACTGGACTAATGGTTTAGGCTTGGAAATAATTTTATCTCTTGTTACCGGTTCTATTCTTTCAATGTGGTTTTCTGAACTTATTACTGAAGAAGGACTTGGAAATGGTTCTTCCATGTTAATTTTTATAAATATTGTTGGAAGTATACCTAATAGTTTTAACGATTTAAATAATGCTTTATTTAGTAAAGTTTCTTATTTTGATAATTTGAAAACTATTGGTCAAGGTTTAATTTTTTATTTTTTTGTTGTTAGTGTAATTATTTTATTTCAAGATTCATTTAAAAAAATTAACATCATTGCAGCTAAACAATTAAATGTAAGTTATAGTAGTCAAAATCAAAATTTTTCTGAGCTTAAAAATAGTTATATCCCACTTAAAGTAAATCAAGGTGGCATAATGCCATTAGTTTTTAGTTCAACTGTTGCAGTATTTCTTGCATATCCAGTACAACTAGTATTAAATTTAGGGTTTATAAATTCTTCCCTTGCTTCTAGTTTTATGAGTTTTTACTCAATTGCGTTAAATATTATTCTCGTTGTTATTTTTAGCTGTTTCTATGCTGCTTTAGTGCTGAAACCAAATGATATATCACAAAATTTAGCAAAAATGGCTTACAGTATCCCTGGAGTACGTCAAGGGAAAGACACAACAAAATATTTAGAAAAAACAGTAGCACGTTTAGCATTCATGGGAGGTCTCTTTCTAGCGTTTTTAGCGTTTTTTCCTTTGATAATTGGTAATGTTTTACAGGTTAACATTTTTAAAAATGTTACTTCATTATTAATTTTGATTGGTGTTATTACTGATGTTACATCGCAAATTCGAGGTTATCTTGTAGCTCGTAAATACGAAGGGTTTAAATAATGAACTGATAGACTTTTTACATTTTTTGAGTTAGCATTATCTATAAAATGTTTTTACATTTTTAATTTGAGTTTAAATAATATTTAAAATTTAAATAAACAATTTTTTATGAAAGTTGTTAGTTCGATAGGAAATTTAAAAAATCGATCAAAAGATTGTCAAGTTGTTAAGCGTCGTGGTCGTATTTACTTAATTTGTAAATCTGATCCACGTCTTAAGGTTAGACAAGGTCGAGCAAAAATGAAACGAAAATAATATAAGAAGATATTAAATGGTACGTATCTCAGGAGTAGATCTTCCGCGTAATAAGCGGATTGAAATTGGTTTAACTTATATCTTTGGAATTGGACTTACGAGTTCAAAACAGATTCTCGCATCAACGAGTATTTCACCTGATAAACTTTGTTTGGATCTAACGGATGAAGAAATTAATGCTTTACGAACGCTCATTGATGAAAAATATCAGACGGAAGGTGATTTAAGACGTGTTTATTCATTGAATATTAAACGATTAACTGAGATTGGTTCGTCGCAAGGGCGTCGTCATCGTGTTGGGTTACCTGTTCGTGGTCAGAGAACACGCACAAATGCTCGTACTCGTAAAGGTAAAATTAAAACTGTAGCAGCGAAGAAAAAATAGGCTTATTAGATATTTTACAATTTAGTCTCAATTTTTATGATAAAGCAAATTAAACGATTTACTGGAAAAAAGTCTAAAAAAGCACCAAGTCTTGGTGTTGTGCATGTTAAATCAACGTTTAATAACACAATAATCAATATTACGGATAAACAAGGCAACACACTTTTTTGGGCTTCTGCCGGTGGAAGTGGTTTTAAGGGTGCAAAGAAGGGTACACCATTTGCAGCCCAATCAGCTGCAGAAAAGGCTGGTTCATTAGCTTATGAACAAGGTATGCGACAAACGGAAGTTATTGTAAGTGGTCCTGGTAGTGGTCGAGAAACAGCAATTCGTGCGTTACAGGGTTGTGGATTAGAAATCTTACTAATTAAAGATATTACACCAGTACCTCATAATGGTTGTCGACCACCTAAAAAACGACGTGTTTAAGAAGATTAACAATAACTATAAATTGTTATTATTTTGCATTCCATCTTTAACATATGTTTCAGATTCAGTGTTTAAATTCAAAAATTGAAAATTCAACGAATATTCTTGGTAAATTTTGTATTGAACCTTTAAAAAAAGGTCAAGGTGTTACTATTGGTAATGCATTAAGACGTGTTTTACTTTCAGATCTTCCAGGTTTAGCAATCGTGGGTGTACACATTAACAATGTTAGCCATGAATTTTCAACAATTTCCGGCTTAAAAGAAGATGTGATTGAGATTCTTTTAAATTTAAAACAAATAGTTTTTAAAGGAGATCTTAATGAACCATCAGTAGCTCGACTTGTATTTCAAGGCCCTGGAGTTGTTACAGCACAAAATCTGGAATTACCAGATGGGGTTAAGTTAGTTGAGCCGTGCCAATACATTGGTAGCTTAACGGGACGCGTTAGTCTTGAAATGGAGGTTTTAATTGAACCAGGTTATGGCTATTTAACAAGTGAGCAATTTATTAATCGTCTTCCTCAAGGATTTTTGGCTGTAGATGCAGTATTTATGCCGGTTCGAAAGGTAAATTTTTTTGTTGAAACTTCTCGAAATAGTTCATTTTCTGTTACGGAAAGTTTAATTATGGAAGTAGCTACAGATGGTAGTATTCAACCCATTGACGCAATTAGTAATGCATCTTTAATCTTAGAAGATATTTTTGCATCTTTGAAGAGTAACCAAAGTATTTCTTCGCAAATTCCTAAGTTAGTTGAGGAAACGAAGACACAAAATGAATTTGAGAATATTATGTTAGCCGATCTTTTATTATCTGTACGTGCATATAACGCTTTAAAGCGTGCTAATGTGCATAATTTAAGTGAGCTCTTAAAATATTCTAAAGAAGATTTACTAGAGTTTAAAAATTTTGGGCAAAAATCTGCAGATGAAGTTTGTGAAAGTTTGCAAAAACATTTTGGTATTGTTTTAAATACCAGTGATTAAAATTATTCCAATCACAAAAACAAATAATTAATTTTTATTTGCATACAACGACTGTTAAGAGGCAAGATTAATTTACATCTGTATTTAAAAAATATCTTTGAACTTAAAACGATAACGTTACAATAATTTAACTTTAACTATTTATATTTTAAATAAAGAAAGAACAACTATATTATGTCTTTCAATAATTCAAATCTGCAACCAGTCTATTTTGGAATTGGTCGTAGAAAAACTTCAGTTGCCAAGGTTACTTTAATTCCAGGTACCGGTTCATTGACTGTAAATCAAAAACCTGGTGCTTTATATTTAAATTATAATTCGCAATATATTAGTTCTTCTAAAGCGCCATTAACAGCTCTAGGTCTTGAGAATTCTTATGATATTTATGTGAATACTCATGGTGGAGGGCTACGAGGTCAAGCAGATGCTATTAAGCTTGGTGTGGCACGCGCGCTTTGCCACATATCTAATGAAAATCGAAGTCAATTAAAGCCTGAAGGATTTCTTGTTCGTGATGCACGTGCTAAAGAAAGAAAAAAATATGGTTTACGAAAGGCTCGAAAAGCACCTCAATATTCAAAACGTTAATTTTTTTTATGCCTAAAAATTCAATCCATCCAGAATACCACTCAAATGCTAAGGTTTATTGTGATGGTCAACTTGTTATGAAAGTTGGTTCAACAAAATCAGTATTGAAAGTTGATATCTGGTCAGGTACACATCCATTTTATACAGGATCGCAAAAACTCATTGATACGGAAGGTCGTGTAGAACGATTTATGCGTAAGTATGGAATTGATGATTAAATTTAGAAAAAGAAATCTATGCCAACGATACAACAGTTAGTTCGGTTTGAACGTGTAGCTACTAAGCAAAAAAGTAAATCGCCAGCTTTAAAAATGTGTCCTCAAAGGCGTGGAGTTTGTACAAGAGTTTATACTACAACTCCAAAAAAACCCAATTCTGCGTTACGTAAAGTTGCTCGTGTTCGTTTAACTTCTGGTTTTGAGGTAACTGCTTATATTCCAGGAATTGGTCATAATATTCAAGAACATTCAGTTGTTTTAATTCGAGGTGGTCGTGTTAAAGATCTTCCAGGTTGTCGTTATCATGTAGTTCGAGGAACTTTAGATGCTGGGGGCGCGAAAGACCGTAGAAATGGTCGTTCAAAATACGGTGGTAAAAAACCCAAAGGATAAACTATAAAATACTTTAATTGATTTAACTTATGTCAAGACGAAATAGAGCCAAGAGGATTTTGGTGCAACCTGATCCTATTTATGGTAGCCGTTTAGTAAATTTATTAATTGCCCGTATTTTACAATCAGGTAAGAAATCAGTTGCTCAAAGAGTTGTTTATACAGCTTTAGAAATTATTACTTCAAAAACGGAAGAAAACCCAATTCTTATTTTAGAAAAAGCAGTAAAAAATGTAACGCCCCAAGTTGAAGTAAAAGCACGAAGAGTTGGTGGATCGACATATCAAGTACCCATTGAAATTCGTGCATATCGAGGGACAAATATTTCTTTACGTTGGATTAATGAGGCAGCGAAAACACGCTCTGGTAAAAGTATGGCATTTAAATTGGCTAACGAGTTAATTGATGCTTCTAAGGAAAGTGGTAATGCAATAAAAAAACGTGAGCAAACTCATAAAATGGCTGAAGCCAATAAAGCTTTTGCACATTTCCGTTATTAAAATTTCCTTTTTTTAATCCCGCCAAAAGTATCTATAAAGAATTTAAATATTAAAAAAAGCATTTTAATTTCACAATGGCAAGAGAAAAATTTGAACGATCAAAACCACACGTAAATATTGGTACAATTGGTCACGTTGATCACGGAAAGACAACATTAACAGCAGCAATTTCAGCTACATTAGCTATTAATAGTGCAAAATCAGCAAAGAAGTTTGATGAAATTGATTCTGCTCCTGAAGAAAAAGCACGTGGTATTACTATTAATACAGCTCACGTTGAGTATGAAACTGAGACTCGTCATTATGCTCACGTAGATTGTCCAGGTCACGCCGATTATGTGAAAAATATGATTACAGGAGCAGCACAAATGGATGGCGCAATCCTTGTAGTTTCAGCTGCAGATGGACCAATGCCACAAACTCGTGAACATATTCTACTTGCTAAGCAAGTAGGGGTACCACATCTTGTTATTTTTTTAAATAAAGCCGATCAGGTTGATGATGAAGAATTATTAGAATTAGTGGAACTTGAAGTACAGGAATTATTAGAAAACTATGATTTCCCAGGAGATGAAATTCCTTTCGTTTCCGGTTCAGCATTAATGGCTTTACAGGCTTTAGAAGGTGGTCAAAAAGCACGAGGTGAAGATAAGTGGGTTGATTTAATCTTCAAATTAATGGATTCCGTTGATGACTATATTCCAACTCCTGAACGTGATACTGATAAAACATTCCTAATGGCAATTGAAGATGTTTTCTCAATTACTGGTCGAGGAACAGTAACAACTGGTCGAATTGAACGAGGAGTGGTTAAGGTTGGTGAAACGGTTGAAATTGTGGGTCTAAAAGATACACAAACAACTACAGTAACGGGAATTGAAATGTTCCAAAAAACGTTAGACGAAGGAATGGCTGGTGATAACGTTGGTATTTTAATTCGTGGTATTCAAAAGACAGATGTTGAGCGTGGTATGGTAATTGCCCAGCCAGGGACAATTAGTCCACATAAGAAATTTGAAGCTGAAGTTTATATTCTTAACAAAGATGAGGGTGGTCGTCATACACCATTCTTTACTGGTTATCGACCACAATTCTATGTACGTACAACTGATGTAACGGGTACAATTATTCAATTCACTGGTGACGATGGTAGTGTAGCTGAAATGGTTATGCCAGGAGATCGTATTAAAATGACAGCAGAATTAATTAACCCGATTGCTATTGAGCAAGGAATGCGATTTGCAATCCGTGAAGGTGGTCGAACTGTAGGGGCTGGTGTTGTTTCGAAGATTTTAGAATAATAATTAAAAATGAGTCTATTAAACTTAAACTCAAAAAAGTTGCGAATAGCTTTAAAAGCTTATGAGCCAAAATTACTTGATGATTCGTGTCGTCAAATAATTGAATCAGTAAACTTAGATGGTAGCGAAGTAACAGGACCAGTGCCTTTACCTACTAAGAGAAGAATTTATTGTGTATTACGTTCACCGCATGTAAATAAAGATTCGCGTGAACATTTTGAAATGCGTACACATAAGCGTTTAATTGATATTCATTCACCGTCAGACAGTGTTTTGGAAAGTTTAAGAAATTTAGACATTTCTTCTGGTGTTGATGTTGAAATTAAAGCGTTAAGCTAATAAAATTTTTAAAATCCCTAACTTAATTTTAATTAAGTTAGGGGTTTTATCTAATAAATAAACTACGTGTTACAAAATATTCTAAATTCTTGATTAATATCTATACGTAACAACATTAGTCATATTAATTTCGCATTGAATTTTAAACTTTATGTTAATAAGTTCGTAACGATGCTTTCCTCGAGACTGACGGGACTCGAACCCGCAACTTCCGCCGTGACAGGGCGGTGCTCTAACCAATTGAACTACAGTCCCTCATATTTTGTATCGCTTCATTAGCGATATCATATTACAATTATATATTTATTGATAGTAATTAGTCAAGGTTAAGTTTTAAAAAACACGCTTGACAAATTATGATAGTGGCTAGTACTATTAATGCAGGTTAAAAATTCAATTCAATCAATTCGAATACCATGGAGAGTTTGATCCTGGCTCAGGATGAACGCTGGCGGTATGCTTAACACATGCAAGTCGAACGAAAGCTTTATGCTTTAGTGGCGAACGGGTGCGTAATACGTGAGAATCTGCC
>Ga0115012_10000726_pt1 | contig 18800 bp, 15 predicted proteins | sample TroAtlMetagenome_FD_88706 | JGI IMG/M metagenome (GOLD analysis project Ga0115012, IMG submission 88706) | Marine eukaryotic phytoplankton communities from Atlantic Ocean - Tropical Atlantic ANT10 Metagenome | ecosystem: Environmental > Aquatic > Marine > Oceanic | place: Tropical Atlantic...
CATCAGGTTGTTCATGAACTTGGTCAGCACGATATCGCCATACTTGGCGTCGGGCAGGACTTCGCGATTCTCTGCAGCGTGACGACGAGACATTTCCGTATCCTCTTACTTGGGACGCTTCGCGCCGTACTTCGAGCGACGCTGCTTCCGGTCCTTGACACCCTGGGTATCCAGCACACCGCGCAGGATGTGGTAACGCACACCGGGAAGGTCTTTCACACGGCCGCCACGGATGAGCACAACCGAGTGCTCTTGCAGGTTGTGGCTTTCGCCCGGAATGTAGCTGATCACCTCGAAGCCGTTGGTCAGGCGCACCTTGGCCACTTTCCGCATAGCGGAGTTCGGCTTCTTGGGGGTGGTGGTGTAGACGCGGGTGCAGACGCCACGCTTCTGCGGGCATTCCTGCAGGTGCATCGACTTGGAACGTTTGACTTTGGGCTGCCGCGGCTTGCGGATCAGCTGCTGGATCGTGGGCATTTGGGTATCTTCCCCGTGTTTCTCACATATGTGCTGCACGGGGCGTCCCGTGCGGTTCATCATTCAAGGCGCCCTGCGCGTCCGCAGGTCACCGGCGACGCATCTCCCCTGACCCGACAGTCAGAGACGACGCAAAGCACCGCATGCGCTCCCGTAAGGGAACGACGCGGTGGGTGTCCAGAGGATCGGGGCCGAGGCCCGGATCGTGACCGCTTCAGTACTGTAGAACGCACCGGACGCACTGATGCCTCCGGCGAATTGAGGCGCGTATAGGGGGAGTCGCGAGCCTTGTCAACATAAGCCGAACCTTGTCAGGGCAAAGCGGCAATGCGATGCAGGTCAGGGGCTTGTTTCAGAGGAGCGTGGGCGATGCAAGTGATCGGGCTGTGCCGGTTTTCCTATCCGGCCGAGGGTGGTTTCCAGGTCGAACACGACGATACCGCCACCCGCGAGGCCTATCTCTTCGCCCCGGCCCGCCTCGAGGAGCGCTTCCGCCACTTCGAAGCGATCTGCCTGCCGGGGCTGAAAGCCCAGAGCGATCCCGACTTCACCTTTCTCGTGCTGGTGGGCACCTCGCTGCCCCCAGCCGCGCGCGCGAGGCTCGAGGCGCTGCTTGAGGGGCTCCCGCAGGCGCGCATCGTGGCCCGCCCTCCGGGCCCCCACCGGGCGGTCTGCCAGGAGGTCATAAACACCGCCCGCGACATGGCCCTGCCCTGCCTGCAGTTCCGCCATGACGACGACGACGCGGTGGCGGTGGACTTCGTGGCCACCCTGCGCGAGGCGGCGCGTGACGTTGCGTCGTTGCGCGCCAAGCATCGGCTCGTGGGCTTCGACTGGAACCGCGGCTACGTCGCCCGACCCGATGCGGAGGGGATCTGCGCCGAGGAAACCGTCACCCCCTACTGGGGTGTGGCCGAGGCGATGTCGGTGGCCCCGGGCGTGAAACAGAGCACGATGAATTTCGGGCACAACAAGATCATGCGCTTCATGCCCACGGTAACCTTCACCGACCGGCCGATGTATGTGCGCGGCCACAATGAGCACAACGACTCGCGGCAGAAGAAACACGTGAAGCCCGTCGCCCTGCCCCGGCTCGACGGCGACGGAGAGGCGCTGTTCCGAGAGCGCTTTGCCATCGATGCCGATCAGGTGCGCCGGATCTTTGCCTGAGCCATGGCGCGGCGCCGCAGCTGGCCCTCGCGCCAGAGGTTGAAGCTGCCGGTCGCGACGATGATCGCCGCGCCGATCAGGGTGAGCGGCACCGGCCAGTCTCCGAACACTAGCAGCCCGACCGCCAGCGCGATCAGCAGCCCGGTATATCGGAACGGTGCGACGAAGCTCATCTCGCCCACCCGCATCACGATCACCGACAGGCTGTAGCCGGCAATGATGAAGAGCGTGGTGCCGGCCAGCAGCAGTCCCAGCCGGGGCGTGATCGGTTCCCACGCCTGCCCCAGCGACATGGTCAGCGCAAAGAGGAACACCGCCACCGAGGAGACCAGCGTGACGGTCAGCGACGGCACTGCAGGTGACATCCGACGGGTGACCAGATCCCGCAGCGTCACGAAGGCCACTGCGACCAGTGCAAAAATCGAGTAGAGGTTGAAGCCCTCGGTGCCAGGTCGCACGATCAGCAGCATGCCTGCAAAGCCCGCCGCGATGGCGAGCCAGCGTCGCCAGCCCACCCTCTCGCCGAAGAACACCGCAGAGCCCAGCGTCAGGGTCAGCGGCAACATCTGGAGAAGCGCCGTCACGTTGGCCAGCGGCATCTGGCGCAGAGCGGTGAGGAAGAAATAGGTCGAGCACACCTCGGCCACCGCGCGGGTCAGCACCAGCGCCCAATCGCGGCGCGGCAGGTCGAAGCGCAGCGCGTTCAGGCGCCACGCAAGAAGCGCGATGAACAGGCTTGCAAAGAAGCCGCGGATCACCAGCAGCTGCGACAGCGAGATCGCCTCGCCGATCGCCTTCACGCAGGTGTCGCCCAGCGTGAAGGCCGCCATCGAGGCCATCATCAAGAGCGCGCCGCGGGTGTTGTCTGAAAGCTGTGCCATGCCATGATCGGTAGACCCGTCGCAGCGATCCGCCAAGAACATTCCGTTCGCCCACGTATGATTTTCCTGGGCCGCAGAATGGGGCCGGCAAATACGAAAAAGCCCCCGCGCGGGGCGGGGGCTTTTCATTGTCAGCGAGAGGCGAGGTTTACTCGCGGCTCTCCGGCGTATCCACGACCAGGTTGTCGAACTCGTCGCCACCGATCACGTCGTTGCCCGAGAACTCGGCATCCGGGGCCGCGAGGGCCGCGGCGGCTTCCGCCTCGGCCTTCTTGACCTCGATCACCTTGCCGTCGCGGTCGGTCGCGATCTTGCGCACCCGCTGGGTCGCGCCACCGGTGCCCGCCGGGATCAGGCGGCCCACGATGACGTTCTCCTTGAGGCCCACGAGCTTGTCCTTCTTGCCCTGCACCGAGGCTTCGGTGAGGACCCGGGTGGTCTCCTGGAAGGAGGCCGCCGAGATGAAGGAGCGGGTCTGCAGCGACGCCTTGGTGATGCCGAGAAGGATCGGTTCGCCCTGTGCCGGACGGCCGCCCTTCTTCTCGATCTTGGCGTTGGCCGCGTCGAACTCGGCCTTGTCCACGTGCTCGCCCTTGAGAAGGGTCGTATCGCCGCTGTCGGTGATCTCCCACTTCTGCAGCATCTGCCGGACGATGACCTCGACGTGCTTGTCGTTGATCTTCACGCCCTGCAGTCGATACACGTCCTGCACCTCGTCGATCATGTAGTTGGCCAGCGCCTCGATCCCCATGATGGCGAGGATGTCGTGCGGCGCCGGGTTGCCGTCCATGATGTAGTCGCCCTTCTGGACATAGTCGCCCTCGACCACAGGAATGTGCTTCCCTTTCGGGATCATGTATTCCTTGGTGTCGAGCGTGTCGTCGACGGGCTCGATCGCGATACGGCGCTTGTTCTTGTAGTCCTTGCCAAAGCGCACGTAGCCGTCGATCTCGGCGATGATCGCGTGGTCCTTCGGACGGCGTGCCTCGAAGAGTTCGGCCACACGCGGCAGACCACCGGTGATGTCCTTCGTCTTCGCACCTTCGCGCGGGATACGCGCCACGACGTCACCGGCCTTGATCTCCTGACCGTCTTCGCAGGACAGGATCGCGTCCACCGACATCGGGTAGGTGATCGGGTTGCCGGCCGCGTTGCGGACGGGCTCGCCGTCGCCATCCATCAGGATGATCTCGGGCTTGAGCTCGTTGCCCTTCGGTGCCGCACGCCAGTCGATCACGATCTTCTGGGTCATGCCGGTGGCATCGTCGGTCTCGTCGCGCACGGCAAGGCCGTTCACGAGGTCGACGTGACGGGCCACACCATCGGCTTCCGCGATGATCGGCAGGGTGTACGGGTCCCACTCGAAGAGCTTGGCGCCACCCTCAATGGTCTCGCCTTCCTTGACGAAGAGCTTGGTGCCGTAGCCCAGCTTGTGGCTGGCGCGCTCGGCCCCATCCTCGCCCTGGATGATGAGCTTCATGTTGCGGCCCATCACCAGCGTCTCGCCGGAGGTGTTCTCGAGCGTCGAGGCGTTCTCGAAGGCAATGATGCCTTCCTGGCTCGCCTCGAGGAAGGACTGCTGACCACCCTGGGCAACGCCGCCGATGTGGAAGGTCCGCATCGTCAGCTGCGTGCCCGGTTCACCGATCGACTGTGCCGCGATGATGCCGACGGCCTCGCCGGTGTTCACCATCGTGCCGCGCGCAAGGTCACGGCCGTAGCACATGGCGCAGACGCCCTCTTCGGCCTCACAGGTCAGCGGCGAGCGGATCCGCGCGGTCTGCACCGCCGCATCCTCGATGGCATCCGCCATGCGCTCGTCGATGAGCTGACCGTCGCGAACCAGAACCTCTTCGGTGCCGGGGCGCATGATGTCCTCGGCCGCGACGCGACCCAGGATACGCTCACCGATGCTCGACACGACCTCGCCGTCGTTGACCGCCGCTTCCGCGGTAATCGCACGGTCGGTGCCGCAGTCGCGCATGCGCACGATGCAGTCCTGCGCCACGTCCACCAGACGACGGGTCAGGTAACCCGAGTTCGCCGTCTTCAGAGCGGTGTCCGACAGACCCTTACGGGCACCGTGGGTCGAGTTGAAGTACTCGAGAACGGTCAGGCCTTCCTTGAAGTTCGAGATGATCGGGGTCTCGATGATGTCGCCGTTCGGCTTCGCCATCAGGCCGCGCATCCCGCCCAGCTGCTTCATCTGCGTGACCGAGCCACGGGCACCGGAGTGGGCCATCATGTAGACCGAGTTGGGTTCCATCTCGGAGCCATCCTCGGCGCGCTTGGCGGCGGAGATGGTGTTCATCATGGCGTCGGTGACCTTGTCGTTACACTTCGACCAGGCGTCCACGACCTTGTTGTACTTCTCGCCCTGGGTGATCAGGCCGTCCATGTACTGCTGTTCGAAGTCCTTCACCTGATCGCGGGTTTCCTCGACCAGATCCCACTTCGTGTCGGGGATGACCATGTCGTCCTTGCCGAACGAGATGCCCGCCTTGAAGGCCTCCTTGAAGCCCATCGACATGATCTGGTCACAGAAGATGACCGACTCCTTCTGACCGCAATAGCGGTAGACGGTGTCGATGACGCGCTGGACGTCCTTCTTCCGCAGCAGGCTGTTGACGAGGTCGAACGGCGCCTTGGCGTTCATCGGCAGAAGCGAGCCGAGGCGCACACGGCCCGGCGTGGTCTCGTAGCGCTTGACGATCTCCTGGCCGGTCTCGTCGATCTGCTTGACGCGGCAGGTGATCTTGGCGTGCAGGTGCACTTCGCCGGCGGTAAGAGCGTGCTCGACCTCTTCGATGTTCGAGAACACCATGCCCTCGCCCTTCATGCCTTCGCGCATGATGGTGAGGTAGTAGATGCCAAGGATCATGTCCTGCGACGGCACGATGATCGGGCTGCCGTTTGCGGGCGACAGCACGTTGTTCGTGGACATCATCAGGACGCGCGCCTCGAGCTGCGCTTCCAGCGACAGCGGCACGTGAACGGCCATCTGGTCACCGTCGAAATCGGCGTTGAAGGCCGAACACACGAGCGGGTGAAGCTGGATCGCCTTGCCCTCGATGAGCTGGGGTTCGAAGGCCTGGATGCCGAGACGGTGCAGCGTGGGCGCGCGGTTCAGCAGAACCGGGTGCTCGCGGATGACCTCGTCGAGGATGTCCCAGACCTCGGGACGCTCTTTCTCGACCAGCTTCTTCGCCTGCTTCACGGTGCTCGACAGGCCCTTGGCTTCGAGCCGCGAGTAGATGAACGGCTTGAACAGCTCGAGCGCCATCTTCTTGGGCAGGCCACACTGGTGCAGCTTGAGCTCCGGACCGGTCACGATGACCGAACGGCCCGAGAAGTCGACGCGCTTGCCGAGAAGGTTCTGACGGAAGCGGCCCTGCTTGCCCTTGAGCATGTCGGAGAGCGACTTCAGCGGGCGCTTGTTGGCGCCGGTGATGACGCGGCCACGGCGACCGTTGTCGAACAGGGCGTCGACGGCTTCCTGCAGCATCCGCTTTTCGTTGCGGACGATGATGTCCGGCGCGCGCAGTTCGATCAGCCGCTTGAGGCGGTTGTTCCGGTTGATCACGCGGCGGTACAGGTCGTTGAGGTCGGAGGTCGCGAAGCGGCCACCGTCCAGCGGCACCAGCGGACGCAGTTCCGGCGGGATGACCGGGATCACGGTGAGGATCATCCACTCGGGGCGGTTGCCCGACTCGAGGAAGCTCTCAACCACCTTGAGGCGCTTGATGATCTTCTTCGGCTTGAGCTCGCCGGTGGCCTCCTTGAGGTCCGCGCGCAGCTGCTCGGCCTCGGCTTCGAGGTCGATCTGGGCCAGCATTTCGCGGATCGCCTCGGCGCCGATATTGGCAGTGAAGGCGTCCATGCCATAGGCGTCCTGCGCATCGAGGAACTCGTCCTCGGTGAGCATCTGGCCGTAGGTCAGGTCGGTGAGACCGGGCTCGATCACCACGTAGTTCTCGAAGTAAAGCACGCGCTCGAGGTCACGCAGGGTCATGTCCAGCATGAGGCCGATGCGCGACGGCAGCGACTTCAGGAACCAGATGTGAGCGCAGGGCGCGGCCAGCTCGATGTGGCCCATGCGCTCGCGGCGCACCTTCTGGAGGGTGACCTCGACGCCGCACTTTTCGCAGACGACGCCGCGGTACTTCATGCGCTTGTACTTGCCGCACAGGCACTCGTAGTCCTTGATCGGACCGAAGATGCGCGCGCAGAAGAGGCCGTCACGCTCGGGCTTGAACGTGCGGTAGTTGATCGTCTCGGGCTTTTTGATCTCGCCGTAGGACCACGAGAGGATCCGCTCGGGCGAAGCGAGCGACACCTTGATCTCGTCGAAGACCTTGGGCGGGGTCAGCGGGTTGAACGGGTTGTTCGTCAGTTCCTGGTTCATGTCAAAACCTTTGTGTCATGGCTGCGTCGGGAGAGGGCCCAAGATTTTTCGGACGAAAAATCTTGGGCGGAAGAATTTTCGGAGGAAAATTCTTCGTCACTCCTCCCCTTCCGCGTCCAGGAGTTCCATGTTCAGGCCGAGGCCGCGGACTTCCTTCACGAGCACGTTGAAGCTCTCGGGAACGCCCGCCTCGTAATTGTCCTCGCCCTTGACGATGCTTTCGTAGACCTTGGTCCGGCCCGCCACGTCATCCGACTTCACGGTCAGCATTTCCTGCAGGGTGTAGGCGGCGCCATAGGCTTCCAGAGCCCAGACTTCCATCTCACCGAAGCGCTGGCCACCGAACTGCGCCTTACCACCCAGCGGCTGCTGCGTGACGAGCGAGTACGGCCCGGTCGAACGTGCGTGGATCTTGTCGTCGACAAGGTGGTGCAGCTTCAGCAGGTACTTCACACCCACCGTGACCTTCCGCGCAAACTCTTCGCCGGTGCGACCGTCGAACAGGCGCGACTGGCCCGAGGTGTCGAAGCCGGCACGCGACAGCGCGTCGTTGACATCCGCTTCCTTGGCGCCGTCGAAGACCGGGGTCGCGATCGGCACGCCACGGGTGACGTTGCCTGCGGCTTCCACCAGCAGATCCTCTTCCATGTCGGCGATGCCCTCATCGTAGACCTCGTCGCCATAGGCGATGCGCATGGCTTCGCGGACCGGCGTGAGGTCACCCGAGCGGCGGTAGTCCTGCAGAGCGTCGTCGATCTTGATGCCCAGGCCGCGCGAGGCCCAGCCCATGTGGGTTTCAAGGATCTGACCGACGTTCATGCGCGACGGCACGCCCAGCGGGTTGAGGCAGAAGTCGACCGGGGTGCCATCCTCGAGGAACGGCATGTCCTCCATCGGAACAACGCGGGAAATCACACCCTTGTTGCCGTGACGGCCGGCCATTTTGTCGCCCGGCTGCAGCTTGCGCTTCACCGCCACGAACACCTTGACCATCTTCATCACGCCCGGCGGCAGGTCGTCGCCACGACGGACCTTCTCGACCTTGTCCTCGAAGCGGGCATCAAGGGCGCGCTTCTGCGCCTCGTACTGCTCGTGCAGGGCCTCGACGATCTGCGCGTCCTGCTCTTCGGCGAGCGCCAGCTGCCACCACTGGCCGCGGCTGAGCGTCTCGAGCAGCTCGGAGGTGATCTCCGAGTTCGGCTTCACGCCTTTCGGGCCCTTCACCGCGGTCTTGCCGAGGATCAGGTCGCCGAGACGGGCATAGATGTTGCGGTCGAGGATGGCGAGCTCGTCGTCCCGGTCACGGGCCAGCTGCTCGACTTCCTCGCGCTCAATCTGCAGCGCACGTTCGTCCTTTTCGACGCCGTGACGGTTGAAGACCCGCACTTCCACAACGGTGCCGTAGTCGCCCGGCTTCACCCGCAGCGAGGTGTCGCGCACGTCCGAGGCCTTTTCGCCGAAGATGGCGCGCAGAAGCTTTTCTTCCGGCGTCATCGGGCTCTCGCCCTTCGGAGTGATCTTGCCCACGAGAATGTCGCCGGGCTCCACATCGGCGCCGATATAGACGATGCCGGCCTCGTCGAGGTTGCGCAGGGCTTCCTCGCCGACGTTCGGGATGTCGCGGGTGATCTCTTCCGGCCCGAGCTTGGTGTCGCGGGCGGCGACTTCGAATTCCTCGATGTGGATCGAGGTGAAGACGTCGTCACGCGCGATGCGCTCGGAGATCAGGATGGAGTCCTCGTAGTTGTAGCCGTTCCACGGCATGAAGGCGACGATGACGTTCTTGCCGAGCGCCAGTTCCCCCATATCCGTCGACGGACCATCCGCGATGACCTCGCCCTTGCCGACCTTGTCACCCACCTTGATCAGCGGACGCTGGTTGATGCAGGTGTTCTGGTTCGAACGCTGGAACTTGCGCATCCGGTAGATATCGACCCCGGCATCGCCAAGCTCGAGATCCTCGGTTGCGCGGATCACGATCCGCTGCGCGTCCACCTGGTCGACGATGCCGGCACGGTGTGCCTGGATGGCGGCGCCGGAGTCGATGGCGACCTTGCCCTCGATGCCGGTGCCCACAAGCGGCGCTTCCGAGCGCAGCGTCGGCACGGCCTGACGTTGCATGTTCGCACCCATCAGGGCGCGGTTGGCGTCGTCGTTCTCGAGGAACGGGATCAGCGAGGCGCCGACCGAGACCAACTGCTTGGGCGACACGTCGATCAGGTCGACGCTTTCCGCCGGCGCGAGCGTGTAGTCACCGGACTGACGCGTGTTGACCATCTCGTTGATGAACTGGCCCCCCTCGTCGATGTTGGCGTTCGCCTGTGCAACCGTGTGGCGCATCTCCTCGGTGGCGGACATGTAGTGGACCTCGTCGGTCACCTGCTTGTCCTTCACCACCCGGTACGGGGTCTCGATGAAGCCATACTTGTTGACGCGGGCAAAGGTGGCCAGCGAGTTGATCAGACCGATGTTCGGGCCTTCCGGCGTCTCGATCGGGCACATCCGGCCGTAGTGGGTCGGGTGCACGTCGCGCACCTCGAAGCCGGCACGCTCACGGGTCAGACCGCCCGGTCCAAGCGCCGAAAGACGACGCTTGTGCGTCACTTCGGAGAGCGGGTTGGTCTGGTCCATGAACTGCGACAGCTGCGACGAGCCGAAGAACTCGCGCACCGCGGCCGCGGCGGGCTTCGCGTTGATCAGGTCCTGCGGCATGACGGTGTCGATCTCGACCGACGACATGCGCTCCTTGATGGCGCGCTCCATGCGCAGCAGGCCGACGCGGTACTGGTTCTCCATCAGCTCGCCGACGGAACGGACGCGACGGTTGCCGAGGTGGTCGATGTCGTCGACTTCGCCCTTGCCGTCACGCAGTTCGACCAGCGCCTTGATGCACTTGACGATGTCGTCACGATCCAGCGTGCGCTGGGTGTCGGGCTTCTCGAGCGCGAGACGCATGTTCATCTTCACCCGGCCCACGGCCGAGAGGTCGTAGCGCTCGCTATCGAAGAACAGCGTGTCGAACAGCGCCGAGGCGGCTTCGACGGTGGGCGGCTCGCCCGGACGCATGACGCGGTAGATGTCCATGAGCGCGCTGTTGCGGTCCATGTTCTTGTCCTGCGCCATGGTGTTCCGCATGTACGGACCCACGGTGACGTTGTCGATGTCGAGGACCGGGATCTCGGTGATGCCAGCGTCGACCAGCTCCTTGAGGGTGCCGCCGGTCACGTCGCCATCCTTGTCGACGGTCCAGGTCAGCTCGTCGCCGGCCTCGACGTAGATCGCGCCGGTTTCCTCGTTGATGATGTCCTTGGACACGTACTTGCCGACGATCTGGTCGAACGGAAGCAGCAGGTTCTGCACGTTGCCTTCGTCGATCAGCTTCTTCACCGCGCGCGGGGTCACCTTCTTGGTGGCCTCGGCGATGATCTCGCCGCTGTCGGCATCCACGAGGTCATAGGTCGGGCGGGTGCCGCGCACACGCTCGGGGAAGAACTTGGTCACCCAGCCTTCGCCACGGCGCAGGTTGTAGGTGACGGTCTTGTAGTAAGCGTCCATGATCGCTTCCTGATCCAGCCCGAGGGCGTAGAGCAGGGTCGTGACCGGCAGCTTGCGGCGGCGGTCGATGCGGGCGAACACGATGTCCTTGGCGTCGAATTCGAAGTCGAGCCACGAGCCGCGGTAGGGGATGATGCGGCAGGCGAAGAGCAGCTTGCCCGAGCTGTGCGTCTTGCCCTTGTCATGGTCGAAGAACACGCCCGGCGAACGGTGCATCTGAGACACGATCACGCGCTCGGTGCCGTTCACGATGAACGTGCCGTTCGGGGTCATGAGCGGCATATCGCCCATGAACACGTCCTGTTCCTTGATATCCTTCACCGACTTGGCGCCGGTGTCTTCGTCGATATCGAACACGATCAGGCGCAGGGTGACCTTCAGCGGGGCGCTGTAGGTCATGTCGCGCTGCATGCACTCCTCGACGTCGTATTTCGGCTTCTCGAGCTCGTAGCTGACGAACTCGAGCACCGCGGTCTCGTTGAAATCCTTGATCGGGAAAACCGACTGGAACACGCCTTTGATCCCCTCGCCGTCGGTCGGCTGGGGCTGGTCACCGGATTTCAGGAACAGTTCGTAGGAGCTCTTCTGAACCTCGATTAGGTTCGGCATCTCCAGAACTTCACGGATTTTACCGAAGTATTTGCGAAGACGTTTCTGGCCAAGGAAACTTTGCGCCATGAGGTTTGTCACCTTTTCAGCTTCTCACCGGTCGCGCGCGCTGTCGGGCACCAGCGGCACGTCCATCCGAGACGACGGTTCTGATCCATTCCTGGCCCCTGTCCCACCAAGGGCCTCCCGATCGGTGAACTCGTCTGAGAAAAGCCCCTCCCCCGCACGCCGGCAAGGGGCCTCTCTGAGACGGGTTCGGCTGGGCCCGGGAAACCCCGGACCCAGCCTGAAGTCACAATCACATGCAGTGCGAGCGCACCATGCGTGATTACTTGAGCTCGATTTCCGCGCCTGCTTCTTCGAGCTTCTTCTTGATCTCCTCGGCTTCGTCCTTGGAAACGCCTTCTTTGACAGCCTTGCCGCCGGCTTCCACCAGCTCTTTGGCTTCTTTCAGGCCGAGACCAGTGATGCCGCGGACTTCCTTGATCACGTTGATCTTCTTGTCGCCAGCCGACTTGAGGATCACGTCGAACTCGGTCTTTTCCTCTTCAGCAGCAGCTTCGCCGCCGCCGGCCGGGCCAGCCATCATGACAGCGCCGCCAGCTGCGGGCTCGATGCCGTACTCGTCCTTGAGGATGGTTTTCAGTTCTTGTGCTTCGAGCAGGGTCAGACCGACGATTTGCTCTGCAAGTGCTTTAAGATCAGCCATTTTGCCTTTTCCGTATCTTTAGATGTGTTCCAACGTGCGGGTCTGCAACCCCACGAGTGTCCTTTGACTGCGCGTTACGCCGCCTCGGCCTTTTCCTCGATGGAGGAAAGGATCGAAGCGATGTTCGAAGCAGGTGCGCCAATGGCGCCGGCGATGTTCGAAGCAGGTGCGCCGATGCAGCCGACGATGGAAGCAATAAGCTCATCGCGCGACGGCATTTTCGACACGGCCTCGACACCGGCCCGGTCCAGAGCCGTACCACCCATCGCACCGCCAAGAATCTCAAGCTTCTTGTTGTCCTTGGCGAAGTCCTCGATCACCTTGGCTGCCGCCACGGGATCTTCGGAATAGGTGAGAACGGTCATGCCTTCCAGGTAGGAGGAGATGCTCTCGCATTCCTTGCCCTGGAGGGCGATCTTGGCGAGCCTGTTCTTGGCGACGCGGACCTGCGTCTCAGCCGCGCTTGCGCGCGCCCGAAGATCCGTCATCTCGGCAACCGTGAGACCCTCGTAGCGGGATACCACCACGACGCCAGAGCTTTCGAAGATCTGGCCGAGTTCCTCGACCACTTTCTCTTTCTGGGCTCTATCCACAGTTTCACTCCAGTTGATGGAGGGGAGACCCCTCCGGCTCGTTCAAGCCAGGTTTCCCTGGCCAAGAAGGTCCGATTCGGGTCGTCGCATCGCGTCGCCGGAACACTTGTAAGATCCGGTTCGTATGTCTCTTCCCGTCTCAGGCAGGATTTATAGGATGCCTCCAACCCACCGTCTCGGACGAAATCGAGGGCGCCCACGAATCGCGCGGATGCCCTCAACACCGGCTGGATACCGGTTTTGCCCCGCCCTGCCAAGAGGCGTGGTGAAAAAGGTTCCGTCACGCTCGCGTGACACCGACACGGGCGTCCGGGCTTGACGCAGCCTCCTCCGGTCTTTAAGCGGCTAAGGCCGAAAAACGCCAGGCCGGTTCGGTTATCCCGGCCCTCGCATCCTCGCGAGAGTTAGTCGAGTTTCGAACCCGCGGCGCACACCCATTCCGGTGGGGTGCGCGAGCGCTGTTGCGAACGGTCTCCCGCCCCTGCCCTACATATGCAGAGAGCACGCATGACCGTTGTCAACGAAACACCCCCTACGAAAGCCACCGTCATTCTTGCGCAGGTCTTCATCTCCTGCCTCATGGCCTTCCTGATGACCGGGATCTTTACCGCCATCCCCGCGGCACTGGCGCCCGGCTGGGTCGGCGTCTGGCTGACCCGCTTCGCGACCGCGTGGCCGATCGCCTTCGTCCTGTCGATGGCCGTCGGGCCGTTGTCCTTCTGGCTGACGCGCCGCACGCAGCACCTGCTCGCGATGGCGCGCGGCTAGAGCCGCCGAGCAGCCCACGGGGCGCCTAGGCGCCGCTCCGAAGAATGAGCCCCGAAAAAGAAAAAGGGCGGACCCGAAGGCCCGCCCTTTCCGATCAGATCAATCCGAAGATCACTCGACGCTGGCGGCGTTGGCCACGTCGACGGTCACGCCCGGGCCCATGGTGGAGCTGAGCGAAATCTTCTTCATGTAGGTGCCCTTGGCGCCGGTCGGCTTGGCCTTGGCAACCGCGCTCACGAAGGCGCGGATGTTCTCGACCAGCTGGGCCTCGTCGAACGAAGCCTTGCCGACGCCGGCATGAACCACACCGCCCTTTTCGGCGCGGAACTGGACCTGGCCACCCTTCGCGTCCTTGACGGCCTGAGCGACATCCATGGTCACAGTGCCGACCTTCGGGTTCGGCATCAGGTTGCGCGGGCCGAGGATCTTACCGAGACGGCCGACGATCGGCATCATGTCCGGGGTCGCGATGCAGCGATCGAACTCGATGGTGCCGCCCTGGATGGTCTCCATCAGGTCTTCGGCGCCCACGATGTCCGCACCAGCGGCCTGGGCTTCTTCAGCCTTCGGGCCACGGGCAAAGACGGCGACGCGCATGGTCTTGCCGGTGCCGTTCGGCAGGCCGATCACGCCACGGACCATCTGGTCTGCGTGACGGGTGTCGACGCCGAGGTTCATCGCGATTTCGACGGTCTCGTCGAACTTCGCGCTGGCAGCGGACTTGATCAGGGCGACGGCCTCTTCGACGGTCACGTCTTCCTTGCCTGCAAAGGCCTCACGGGCGGAGCGGGTGCGTTTTCCGAGCTTTGCCATCTTACTTCACCTCGATGCCCATGGACTTGGCGGAGCCAAGGATGATCTGCATTGCAGCTTCGACGTCGTTCGCGCTGAGGTCCTTCATCTTGGCCTCGGCGATCTCGCGCACCTGCTTGGTGGTGACGGTCGCAACGGTCTCGCGGCCCGGGTTCTCGGCACCACGCGGACGGTTCCGCTTGCCGACCGGCTTCAGGCCAGCCGCCTTCTTCAGGTAGTAAGACGCGGGCGGCGTCTTGATGTCCATCGTGAAGGACTTGTCCTGATAGTAGGTGATCACGGTCGGGCACGGCGCGCCGGGCTCCATTTCCTGCGTCTTGGCGTTAAACGCCTTGCAGAATTCCATGATGTTGATGCCACGCTGACCGAGGGCGGGGCCCACGGGCGGCGACGGGTTCGCTTTGCCTGCAGGGATCTGCAGCTTCATGACGCCGGCAAGCTTCTTGGCCATTGTCTTTCTCCTTTACAACACCCCTCGAACGCGTCCTCGGGGCTTTTGCGTTGCGTGGTCTGGTCCGGTCATCGCGATGACCTCGCCTTCCACGGTGAAACGGCATCGCTGCCGTGTGCGGCGGGCGGACCCGCCGGCAATCCTCAGCCCTGCTTGGAGACCTGAGTGAATTCCAGTTCGACCGGGGTCTCCCGGCCGAAGATCGACACCGCGACGCGCAGGCGCTGGTTGTCGTCGTCGACACTCTCGATCATGCCATCGAAGCCCTCGAACGGACCGTCGTTGACCTTGACCTTCTCGCCCACCTCGAAGTGGATGAGCGTGCGCGGCGCCTCGTCGCTTTCCTGAACGCGGCCCAGGATCGACTCGACCTCGGCATCGCGCATCGGCATCGGGCGGCCCTGCGGACCAAGGAACCCGGTGACGCGGTTGATCGAGTTCACCAGGTGATAGCCCTGGTCCGACATCTCCATGTGCACCAGCACGTAGCCGGGCATGAAGCGCCGCTCGGTGGTCACCTTCTTGCCGCGACGCACCTCGATGACCTCCTCGGTCGGAACGAGGACCTCATCGATCTGGTCCTCGAGCCCCTGCTCTTCGACAGACTGACGGATCTGCTCCGCGATCTTCTTCTCGAAGTTCGACAGAACACTGACCGAATACCACCGCTTCGCCATAGGGCCCCTCTTCCAACCTTGCGCCGGTCATCTCTGCCGGCAGTCTTTCGCGTCTACGCGACCGTTTTTCTCGCGAGGCGTTTGCGCCTCGGAACGGCCTCGCCCCAAACAAAAACCGGCGTGCAACTCGAATCGCTGCACGCCCGCCTGAGGAAAGTGTTCCGTCCCCTACCGCCCTGCCCGGCTGATTTCAAGGCCCGGCGGGCGGTTTCGCCCCGGCCTCAGCCGAAGAACGACAGAAGGCCCTGCAACCCGCTGCGGATCAGGATGTCGACGATCGCGAAGAAGCTCGCGGTCAGCGCCGCCATGATGAAGACGGTGACGGTGGTAAGCAGCACCTCGCGGCGGGTCGGCCAGACGATCTTGGCGACCTCGGCCCGGGTCTGCTGAATGAACTGAATGGGGTTGGCCATCGAGGGGTGCTTTCCGTTTGCATGCGGTTTTGGCGCATATACGAGGCTCCGGGCCCGCTGGCAAGGGCCCGACCGGGCGCCCGGCAGGTCACGAGACGCTCCCGGACGATCACGGCGCGGGCCCTCACTCTCACGAAAATCTGAGAAAATCCGCCACATCCGCACGCAACCAATCGACGCCCGGAGCGTTCGCGCGCTCGTCGGAGAAAACTTCAGGATGCCAGATGTTTGGACGATATTTTTTCGCCGCGGCTCGGCAGGAACCATTCCGTCTCGGCGGCGGTTGTTCAGTCACAATCGCAGGGCGCCACGCTCCGCACATCGAAAGTTTAAAAGTTCCACGAGACGAAAGGATCGTATCATGAAACGTCTTCTTACCGCTACCGCACTCGCCGCAACCATGGCAACCTCCGCTTTCGCAGCGTCCGACGCTGAGCGTGCAGCCATCACCATGTACTACCCGGATGCCAACTTCTCGGTCCTTTCCGATGATCAGGTCACCGAGATGTTCGCCGTCGCAAACAGCGGCAGCTCGGACACCCAGAAGCGTCAGGATATCGAAGCCATCGCAGCGATGGACAACCCGAGCCCGGCCTCCGCTGACGTCTCCGAGATGGACCTGACCGCCTATGTGCCGGAATGGCGCCTCAACGAGATGACCGACGCCGAGAAGCAGGAAGTCATCGCTCTGGTGAATCAGGACGACAACCCGGACAACGTTCGCGTCCAGCTCCTGAAGGACATGGAAAGCGCCGCACCGAACCTGACCACCGGTGAAATGCAGGCCGTGAAATCGGTTGCACCCGACGCCGACCTCACCGTGCTGACCACCGAGCAGGTGAACGAGATCCGCGCAGCGATCTATGGCGCTGATGAAGACGCCGAGATGCGCAACAAGATCGAAGACGCTCTGTCGTAATCCGACTTAAGAGCCAAAATTAGGGCCGCGCGGTTTGCGCGGCCCTTTTTGTGCGCGCGACCGGTCGTTTGGTCGCGCCGGTGACACGCCGAGACGAAAAAGGGCCGACTGCAAAAGCAGCCAGCCCGAAGTCACCCTGAGACGATTTCCGAACGCCTCAATGGCTTACGATATAACATCACACCCTCACGCCGGCAAGCATGATGTCGCCTGCCCGCCCGCAAGGCAAACCGCTCGCGCGTGCGTCGATCATTATCCGTCTGTGAGGGAATTGGCAGGGGCAGCAGGGTTCGAACCCGCGACCTACGGTTTTGGAGACCGTCGCTCTACCAGCTGAGCTATACCCCTAAGGCCGGTGCCCCGTTTACGAGAGGCTCCACGGCTTTGCAAGCGGGAAAAGCACCTCAGATCCACCGCATTCTGCGCAACACCGCAAGCTGCAGCGCGGCCACGATCACAAGTGCCCCCACAAAGATCCAGAAGGCCAGCGGTTCGCCGGTTCCGGGCAGGCCCGCGACGTTGATTCCGAACAATCCGGTGAGGAATCCAAGCGGCAGGAACACCGCTGAGAGAATCGACAGAAGGTACATGTTGCGGTTCAACCGCTCAGAGGCCTGGCCGTTAAGCTCGTCGCGCACCAGCGCCATGCGCTCTCGCATCGCATCGGCGTCTTCGACCACCCTCTCCAGCGCGTCGAGTTCTTCCGCGAGGTGGCGCTGGTCGTCACTCTCGAGCCATGCAGGCTGCCCGGTCTGCAGCGCGCGCAGCGCGTCTCGCTGCGGCTGCAGGTAGCGGCGCAGGATGATCGCCTGCCGACGCAGGTCCACCAGCGTCGCGCGCACCTCCGGCCCGGCTTCGTCGAGCACCGCCTCCTCGAGATCGTCGGCAAGATCGTCGATCCCGTTCCAGTGCCGCTCTATGCGCTGGGTGAGCCGCTCGACCAGCGTCACGAGGAACTCCGCGCAGTCACAGGGGCCACGCCCATGGTCCAGTTCGGTCGCGATCTCCTCGATGGCGCGGACCTTGCGGCGGGCAAGACTCACGATGCGGTAAGGGTCGATCCACAACCGCACCGAGACCATGTCCTCGGGATCCTGCCCCTCGATGGTGTTGATGCCCCGCAGAATGACGATCAGCCCGTCGCCGACGCGGGTCACCCTCGGACGTGTCTCCTCCGCGACCAGCGCGTCGATGATGGTGGGATCGAGGTAAGAGAGGTTCTCGACGATCCAGGCGGGTGTGTCGGGATGCTGGGCGCGCAGATGGACCCAGCCGAGCTCGTCGCTGCGCAGGACCTCCGACACCTCGGCCGCCGAGAGAGTCAGACTGTGGCGATTGCCCGCCAGGACATAGGCGGACTGGATGACATCATCGGTGCGGGGGACAAGCTCGTTCATGGCAACAAAATTAGCCTCGGCCGGGGCTCTGGCAAGACAACATTACGCGCCTACCCGCCCGACCCATTATGTGCATTTATTCACAACAGCTATCGCATCGCCAAAGTAGCGCTCAATTCGGCTCACAGCTCACGCAGCACTCGTCAAACGCGTGACCCGCTGTCAGCCAAGATCGCCAGGGACCATTGAGGTTTCAGCTTACTAGACATGCTTTTGGGACGCGTTCACTCACGTTCAAGTGCACGAAGTCGCGAGGCGGCGTGAGCGTTGGCGTGATTTGAAACTGGCGGGTTTCCGACCGATATCCAACTCATCCGAAGCACGGATCACACGATCAACCGCACAAGATGTGCAGCAGAGAACCAAAGGAACCTGACATGAAACGCTTCATCACCCTCACCGCCGCCGCCATCACCACCGTTGCCGCCCTGTCCGGCGCCGCATCCGCCCAGGCGTACAACACCGGCGACAACGCCCGCGCCGCGCTCCAGCGCATTGCGCCGACGGCCAATGTCGAAGCCCTGACCAACTCGCAGGCGATCGCCGTGTACCAGCTGGTGCAGGACGAAAACAGCGCCGCTGACAAGAAAGCCAGCGTCGAGGCCGCGGTCCACAACTACCAGTAAGTCGCATTCTCCGGGAGCGCCGCATCAAGCGGCGCCCCCGGCAACGGCCACAGGCCCGACATGCAAAAGGGGCGCCCCTCGGGGCGCCCCTTTAAACGTTTCGGGAGGTCGCGCCGACGTGCGGCACGACCGGTCCGAAGATCACTCGATGATCTTGGAGACGACGCCGGAGCCGACGGTACGGCCGCCTTCGCGGATGGCGAAGCGGAGGCCGTCTTCCATGGCGATCGGGGCGATCAGCTCAACCGCGAACTTCAGGTTGTCGCCGGGCATGACCATCTCGGTGCCCTCGGGGAGGGTCACGGTGCCGGTCACGTCGGTGGTCCGGAAGTAGAAC
>Ga0115012_10000731_pt1 | contig 18743 bp, 17 predicted proteins | sample TroAtlMetagenome_FD_88706 | JGI IMG/M metagenome (GOLD analysis project Ga0115012, IMG submission 88706) | Marine eukaryotic phytoplankton communities from Atlantic Ocean - Tropical Atlantic ANT10 Metagenome | ecosystem: Environmental > Aquatic > Marine > Oceanic | place: Tropical Atlantic...
ATTGGGACTAAACATTTCAGATTTATCATAATGTGGTTTCATAAAAGTACCCTTAGGCCATCTTATAACACCACAATAATCTAATTGTATATCATTATTAAATGACTTACAAAGTTTAGTTACCTTATTAATAACACTTCTAAAAAGTTGATCCTTTGTTAATTTAATATCAACAGGACGTACATCTCCACCCAAATAAATTGCACCATAATCACCATCTGGTTCTGGTATTTTAGGACTATAACTCAAACTCTCATCCGAATTAGAATGAGTTACAGTTTCAAGAAATGAATCATTCTCTTCATGAAGATCAATGAATGGTTGGCATAAAGAAGGACTTAAAAATTCCTCCTCAATATACATTAACTTCTTTTTCATTGATTATACCAAATACTAAGAGCAAATCTTTCCACACCTTCAATCTTAGTAACATGATGTTTATAGATTGAATTAGAAAAAACTAATAACTTACCAGTTTCAGGTTTAATTTCATACTCCTCAAATCCAGTACATCCTCCTGTAAAATCATCATTTAAATAAAGAACGGCTGCCATTAAATCAGGTTCTTGTCCTGGTCTTGATGGATCAATATGAGGTTTCATAAAAGTACCTTCTGGCCATCTAACAACAGCAGCATAATCTATGATGACTCTATCATCAAAAGTCTTACATAAATTTGTTACTTTATCAACAACATTATTCTCATGAGATTCAAAATATATCCCATCAAGAGTCGTCAAATAAGTATTACCACCTCTACTTTCATCACCATAAGGAATCTCTTCCTTATTAGACTTAGAAATGTCTATAAGTTCTTGACATTCATTAGGAGATATAAAATTCTCCTCAACATAAATTAATTTCTTCACATAGTTATAGTATTAGGTGGACCTGAGAAAGCAGGATCATCATATCTTGGATTTGCTACACCAGGTTTATAATTTGGATCAGGATAATCAAAACATTCCTTTCCTTCATATTCAGTTATAAGGGGGTTAATATCTTTTCTTTCTGCATATACATGATAGAAACAATCAATTGGCATCCCTCCTTGAGATTGTAATATATCTTACTCTCATCCCATCTCTTTATAATAATATTTTGATGAGAACCTATGGGTTGAATTTGTACTGAGATACTATCTTCATGAACTAAATTCTTCCAATAATAAGGTAATTGAATTTCATTCTTATTAGTAATTCTTCCTCTAGCATATACTCCTGCTTCTGGACCCTCAATACAAGCATATCTTAATCTCCATCCTTCTTTAGTAGGATGTTTTATATCAAAAGGTTTTGGCTTACCATCCGAGGTCGTCAATCTAGATTGTAGATCACCAATGTCACCATAATCAAAGAAGGCATTACCTTTTACTCTCAGAGCATAACTTCCATTAATTTTTTCATCACCATCAATCTGAACATCTCCCTTAACATGAAGTGATGTAGTAGGATGAGAATCAGAATCAGAATTATATTCATGCCCAACCATTAAAGTAGCATCAGGAGAACTAAAATCAGTATCAGTACCTATTTGTAAAGGTCCCTCCATATAAGCAGATCCTCTTATCTCCCTAGGTCCTGTACCTAATGCCTTAGGTTTACCACACCCAACAAATAATCTTTTCCCTATGAATAAATCACCTAATTTCATTGGTTTCTCTCCTCGTTTTTAGATGGACCACTTCCACAGTCCTTTGCTCTCTTACCTTTAGTTGCTCCATCAGCAAAATCAATAAGACCTCCATACAAATTTAGAATAGATCTTCCAATTATATCTACTGTTTTTTCAGAAAATATCTTATGATTTCTGACTGCACTTATATCAATATCACCTTTGGAATCTATTATAATTTTTTCATTGGCATTAATATTAATAACACCATTCTGTCCTCCTGTACCATCAGCTTTGATCTCAATATTCTGAGCCCAAATTCTAATCCTACCTTTAGGTGATCCTATAAGTATGTCACCATTCTCTGCATACTGAAAGATAGCAGGGACTTTATCATCTACAGTACGTCCTGCCTTAATAGTATAAGTACCAGGACATACATTAGCAGTGCATCCTCTCCTACCTCCTTCTATATCACCTGTAGAATCCATCGTCATATAGTGACGACCACCATCATCTCCAGTTCTTAACATGACTCCAGAGAGTTCATTGTCATCATGGATATGACCAAATCTTATTTCACCATTCTCATTACCATATCGAACAGTGTGAGTGTTACATCTTTTTGCCATTAGAATTTACCTACACAATCTATTACTTGAACAATTGAAGTGTCATCTGGAGGTAGATTAGGATCATCACCAACACTCTTCACATTAAATACAGGTATCATCTTAGCATTATAACCTGTTTTACTCTTAATGTAAATATCTACATCATCATTAAAACCAGAACCAGAATTTAAAATACCAACACCAATCAATGATCCTAAAGGATCAAACTTAGGAATTAATTTAGCACCATTATTAGGACTCACTGTTATCTGATCTGTAGGACTATAGTTAAATCCTGGATCAGCTATATTTACAGATTCAATTCCTAATATTACTGGATACTTTCCATCACCCAGTCCAGCATATTTATCTTTATCAGTAGGAGGTCCTATAGTAATACCTAAATTAGGAATGTCTACTGGACCTGTCTTCTCAGTAGGTAAAATAGGAGCAGTAATTGTTAAAGGAGATTCAGATGAACTTAATTTATGATCTATACCACCAGGAAAACTCACAGTATCTCCTTCGAATAATTGTATTTGAGCTCCAGGTTGAAGAGGTGTTTCAAAAGTACCATCAGATCTTTTAACTGTTGTCTCATTAGACTCAGCCCATGTCCAACCAGCTGCACCCTTACTTCCATCACCTGTTGGTATATATCCATAACCTGTATCATTCATTATAATTCCTATTACACCCAACAATCCACCACCAGTAGTAGAATCTACAGTTGCAGTAAATGTAACACCCAAAGCAGATCCACTTCCAGTAAAAACTTGATCAATTGTTATAGTAGATGTAGTAAGATCAACAGATGTTACAACAGCAGAAATACTTCTTGTTCCACCTGTAGTAAACAAGTCACCATCTCCACCTATTCCATCAGATATTCCATCACTTCCAAGAGTAACTGTACCTCCACCTGTAGTTATTTTAATAGTCATACCAGGAGAAATCTTAGTTACATTAGTAGCATTGGTAATGTTTGCAGATCCAGAAATTATATCCCCCCTGAAAGTAACAGTTCCATCAGTTCCAGTACCAGCAGTTCCAGTACCAGCAGTTCCAGTTCCAGTTCCACCAGTTCCAGATAACAAAGCACCAGAAGCAGTTCCAGTTCCACCAAATGTCCGATCAATGGTTACTGTAGTACCACTAACAGCAGTTACAACACCACCAGATGATAGTGTAACTCCTCCAGCAGTTCCAGCACCACCAGTTCCAGTTCCAGCACCACCAGTTCCAGTTCCAGATAGTGTTACAGTAACACCAGGAACAATATTAGTTAGATTAGATACATTGGTAATTGTATTAGAACCAGCAGCAATATCCCCAGTAAAGTTACTAGTACCAGTACCAGTACCACTTGTATTACCCGAATTCAATATAGTATTAACAGTCCCTCTAGTCCCTCCATCTGCAAAGGTATCATTGATGACAGTGTTTACATTAACTCCTGGAGCAGCTTCATATAAAGGATTACCTTCACTATCAAATAATGGAGTCCCATTATCATTTAAAATAGGTTGAACTGGACCAAGAACTGCTCTTCCTGAAGCACCATTACCTTTACCACATTTATCTACAAATTTTATCTTAGGTGCTACTGTATAAAGACCAGATGATTTAATATCAACACCCAAAACACTCAACCCAGTTCCTATTATTGCATTTGCTGCTGCACCAGCACCTTTACCTCCAAAAAATTCTACAATAGGAGGACCACACTTTATAGGACCAACATCACAACCAGAATCAGCACCACCTCCAGGCAATCCAAAATTTATTCCACCAAAACTAAAACTGTTTGGATCTATAACTTGTCCAGCAGCTTCTAAAGCTTTAGCTATAATAGATGCCTTTGCCTTAGCTTTAGATACTATTGAACCAAGACTTATCCTTGGAGGAGCTAAAGGTCCTTCTGCTACGTTCCACTCCTTTACTTCATTACACTCAGGATTCTCATCACAATCTAAGAAAGAAAGTAATTCAGTAACAGTTCCTAATACATCATCTCCACCAAAACTAGGAACTTTAAATCCATCTCCACTTATAGATCCCATAGCAGACAATGGTTTCATAAAATCATTCATCCCTGCACTTATAAGACCTGTAACCTCTCCCAATAAAGTTGAAGCTAAATCTTCTGTAGCACAAGCTGGAGAGTTAATCATCTTAGGAATAGATGACTTTAACATACCACTACTCATCTCATACAGTTTATCAATAATATTTCTGAATAAACATGCAGTACTATCATTCACCTTATCCATTGCTTTATTTAAATCCTGTCTTTCAGTAGGAAATGCAGAATAATAACTATCCTTTGTAGCATCATTAAGTTTCTTCAAAGAATTCTTTTGTATCTCAGTAACCATAAACTTCATGGCAGAAGCAACTAATTTAGCTGCATCATCCATTGCTTTCTCAATTTCTTTATCTGGATTAAAAACTCTAGTTGTTACCTTAGTCTCCCAATGTGTAGCAGTCTTCTTAATCCTAGATACTATCTTAACAGTCTCTTGTATCTCTGCTTGAATTTTATTAAGAGGAACCTTCTCACAACTAGAAGGAGAGGGTAAAGATATTGCTCTTCTTTCATCTAAATGTTTTTCTCCTGATGCACCATCCTTTATACCACTACTTAATGAAACATCAGACTCAACTGACACTCCATTACTCATGTCCTGACTAGTACCAGGCCACTTCTCAGCTAAAGCAAGTTGAGAATCAGGAGGAACTTTACCATCAGTTTGAGTAGGCAATCCATATCTAGGAGGATTAGATTCAACTGCAGTGTCTGGGTTAGCACCATCCCCTTTACTTACAAACCCACTGAAAGGAAGGAAAGGAACGTCAGGAAGACCTTTAGATACAGCAAGGTATTGATTGCTCCCTATGATTCCCATAATAATAGGAGTCTGTGCTTCCTCACCATCCAAGAAGAATCCATACACAAAGTTTCCCTGCCTGAGCATAGGAGTAGCTGAAGCAGCTGCTCCTCCTGACCCTGCAGTAACAGGCATCATAACAGATGCCCAAGGAAGATCATCATCCTTTAGATCAGTAGTAGATGCAGTATGGTATCCCATAATGCGAACCTTATACCTATATCCAAATCCAGATTGATCATCAGTGCTATCTGTTCTAGAACATGGAGCATTACTTGCCCAGGTAGTTTCATCTACTACCTGACCAACCCACCATATAAATCCATCCCTTCCAACAAAATGTTTTTTAATATCCATCAGTCGTCGTATACTCTACACTCCAATGAGTCTGGGTGATTATCACAATAGACTTCTAAGTGTTGATCCTCATGCCTTGTGTGCCAATCATTAATCTTACCTTCATTCTTATTCACTTCATCATCTGAGTGAGCATGAAATGCATCATTATGCATCTCTAGATCTGCTTCAGTGTATTCAATCATACCATGATTAATGTGTTCCTTATGATCCTTGGGATCAATGTAAACCTCATGTGATAAATCATGTTCTGGAGTTTTAGTAGTCATAAGTAAATCCTATTTGAAAGATTTTCTGCCAAAACTATCTCTAACTAGAGTCAAACTAGTGTAAGTATCTCTAGAAGTAAGTCTGTGACATAAACTTGCTATCATATATATGCCACCAGACTGATCATTAACTTGTGCGCTGCGTTCTGTCGTCAATTCAGGAAAATCACAGTAAACTAAATCACCTGCTCTGAGACTAAAATCACCAGGTATCATAATGTCAATCTGAATAGAATATAATTGATTATATCTCATTATAGACTGAACCATAGTATTTGCAACATCATATGTTGGTTTGTAAGGATCATCCTTCCAAAATTTCAATTGTTCTAGAATATTTTTACCTGAAGGTAGAGTACCAACATCTAAAATATGATTCATATATCTAGATATTGGTTTTCTAAACTCATCTGCAACACTATCAATTGGATCCACTCCTGCACTCACCAATTTATCTTTACTAGATCCTGATCCTGGTGTACTTAAATCATCATCAACACTAAAGTCTCTGATCTGATAATCACATGCATAAAAATCAAAGAAGATAGATCTATTAGAATATGTACCACTCATCAAATTATTCTGAAGGTCTATATCTTTATTGATATTATACGAAATAATTTCATCATCATATCCTCCTGGTATGCCTGGTTGTCCTTGGTAAATGTATTTCTTCTTAGGTTCTTGATCAAATAGAGCATCAATAGATCTGAAATGAAACCCATCATAATTTTCATAGAATACGTATCCAGCAGCTCCACCAAATTCTCCTGCTGTTTCTGGTATAGATTTAGATGCTAACCAAGTACAAATATAAAAAGGTTTCTTATCATTACCAATAAAATTATAGTTAGTTAAAGTATCATCTATAATTAAATCCCTTTCAGTTTTTATTCCCATTCCATTAGCAGTATCCTCTGTTAACAATTTTTTAATAGTATCTGATACCTTTCCATCATATCTTTTACATACTCTATTTTGTTCGTTAGAAAAAAATTCTTTAGAAGAAAAATCAATAGCATAAACATCTTTCTGAGTATCAGGAGAAGCATTCCTTACTCTATTAACATACCAAGCATTCTCATCTTTAAACTCTAACTTATTTTTCTTAGGTTGCATGTCTTCCATAACTAAGAGGGCTTTCTCTCCTCCCCTCACTGGCAACCCATCTAATACTCCTTTCTTATTAGCCTCACCACCTTCAGTGTTTCCAGTCTCAACCACAACAATACTTAATGTTTTAGTATTGGATAATAAATTTTCAAAATATTTTATCTCAACAGCAGAATCCGATATATCTATAGAATTTTCACCATTAGCTTGAAAGAGTTCAAACTGAGTTATATTACCTGGATCTGAAGGTTTGGTTTTATTTTCTCTATTCATTAGAGTGCGTAAGATTTAATTGTATTGGACATTTCATACTGACTATTTACCAAACTTATTTTATTAGGAGAAATAGGAACAGTTTTAGTTCCTCCGCCTTCAGGAGGAGTAGATGGAGTAGGAGGTTGCATCAATACAATAGTATTAGATGCTTGCTCATAAGATGTTTGAGATGATAAAGATTCAGTATCAACTTTATTTGTTTTACTTATTGACTTACTATCACCCTTTGCTATTGAGTCACTATCACTCTTTGATGTAGAACTCTTTGATGTAGGATCTACACCATATTGATCCAACTGTTCTTTCTTTGATAGTTCTTGAAACTTTAAGTATTCATCAGCCTCCACTTCTTTTTCATTAATAAATCCCTTTCCTTTCTCAAAATCAAATCTACTACTAACTTTTTTCTTTGATGTAAGAGTTTTTCCCTTGCCACCCTTGTCATCAATACCACCACTGCTACCACTACCACCTTTCTCACCACCACCACCACCACCAACAGCATCTCCACCCTTAGGAGGGAAGAAAGAATTTTTAAGATGCTTTAATAACTTAGGAAGACCTAAGATAGGAATGAACAAAGATAGATCTGGAAGTTTAGTCACTCTCTTACCAGCAACTCCACCTTCCTTAGCAAAGAAAGAGAAGGGAGGTATCTTACCTAGAATAGATTGCAATCCTAATTTTGCTGGTACTTTAATAGAAGGAAAGTTAGTAAAGAATCTCTTAGTACTATCCCCTATCCATTTTGGTATATTAATAACTTTCATAATAGCTTCCCCAACCTTATCCTTCACAGCACCAATAGCCTTACCTATTCCTCCACCTAATGTCAAATCATAAAGAGCATTACCTAAAAACTCACCCACCATTTCTCCAACGATCATCAAGGCTGGTGATACCAATGCACCTAAACCTGCTGTAGCAGTAGTTAATCCAGCAGCAAGAGCCATACCAAGAGTACCACCAATGGCTGTACCTGCTGTCTTAAATAATATTTTTCCTATGGGTTCTCCAGCTAGGATAGATGTAATAGCTACTAATATAGGACCAAGAAAAGGTATCTTTATTCCTTTCTTAGCACCCTTAGCTATTGTTTTAAACAATGGCTTAGCCTTAGACATCATCTTAGCAACACCAGGTCCAAACCATTTGGCAAGAGTAGAACTAACTTTACCTACAGTTTTAGCAGCTCCTGTCTTACCTAATGCTTTAGCTCCTTTAGAAAGTAATCCTTTACCTTTAGAAAGGAATCCTTTACCTTTAGAAAGTAATCCTTTACCTTTACCTATTACATTACCTATTGTTTTTCCTACACCAGTCTTACTAAAAGCTTTAATCCCTTTACCTAATAAATCTTTACCTTTACCTAATAAATTTTTACCTTTAAGTCCCTTAAATAACTTAACTCCTTTACCTAATAAATTTTTACCTTTACCTATTACATTACCTAATGTCTTTCCTAAACCAGTCTTACTAAAAGCTTTAAGTCCTTTACCTAATAAATCTTTACCTTTACCTAGTATACCTTTACCTTTAAGTCCTTTAAATAACTTAACCCCTTTACCTAATAAATTTTTACCTTTACCTATTACATTACCTACTGTCTTTCCTACAGCAGTCTTACCGAAAGCCTTAACTCCTTTACCTAATAAATTTTTACCTTTACCTATTACATTACCTATTGTTTTTCCTACACCAGTCTGACTGAAAGCTTTAATCCCTTTACCTAGTAAATTTTTACCTGCACCTATTACATTTTTAGCACCTTTTAATAAACCACCACCTAGATTTTTAGCACCTTTTAATAAACCACCACCTAGATTTTTTATACCTCTCCATAACATCTTAACTGCATCATCTACCCACCCAAAGATTGCCTTACCTAAATTTCTAAAGGCTCTGGTTATCAACCTTCCCATAGCCCTGAAAGGTCGGGTCACTGCCCTCAGGGATTTACTTATAGTTTTAACTATGTTAGCAACAAATTGAGCAGCTATTTTTTGAGCTGCAAAATATGCTAGGATACCTATCCTAAATGTTTTTATTATTAATTGATTCCCTGTAAATAATCCATTAACTAAAGTTCCTATAAGTACATACTTTAAATATCTTCCAATAGTTTTAAGGAAATCAAACTCAGGTGCTAAATTAAAACCTTTCTTCTTCTTAGTAGTAGATTTATCCTTATCAGATTCTAAATCCTTCTCTCTACTTCTCTTATTAAAAATCTTGAGTGCGTTTAATTGTTTCTTTAATCTTATTTTACTATCTTTTGTTCTATCAGATAAAGAATCTTTTAATTGATCAATAGATTCTACAATAGAATCTAAAGTTTTAGTTATAATATCTAAACCTAATTTATCTTTACCAGTTTCAACAGGTTTTACTTCTTTACCTACAAACTTTTGTATATCTACAGTGGGTTGTGCCTCAGGGATAGGAGTTAACTGTCCCTTCATAGAAGGAACTAATTCTCCTTTAGGTCTAAGAGCTAATGGACCTCCCTTCTTTTCTCCCAATAATTTATCAGCCTTTATAGGTATTGATTTCTTCTTTTTAAATTTAGACGTAACAACTTTAGCAACCTTTTCCTTTGCCTTTTCTTTTGCTACTTTAGTAACAACTTGTTTTCCTGCCTTGAGAGCAGCGGCCATCCATCCCATATTATTATGCTCCCGTCAAATTATAGATTGGTCTCACTGCTATAGCAGAAAGATTATTAGAATCTACAGAAGAAAAATTAGGACTAGTTGGAGTAGATCCTCCTCCACCTCCAGAACTCTGTGGAGGAGATGGTATAGTTATTACATTAGTCTTAGGAGCAGTAGATGGTGGAGATATATCAGATGATTTTAAAGAAGAAGAAATAGAATCAGACTGAGAAGAAGAAGAACTTTCTGTACTTTCTGATGAAGTTAAACCCAACCAACTATTAACCTTTTCCTCTCCAAATATTAACTTAGCAAATCCTATAGCAGGATGTTTTAACACTAAATTTTTTGTACCCTCAACTGCCTTACCCATCTGAGGAATTACTTTAGATGCTATGGACTCAGCTATACCTAACATAGGTTTCAATAACATCAAGTGTGGAGCAAACATACCCATAACCCCACCTTTTAATATGTTCAACAATCCACCACCAAGTTTACCTTGAGATTTCTTTACAGATTTACCTTGAACTTCACCACCACCTGCCTTAGGTTGAATATTATTAGTAGTTGATACTTTATTTTCATTAGTACCTCCACCCTCTTTATTCATTTGCAACAACTTATCCCTACCATAATGATCAACCGCCTTCTTACTCATTACAACCTCACCTGGTTGAGCAGCAACCAACTGAGTGTCAGGACCTAACCCTGTAACAGATACTCCACTATCATTATTAATAGGACCTCCTTCTCTTGCTGATATATTCTTAGCATCAACAGTACCACCACCTGCCATAGGTTGAACTAAACTATTTTCATATCCTGGCCCTTGAGCAGGAACAGTACCACCCTCTGAAAAACCCTGTGGCTGTAAAAAATTGGTGGGATTTTTTTCCCTCTTTTTTGGAATTAAAAGTCCGTTTTCCCCTGAGGCTGGGACACTACCACCACCTGCCATAGCCATGGCACTAACGTTAGTGCCACGCTGGGTGTTGCCGAACAACAACGGGCTAGTATTCCTAGTACCATCATCTTTAGCACTTACATTTATACTGGAAGAGAGATCACTAAGAGGATTAGACTCAGGAGTTTTAAACGACTCCTTGGACTCAGTATCGAATGAGGTCCTTGATGATACTAACTGTTTAGGATTAGTTTGACCAGTTCTATATCCCATAGTCCCTGCTAACGACCTTCCAATTTCATCATTAGCACTTATACTATAACCCTGTCCTGGTTTGATACCTCTAGCCTTTAAATCTTCTTTGTGCGCTTTATCTTGTTTATCACCAGTAGCTTTCTGTGCATCACTTCTCAAAAGAATAGGAAGTAATTCTTTCTGTGGTATTCCTGTCTGTTGATTTATGACTTGATCTATTGTGACATTCTCAAATCCTTTCAATTTGTGTACTTCACCGAGAAGTTGATCTTGATGTTCAAGTAAATCGGGAACTCCAATTGAAGCTATTTGTTCCCTCATCTTTTGCTTTTCTTCAAAAGTTGTTACAGTACCATCTAATTCTGTGATTGTTTTCTTGTAAGTGGTTGTAGTTGTCTCATCTAAACCACCACCACTCACACCACCTGTAGTTGACGTGCTAAGAACACCACCCTCATCATCTCTGCTTATACTATGCGAACCTAATACTTCAGCACCATCTTTCATAGGTTGAACCAACCCACCTTCTTTAAATTGTTGAACTGGTTTATCTTGATTAAAATCTTGACGACTATCTGCCATCTGATCTTTTAATTGATCAGCCTCAACACCACCTGAAGTTGTAAATGATTGGGAAGTTTTTTCTAGTGTATTACTATTAGTAGTACTACTATCAGCACCATCCACACCAGCAGCACCATCCACACCAGCACCATCCACACCAGGAGCACCATCAGCACCATCAGCACCATCACTTGCTCCTACTTCACCACCACCTACCTTAGTCTCTACAGTCTCTGCTTGAGCTGTTTTAGATAATGGTATTGTAGGAACAGTAGGAGGACCAGGAATATTAGGTATAGTTGGAGGTTGTATAGGTTTTAAACCAAGCAATCCAATAGCTTTATTGATTGCTCCCAACAAAGCTTCAACTCCAGCATTAAGACCATCAATAACCATGTTAATAGGTCCTGCACTTATATGCCACAAACTTTTCACTACTACATTAAACAATCCAATAATACTATTAAAGAATTTTTTAATAGGATCTAAAAGTATAGCAGGATCCTTAACTACCTTTAATAAAAAACTAAAAACAGCACCAGCTATAACATTACTTACAAATTTCCAAATAGTACTTAAGAATCCTTTAACAGGTTTAGCTGCACTCTTTAATATCTTCTCTCCCATACTCTCACTTTTACTATCCTTATCAGTCTCTAATGTTTTTTCTCTAGTTCTTTTCTTATCCGTACTCATTAACAATCTTTGCTTCTCTAATCTTTCTTCAGTTACCTCACTCTGTTCTTTAAATGACTCACCAATACCATTCAACCCATCTAAAATCTCATTCAATTTAGAAACAAGATCTGTCTTTAAAAATTTAAGAACCTGATTAAACTTATTGTCTGAAGATTCTATTTTAGAATCATCCTTCTCCTCCTCAGAAGATTCTTCTAGTGGATCCAAACCTTTATCATCTATATTGGGAGACTTATTAAAAGGAACCATCCCACTTGCTCCAGTAGTATCAGCTTTAACTTTCTCACCTACTTCTTTTGCTGTCCTTTTCTTAACCGCTTCTCCATTATAGTTCTCTTCCTTTCTCTAAACCTATTTTTTCTTTCTTCAGGACTTAAAGTTTCCCCAGTAGATGTAACTCCATGTACATCTTCTTTAAATGCATCAGTTTTTTTACGCTCTTCTCCAGCAGCAACATCCTTTATATTTTGTTGAATTCTTGATCTTCTATCTGTAAAAAATTCTCTCTTAATTACCTTTGGTTTACCTTGAGATTTATCTTTGTCTATTATTTCTTGCCTTTTCTTTTCATCACTAGGTCCGTCTAGTAGAGATACACCTATAGGAGTCTTGGGTTTTGATTTCTTTTCATCTCCAATTGATTTGTTTGCAGTCTCTTCTCTATTCTTAGCCTGTCTTTTTAATCTTTCTTCTACAATTTCTTGAGAAGTTCCTCTCTTAAATTTATCAGAATCTATTTTTGGTTTACTTATCTTCTTACCAGTAACTCTTGTCTTCTTAACCTTTGGTTCTGCTTTAGACTTTGGTTTTGCTTTAGCCTTTGGTTCTGCTTTAGCCTTTGGTTTTGCTTTAGCCTTTGGTTTTGTTTTTGTTTTTGTACCACCTACTTCTTCTTCCTCTGCATCATGTATATCATTTAATATCTCATCTATACCTTCCTTTGCTTGCTCCTCTGCTGCCTGTTGTAATTCTAACTCACCAACTCTTCCTTCAAGACCAAGAACTCGTACCAAAGTTTTCCTTTGCATCACAAAGGATTTACTTAAGGTCTTATGTAACTGAGCAACTTGAATGGGTAAATCTTTTCCAAGACCCTCAACTTTACTTGCAAGTTGATAGTGAGGATCAAACTTCCCTCTTAAGCCCCCTATTATATTTTTATTGTTGCTAGGCATTAGAATCTTGCTGTTGCTTTAATCTTTCCTCTTCAAGGTGCTGTTGAAGAAGACCAACATAAATGTCTCTCTCCCAAGGGATTAAGTTTTCAATCTCAGTTAATGAATATTTATGGTACTGTATCAAAGCAAAATTTATCCTGAAATAATTTTCAAGATCCATATGTACCATACCTAAGCGAAAAAACTGGATAATCCCTCCAACACTACAGTATTCTCTTTCTTAGTCTTAGGATTAACAAAGGTAACTTCATGAGATAATTTAGGCATAGACTCAAAGAACTTTTCAATCTCTTTGAACTGCATACTATTCATCTGCTCTAAAAATTCTTTCACTTCTTTCTTAGTGCAGTCAGCAGTAGCCCAAACTTCTTCTTCATTATAGATCTTATCAATACAAGATCCTATAAGATCAAATGATTGATCTACTCCAGCATCATCCCCAAAATCAAAATTATTTTTTATAAACTCATCCAATGAAGGATACTTCATTTCCATAGTCAAGTTATCATCTAATTTAATCTGCTTCTGATGATCATCGTCTCTGTGAATCTTAATCTCATCAATATTAATTGTCACTGGAACATTTGTAGTCCCATCATCAGGTGAAATTAAATTAACTTCTATGTCTTCACCAACAGACTTACCACGAATGTGAAGGAAGAGATATTCAATATCAAAAGTAGGAAGTTTCTCTACCTTTACTCCTCTAGTTTGTATACAATTCTTTAATACAGATTTAATAGCTGTAGAAATTTGTTTGGTATCTTCTGTCTCTAATGCTAAGACAAGAAGCTTCTCTTCTTTAACTAAGAAAGGTCTATACTTAATAGTCTTTCCAGTTGATGGCAACTCAAGTTCATAAGTTGGCGTAGCAATGGTGGGTAAGGGCATAATAATTCTTTCAGTGTTCTATTTAGACAGTTTAATTGGCAATAGCATCAAAGTCTATACCACCTCCAGTATTTTGTAAATATGTTCCCCAAGGATCTTTTCCTTTTTCAACCACATATCTAATGTAAGAGAAATTAACAGTGCATTTTAATACATCACTTCCAGAATAAGTTACTGGTATTGCAGTGATATCTCTAGGAAAAGCATCAACAAAAGTATAGTTTAAAGTAATTTCATTAGAGAGTTGCTCTTGATGATAGTGATGATCTCTTTCAAACTTTGTCAAGAATATATTATTTTTATATGTTCTAGGATAAGTGTTTCTAGTATGAACATAAGGACTAGCATATTCAACTGTACTTCTTACTCCACTAATATAATCTATCCATGCTTCAAATACTTTTATAGTATTATAATCTCTGTCCACATAAAAAGTTAAAGCTAAAGACTCATCATATATTCTTCTATAAGCCATCCTTTCTGTGACTCCATGATAATCATTAGTAACTTCATGAGTTGCTAATGAAGAACCTGGAAGAGATGCATCAGTACATAGTAAATTAATATTCTCTAGAGTATCTGCAACATTATAAGTATCAACATTTTCTTTAATATATGCATCAACTCTAGGAGGTAAAGATAAAGTCAAACGATATAAAGATGTCTGTGCTACATTTAATAACCTAGACTTTATCTTACTTACTGTTAACTTTTGAGGGGCTACACCTGCCATCTATAAATATTTTAGATTATATATTATGTATAACAGATGGCTGAAAGTATTAAGAGTAGATACAGACCCAAGTATCCTCAAAAATATAAAGGCAATCCAAATAATATAATATGTCGTAGTAGTTGGGAACGTAAGTTCTGTAGATACTGTGACCTGACTGAGAATATAATAGCATGGGCTTCTGAAGAGATAAGTATACCTTACCTATCTCCTGTAGATAAAAGACCTCATAAATATTACCCAGACTTTCTAATGAAAGTGAGAGAAAGTAATGGCAACATCAAAACTTATGTTGTTGAAGTGAAACCAAAGAAACAAACTCAACCACCCAAGAAGAAATCTAGAGTGACTAAATCATATCTGTATGAATTAAATACTTATGCTGTTAACCAAGCTAAATGGAAAGCAGCACAAGAGTTTTGTTTAGATAGAAAAATAGAATTCAAAGTTATCACAGAAGATGAATTAGGTATCAAATAATGTCAGAAAGAACAGAAGAACTTCAAGAACAAATTGAAGGAGTTACTGATGCTGATGATATCATGATGAACATTTTAGAAGTGTTCACTCAAACTGAAGTAGTTCCTGATGCAGGAAGCTACTATACCTTTGTATATAATGCTAAAACTCCTGGTGTATTTGATGAGTATCCTTTAGTTGCTGTAACCTATGTGGATAGATGGGGATTCCAAGGACTTAACTTTCATTGGGGAACCTCAAGGAACTATACATGGAACGAAATTGTAGGAAATCTACATATAGTACAGAATGATGAGGTAGATTACCTTAGATCATTATCTTATGCAAAGTTTCAGACTAAATAACTAAAAAGATAATAAATGATTATCAGTTCACCATTAATGTTAGGAGGTCAATCCTTTGTCACTAAGACAGTGAATAAGGTAAGTACTGTAGTGAGAAATAGTCTCGTAGCATTGACCCAAGAAGAAAAGAATGAAGCTGGTGAATTTTATGATGCAGATACAGGTGAAATTGAATATGCAGAAGTAGCTGACAATAACTTTGGACCTAATTGGTTGATAAAGAAAGGTGCTAGTGCTGCATGGATGGCTGCTGCTATGACCAATCCATTACTTAAGAATGCTATCAGAATGGCAACTGGAAATAAAATTTTTAATAAAGCTTCAGAAGATATAGCATTGAATGAAGAAAGAAATGAGTCATCAAGTTCTTGGGGTGGAGTACCTATAGATCCTCTAGAATATGGATCCTTTAGATCTACCAGCGACATTCATCTAAGGTATCCTTTGAATCATAGACAAGAAATAGATTACGATTACTTAAAGGTTGATTGTATAGAATACTTAGCAGAATTTGATCAAGTCAAAACTGGAAACAAGAAAGAAACAACCCAAAGCGCTTTATCTATGGCTGAAGCTGATGAAAGACTGAGGGATGCTAAGATTATAGGAACAGTCTTCCTTCCCATGCAACCAGGACTTAGTGATAGTATGAATGTAGATTGGGCTAGTGATACATTAAATCCACTCCAAGTAACAGGAGCTAAAACAGCAAAGGATCTAATGGATTTTGACTTTGGAGGTGCAGCAGGTACAGTTGGAAATGCTGGAAAGAGTGCCATAAGTGATACAGACAGCAAAGACATCAAGGCTTTCTTTGCAGGAAAAGCAGTGGGTGCTCAAGGTATGTTCACAAGGGCTACAGGAAAGGTAATCAATCCAAACCTAGAATTAATATTCAAAGGTCCACAACTAAGAACTTTTAGTTATCAATTTAAATTTACACCTAGAGAGCAACTAGAATCAGAGGAAGTTAGAAAGATTATTAGATTCTTTAAAAGAAATATGGCTGTTAGAAGATCTCCTAATAAATTATTCCTAAAGACTCCTAATGTATTCAAATTAAAATATTGTTATATGAATAGAGATAATCATCCATATTTAAATAAAATTAAAACTTGCGCTCTATCAAGTTTCAATGTTGACTATACTCCTGATGGATCCTACTCCACTTATGAAGATGGTGCTATGACTTCTTATAATGTAGGAATGACTTTCAATGAATTGAATCCAATCTATGAAGATGATTATGATCAAGGTAAAGACAACATGGGTTATTAACAATGCCAAATCCTTACTTCAGACAAGTTCCTAGTTTTGAATATGTTAATAGGGCTGCAGGTGCAGATGACATATCTAATTTTATTAATGTTAAAAACTTATTTAAAAGAGGCAAGTTAAGGTCTGATATATTTGAGAACGTTAATTTCTTTACTAAGTATAAAGTTATTGGGGATGAAAGACCTGACAATGTAGCATACAAACTCTACCAAGACCCCACATTAGATTGGGTAATTCTCTTATCAAATAATATTATAAACATTCATGATGAATGGCCAATACCTCAACTTGCCCTTGATGAATATCTTTTAGACAAGTATGGAAGCTATGATGAACTATACAGTGGAGTTCATCACTATGAAACTAAAGAAGTTAAAGACTTAAAGGGAGCAGTAGTTCTAAAAAAAGGATTGAAAGTACCTAGTAGTTGGAGAAGCAATGGAAACTTTACTCAAACAGTAACATCAAACATAAATCAAATCTTTGCAGATAGAAATTCCACTACAGTAACAGTAGTAGTTAAGATAGGTATAGATGATTTGAAAGTAGGGGATCAAGTTTTAATTGAAAATGTAGCAGAAACTAGTTACAATGGTAGATTTACAATTAAAAGTGTTACAAGTCCTGATGGTACTTCAGCTATTAGATTTAAATATGATCTACCTTCAATACCTTCAGTGATAAATCCTACTCTTTCAGGAACAGAACAAGTTTTATTTACTATATCAGGTAAAGTTTCTGCAGGAAATGCATCTAACTATGAGTACTTTGATGGATCTAATTACAATACTATTGCTGCAGCAAATGTAATAACTCCAATCACAAATTATAACTATGAAATAACAAAAGAAAATAAGAAAAGAAATATCTACTGTCTAAAGCCACAGTATTTAAATATAGTATTCAATGATATGGATGACATCATGCCATATAAAAAAGGTGCAGATCAGTTTGTGACCCGCACCCTTAAGAAAGCAGAAAATATTAAATTGTATCAATAACTATTTAAATAGATTGATGTAAGCTGCTATGACTAAAAGAGTCAAGCAAAGTTGATTATACCTCAAGAGTCAGCTAACTTCTGAAAGTAACTGAGTGCCTCATCTTCTTCATTAGAAGATGCTACAGGAGCAGCTGCTACTGGAATAGGATTTTCCTCAGCTACAACTTCCTCATCTAATCTAGGTGCTTTAACTTTAACTTGTCCCAAGACAGTCTTCAATCGTCTCTCCAAATCTTCATAAGATTTGAATTGATCTGGAGCAGTAATTGCAGATAAAGAATATTGCTTCTTGTACAATGCTTCCAATGCATCATCATCAGATAGTAAAGGTGCTACCTTATCAAACTCTGACTTATCATAGTTCCAGAACCCATCCTTCTTCACAATCTTCAACTTGAAGTTTGCACCTTGCCAGAAGCAAAAAGGATTGATAGGTGTTTCGTCATCAAACTCTGGTTGCATTGCTTCCAGAATCTTATCAAATATTTTCTTACCATACTTAAATAAGAATACTCTACCCTCATTCTCTGGATGAAGAGGATCTTTTACAACATAAACGTTGGAGTAATAAGATAGCTTGCGCTTCTGCTTACGTACTGTATCCTTATCAGCATCACTACCAC
>Ga0115012_10000732_pt1 | contig 18742 bp, 16 predicted proteins | sample TroAtlMetagenome_FD_88706 | JGI IMG/M metagenome (GOLD analysis project Ga0115012, IMG submission 88706) | Marine eukaryotic phytoplankton communities from Atlantic Ocean - Tropical Atlantic ANT10 Metagenome | ecosystem: Environmental > Aquatic > Marine > Oceanic | place: Tropical Atlantic...
CAACCTTCGCTTCAGCAGACTTCTCAGCCGCATCATGGTCTTTCAGTGCTGACTCGACGCTTGAGTACGCAGTCTCCAGTCGTTGCATTGCTGAAGCAGCAGAAGAACCGCTGTTTATTTTTTTCATTGCATCAAGCAAAGCTGCCATGTACTCTCGACCAACTTCATTATTTATATCAACGAGATTTACAGGATTGCCAACTTTTTCATTGACCAAAGATTTGATTTCCTTGATTCGCTGGAGGCTTTCTGCCTGAGTACTTGTGTTTGTATTTTCAGGCTGTGGAGCTGCTGGAGCTGGAGATTCTACCGGAGTCGGTACAGAAACTGGCTCAGGTACAGGTGCTTTGGTTTCTGGAGCAGGCGCCTCTTGAGGAAGATTTTCAGGCGCAGCATCAGCAACAGCTTTTGCCATTTCTGCAAATGCATTTTCGGCTGACACTTCAGTTTGAGACTGTGGAGCTGCTGGTGTATTTTCTGGTTCTGGAGTGACAGGAGTTGGTGGTGGTGTAGGCGTAGGAGTTGGCGCTGGTGTAGGTGTAGGCGCAGCTTTTTTAACTGGACTCGCTTTGAAAGCGGGTGACGGTCGAGACGCACCAAACTCGTGTACTTTTGGCGGAGTGAACGTGGACGGTTTTGCAACTGGTGCAATATTATACTGAGTTAGTTTTTGCTCAAGATTGTGTCGGACAGACTGGTCGTGTCCACCATTTGAATACAAAAAAACCAGATCTCTGAGTTCGTTTTTCTCAGCTGTTGAAAGACTACTCGCTCGCACAGAAGCAAGTAAATGCATCACCCCACTTTGTGTATCAAAATCAAAAAAATCTGAAGCTGAACCTAAAGAACTATCGTTCGCCATATGATGCAATCATACCATTCTTTTTTTTAAAGTTTATGAACAAGTGTTTCTAAAGTGTGAATTGTGAAGCATTGGTTTCCCCAGCGTAGTAGGTCATTTCGGTCTCCATCATCCAACGGGCAAATAAGTCTCCAAACTGCATATCAGGCTGTACTGGGAGAGCCTCGGTCATTGGGTCAAGGATATCCATCCAGGCTAAATATGCCTCGTACTTTACATTCTCTTGCGTTAAGACTCTGCGACGTTCTTGTGGTGCAAGTTTATTTATCTCTTGAACCTCAGCTAGTGACATGTCTTGTAGGTAGGAAAACGCACTGGTGTACGGTGAATCAAATTTTGCTTCCCAGAAATCAATTTCTTTGGTGTCGATACTTTTGATAGTAGCTTGAAGCTGGCGCTCAAAGTCTTCTGGGGTCAGTGTATGTTCTGAGAAAAAATTTGCATACTGAACCTCATTAAGAAGATACTTACTTACCAAAGCATTTGCTTTTAGTGATTCTTTTTTAACCAAATCCCGATCGGCTTTTGAAGGAACGGAATTGTTGATGATATCGCGTCGCTCCATGTGGGCCACGACTTCTGATCCAGCAGTCGTTTCGGTTAATTCTTCAATGGCCTCAACTACAGACACATCCTGTTCTGCCAGTTCTTCTTCGACTTTTTCAGCTACTGTAATTTTGATATCTCCATCATCTTTGGTGTCCACCTCAACTTTCATGGCTCCGTTTTTCTTTTTCTGACCAGGAGCAAACGACTCTATGGAAGATTTGGCGCCTGCAAACGCTGCCTTTGTTTTTGAGCGAAGCAAATCACCTCTTTGTTCTTTGGCAAAATTTTCTGCAGTAGCATCCTCCATCCGGTTTTGAGCAGGTAGAGTTGTTGTATTTTCTGGGTCATGATTACTGGCCGCAGAAGATTCAGCTGGTGTAGCACTCACCTCCTTTTGTGAGGAATCTGCAGTATTCTTGAGACTCAGTCGAGCAGCCACAGTCGAGTCAAAGATAGCCAGCTCTTTAGCCAACTCAGTCACCTTACTTACCTGCTCCTGAGTCAACCCAGCGTCAGGCACGACAAATATTAGCTGTATGATTTTATCAGCTATTGCTGCTTTTTCAGGGGACGCTTTGATGTCTGGATGATTTCGCTTCGCAAGCTCTAATCCGTCGCGAAAACTTCTTGCTGCAAAAGCTCCGTCAGGACCAGCTTGCGGCACATTCATACCGCACACCTTGAGCCACAACGCTTCGTTGTCGATCATAAAGTTTTCTAAGTTCGCATACGCCTGCTGCACCTTTTCTACTACACTGTCTTCCCCGGTCTCATACGCCTGAGTTAGCCTTTCAAGATTTGTCACCATTGCCTGAACGGTTTCTTTTTCTTCTAGCTGCGTACTCGTCATATGTCGCGCTTTTTCAATCAAGAGCTGTGCTTTCTCTTTTAGCGCATCAAATCCTGGTTCTTGAACCTCACTGACTGTTAGTGAATCAGCTATTTCTATCGCTTGCGTGACTGCAGACTCAGCAGCCTGCGACTTCACTTTTTCATTTAAATTATCAATACTCCACTGGATAGTCTGATGTTCTTGTGGAGTGAGGGCTGGATGGTTTTTTAATACTGACTCAAGCTCAGCTACCTTCGCCTGAGCAGCACTATAATCAACTGCCATCTCTGGTTCGCTGTTTTTTTCAACCACCGTCTGTTCTTTTACATCAGCTACAGGGGTCTCGGGAGACACGTGCATCTGGGGAACCTTTTCTTCTGACACAGCCTCTTCTTGCACGTGCACATTCTTTTCTTCGTGTAGCTGTGACTGAGCTTCAACAAACGAAACGGCTTGCTCCTTAATTTTATTCACTGCGCTCTGATAGCGTTGCAGGTCGGCTTCTGGGTTGGTCGAATACACCTCATCCACTTCAAAGGCTTTTTGACGAAGATTCCCTGCTTGCTGGAAATAGTCTGCCAGCTGGCTGAGTACCGCCTCTTCTGCTTGGCCGCGCTTTTCTTTTGGAAAGCTGCCATGAAGTGAGTCATGCAGGTGACGAACAGCAGTCCACTCTTTTTCAATCTCAGTGCGTAGTTTTTGAATATTTTCAGAAGACTCACTGGACTCAACTGACTCAATCTTTGTTTCCGACACTGACTGAGGTTGGGTTTCTTTGGTTTGTTCGGGGTCAGCCTCTGCTTCGGAGGTCTCCTTTGCCTCTGCAGGCGCTGTCTCGCTGTTTAGGTACGCACTATATAACTCAGCTAACGTATCCTGCGCCTCAATGTACGAAGTGTACTGTTCATGAACCTTGAACACCGCCTCTTCTGACACCTCTTCGTCTGCTGTGTCTAATACTTCGGTCACCAGTCGAATCAAATCTGCGTACTCTATTCTGACCTGTCGCAAACTGGTCTCTACGCCCTTGGGTAAATCAAGCGCAGCAATATCCAAATCTGCATCAAGCGAATCTTTTGCCTCTTGTTCTGACTTGAGAAAAGTAAAAAAAGTGGACAGACCTGTCTTGGTGTAAATTTCAAAATCTTCTGAATCAGATTCATTCTCAATCTCACTTTCAGGAGTGACTGAGTCCTCTGGAGACACAATTTGATCAAGCTGTGAAAAGCGCTTCAGCGATGATTCCTCAGTGGCTGGAATTTTCTCAGACGGCAAAATTGGGTGACCTTCAAATGACATAATTATATATATTCTACAGCATGCTCGGTGCTGGAGGAACCGGTGGAGCTGGCTTTTGATATCGCTGGGCAATCTCCGCTTCTATTTCCGCGCGCGGACGACCATGTCTTTGGAAACTCTGCTCAATAAGATACTGCACGCGTGCTAAATCTACCTCTGCTGGGGCCAGTGTTCCGATACTAAATGGCGGCGTTGGAGTACCGTCAGCCAATACTCGCAAAAAGGCGTTTCTGTTTGGTACATTCATCAGATCGCTGGCAGTGAACGTTGGAGCAAACTGTTGCTCCAAGAACTGACTATCTTCTGGACCTACTCGAAACGCTGCCATTGAACCAACGTTTCCAAACACGGCATCTTTAATGTCTGGCTGCAGCTGAGCAATAAACTGGTGCGCCATAGTAAGTCCTAACTTATACTTTCGGGCTTCTGACAAAATAGCCGAAATTGAGTTGGTGGAAATATTCTGAAACTCATCCATATGCAAATAAAATGGCGCAAAGCTTTTGGTCGGGTCGTCTACACGAGACAAAGCAGCCATCAGTATCTTCCCAACAAAAATCATCCCGATGAGATTTGAGTTTATTTCTCCCAATCGACCCTTGGCTAGGTTTACCAGCAGAATCTTTTTCTCGTCCATAACCTGACGAAAATCAAATGCTGAGTGCTGCTGACCAATAATTGGCCGCATATAGTCATTGGCAGTAAACACGTCAAACTTGGACACAATATACGGCACAATGTTTTCCAAAGACGCTTCTCCTCCAGCTTTGGAAGCAATCTCACGCCAAAATTGTACGACCACTGGGTTTTTCGCTTTCTCAAGTTTCATGCGTCGGTATCGAGCATCTGACATCACTCGACCAATATCCATAAGAGTGTTTCCGCTCTCCGGATCTTCCATTACCAGCATGGTGGCATTTCGGAAATACTGTTCAAACATTGGCCCCATTGACTCGGGGTTTGCGCCGTACAATTTCTGAAAGATAGAAAACAGTTCATTTACCACAAAGGTCTTCTGTTCGGGCTTTGAGTAGTCGTACTCGAGCATATTGAGTCCAACCACTGAGTCCATTTTAGACGGGTCAAAATAAATCACATCCTGCTCTCGCTCTGGCGGAATAGCTCCGAGCACGTCTTCAATATCCGTACCGTGCGGATCAATCATACAGACACCGTCACCGCGCTGGATATCTTGCACAATCATGTTCTTCATCAGGGTGGTTTTACCAGTACCGGTTTGTCCGATGATATAAAAATGGCGCAGTCTATCCTCATCGGTGATGAAGATATCTTTTTCGACGTTCCGATGCTTATTTACCCCGAGCAGTGTTCCCTGAGTCGGAATCTCAGTCGGAGCTGGTGCGGTGTGTGAATGTGATTGCTTGAACTGAGGTGCAGCACTGACTCCTTCAGCTGGGAAATGAATCAGTGTAGACAGTTCGTTTAGCGACAAGGGGAGTAGATTTTTCTTTGCAAGCTGCCGAAACGAGAAGGCTTTTTCCGCCAGCTTCAAAGCTCCGCCAGTCTGGTTTTTGAAAACAATCTGATTTCCCTCGGTAGTATCGAACTGATTGAAGGTTGATTGAAGCTCAGAAAGCATCTGCTGACAACGGGTTTTTTCTGCAGCGGACACAACCAGTCTGATGTTTACTTCGATAATATCTGTACTCAGTTTTTTATCGAACTGCTCAATAGCTTGAGTATCAATCTCAGCCACCTTACTTGGATCTTGAGCGGTCTTTTTTCCGGCAAACAAGTCTCCTACTGCAGAAAAGACCGCTCCACTGACAGTACTTCTCGCTATCGCTTCAGATGGTTTTACGCCTTTTTCCACTTCTTTTTTAAGATGTGAAAAGGCTTTTCTGTAGTGTGTTTGTGGGTGACGAATGACAAACTGAATAGCGGCTCCCCCGCCATCACGCTCTATTTTAGAAAAGGCATTCAAGAGAACTGACAGCGGATCAGCCGAGAACTCTTCATGGGTTTTGATGGGATAGACTGGATGCTTTTTGAGCGTCACATCAGCCACCATTGTATGCCCCTTATCGACATAGATATTGTAATCATGCATTTGTTCTGTCAGCACAGCATTGGGAAACAGCGATAAAGTCTGCTTTTCAAACAGGCTTTTGAATTCGTTTGGTATAGCTACATAAAAAATGATGTCGTCACTCTTGTCTGCTACTGCAACCTCAATCACAAAGTGATTTCCCTCTTTGGCAGAACCAATAGTCCGCAACCCAGCAAACAACTGTTGCATCATCCCTACCAGTTCACTCAGTGAACGCACACTTCCGTCCGACGCTTTTACGGCTGGAAGCGTTACTTCATAGAGTGACATATGAAGTACATGCCACGGTGGCACTCCTTCTTTTAAATCGGCAATTGAAGCACCTGATTTAATCTGTTCCACCAAACGCCGATGTACTTCGTCTACGATGTAAGCGTTGTCAGTCTTATCCAGCACTGTCAGAGCATTTTTAATACCCTTATCTAGCGCCAACTGCAAAATTTCCTCAATCGGGTCGCCAGCTGTCTCCACTAGCTTAATAGACTCATGGAGCGATTGTTCTTCGAGCTCGTACTCAGGATGCAGAATACGCTGCGGTGTAAAGCCGTGATATTCTTTCATCTGCATTTTTCCAGCAGTTTCGATGTCAGCTGTATCTGCTTCAGGACTTCTATCCAGAAGTTCCCGCTCTTTATTGGCGATTTGTTGCCGCAAGAACTCAATTTCTTCTTGGGGATTTAAAAATTGTTTTGGACCACCTTCCATTGTCTTAAGTGTACCGCGAATCAATACGAACCTTGGTCACGTATCCCCTATAAAAAACGCTGCTGGATAGTATTCCAGCAGCGTGGGGGCGCTCACTTTTTTCCATTCTGGAGTGTCATAGACATTCCAGTGAAAAAGGAGCCGCACAAAATGATACACAGATATATCTCGTACGGATGCACTGTCTTCTCGGCCACCAGTGTTTCCGGTGTGCCAGATGCTTTCTTGTCGGCTTCGTTCTGCTTGCGCTGGGCAAAATAGAAACCAAAGTTTTTCAAAACTTCGTTCAACCAGATGGCCAAAAAGCAGGCGAGAAAAATCATCAGAAAAGAAGTAACATTGATAGACATTGTATTTCCTCCAAAGAACTGTTGTGATTGGATAAAACTTAACAATAAAAAATTCATTTGTAAAGCCTCTTGTGGTGAGAAACTTTTTTGTGTGGATTGGTCTATTTTTTGGCCAGTACTGCTCGCTTATATACGTCTAGGTGCTCAAGGGCGGTCCCAGTCCCCTTTGCTACACAAAACAGTGCCTGATCGGCTACCACTGCCTTAACTCCGGTGCGTCGACGAATGAGTTCTGGAAAATTACGCAACTGTGAAGTACCTCCAGTCATAATGATTCCTCCATCAATAATATCTGAAGCCAGCTCGGGTGGAGTGTTTTGAAATACGTCTTTAATCGCCTTAATCATTTCTCGCAACTCCTTCCCAAGAGCTTTTACGACCTCATTACTCTTTATTTCTGTGGTACGCGGTAAACCAGTCAACATGTCACGACCATTAATATCCATTGTCAGCTCTTCCTCTAACGGCAATGCTGACCCGATAGTAATCTTGATTTCCTCAGCTGTTTTTTCTCCGATTGATAGATTGCGGGTCTTTTTCACATAATCAATAATCGCTGCATCAATTCGGTTTCCGCCGCACTTTACTGAGTTGGCCGCCACAATTCCGCCGAGAGAAATAACCGCCACGTCGATGGTTCCACCACCAATATCAACAATCATGTGTCCCTGCGGTTCATAGATAGGCACTCCGGCTCCAATCGCAGCCAGGATAGGCTCTTTCACCACAAAAGCATTGCGAGCACCTGCTTTCATAGCTGCTTCTACCACTGCACGACGCTCAGTTGAAGTTACTCCAGCTGGTACTGAAATCATCACATCTGGTCGAAACAGATGGTACTTGTTCATTGATTTGCGCAAAAAGTACCGCAACATGGCTTCGGTGACCCGGTAGTCAGCAATCACCCCATCCTTCATTGGACGATAGGCTCGAATATTTTCTGGTGTTCTTCCGATCATAAGCTTTGCCTCAGCCCCGACGGCGAGTACTTTATTGTCGTCAGAAACAGCCACTACTGATGGCTCATTGAGCACAATTCCTTGCCCAGGCACAAATACCAGAATATTGGTTGTGCCCAAATCGATACCTACTTTAGGAGAAAAGTTGCCAAACATAATAATGTGCCAAGTGTACCAGACAACTAGAAAAGGAAAAGTCGATAAAATCAACCCGACCAGCACCACATCATGACGCGTCTCATACTATGGTGTTTGTAAACTGACACGCTATATAGCGTATCTGCTATACTACTAACATATGCAACACATTGGAATGAGAATCGCTGATATTCGCGAGACTGCTGGTTTGACCCAGACTGACTTAGCTAAAAAATTGAACACGACCCAGAGCGCCATTGCTCGACTCGAGTCAGGACGACAAAATGTCAGCGCGGATATGCTGAAGAAAATCAGTCGTGCCCTTGGGAAAAATCTCATCACTCTTTCTCCTGGAACGGTAAACGTATCTATAACTGGCGGAAAAAAACTCTCGGGCAGTATTCAGACCAACACTTCTAAAAACGGTGCAGTTGCGCTTTTGTGCGCATCACTCATGAACAAAGGCACAACCACTTTACACAACGTTCCTCGTATTGAGGAGGTGCACAGAATTATTGAAGTACTCGAGAGTATTGGCGTAAAAGTAGACTGGAAAGACACCACCATGGTGATCACTCCTCCGAAAAAATTTGACCTCAAAAACATTGACGCCACTGCTGCGAGACGAACGCGCAGTATAGTGATGTTTATTGGCTCACTCATGCACTCGCTTGATTCTTTTGCTCTTCCCCAGTCTGGAGGCTGCAAGCTCGGCAGTCGAACGGTAAAACCTCATTTCTATACTCTGCAGCATTTTGGTGTAGATATTGAGACTACTGAAGATGCTTTTGTAGTATCGCAGAAACCACAGGTACCGAAAGAAATTATCCTCTATGAGTCTGGAGACACTGTGACAGAAAATGCTCTTTTTGCAGCCGCCGGGCGCACCGATACGACGGTGATTAAGTACGCTTCAGCAAACTACATGGTGCAAGAAGTATGTGCCTTCTTGCAGCTATTTGGTGTACAGATAGAAGGTGTTGGGACCACCACCATGACTGTCACTGGTGTCGCAAATATCGACCAGGATGTCGAATACACTCTGGCAGAAGACCCGACAGACAGTATGTTTTTCCTTGCTGCTGCCATCGTCACCAAATCCAGCATCACTATCACTCGGTGTCCGATTGAGTTCCTGGAACTTGAGCTCCTAAAGCTTGAAAAGATGGGCTTCAAGTGCAAACAATCAAAACCCTACCTCAGCCACAATGGAGTAACCAAACTGGTAGACATCACCACCAAACCTTCAAAACTTATCTCGCTACACGAGAAAATCTATGCCCGCCCATACCCTGGACTCAATATCGACAATCTCCCGTTTTTTGCGGTGATTGCAACTCAGGCAGATGGTCAAACTCTGATTCATGACTGGGTGTACGAAAAGCGAGCCATCTACTTTACTGAACTAGACAAACTAGGAGCCGAAACTGTTTTGGCTGACCCGCACCGCATCTACATCAACGGACCAACCCCGCTGAAAGCCAACGAGCTTATTTGCCCTCCTGCCCTTCGCCCAGCTACTATTTTGTTGATTGGGATGCTGGGAGCATCTGGAGAGTCGGTCTTACGCAATATCTACAGCATCAACCGCGGCTACGAAAAACTCGTTGAAAGACTTGCCTCTTTAGGGGCTCATATTGAATATCTTGATGAGTTTTAGACCTGTGCTATATTCTACCCAGACTGAATTCAAGGAGATATTGTAGTGCCGTTTGATATCGAACATCGTCAGAAAATATCCCAACAAGCCACAAACCTTATTGAGACTGACTTGGACACGTTTCGTGCCGTACTGCTTTCCCCCAAAGAACCACTTTCTGTGAAGGACAGAGAGCTCATCGAAACACGGCTAAAAGGTCTGCAGGAGCGTCTACTTTTGAGCTTTGAAACCGTTCTGCAGCCACTATTGGATACCCCGCCCAAACAGTAATGTTTGGGCGGTTTCTTTGCCATAGGTCTTTGATTTCCACAATATTTTCACTCTGCAATATTTGATATACTACCTCTCATGTACGTCATTCAGGTCACTCCGCTCATAAAAGGCACTCGACTTGAATCCCTCTCTTATTTCTCTAGTTTAGAATATACCGTAGGTAGTTTTTTGCAGGTACCTATTCGAGGTAAAAACCAATCAGCGATTGTTACCGAAACTAAACCAGTCAGCAGCACCAAAACAGCTCTCAAAGCGGCTACTTTTTCACTGCGGAAACTTCCAGAACAAAAAGATCCTCCCCTGCTCCCCAGAGCTATTCAAGACACCGCCGAAGCCCTGACTCGTGTATACCCGAGTTCAGCCGGGTCACTTTTGTACACGCTACTACCACCAGACATTCGCAACGGGAGTCGACACTTTCCACAACATGAACCAATTGACCACACCGAAGAATCCACCCCGCAGGTATTGACCACCAAACTTGAGGACCGGTTTGTGCAATACCAGAGCCATATCAGAGGTGAATTTGCCAAGAAAGGCTCGGTGCTTTTTGTGGTACCCAGCGCTGCTGAGGTACCCTTTGCCCAACTCCACCTCAGTCAAGGAATCAAGGAACGAGTGGTCGCACTCTCGCCAAGCCAGACCAAAAAACAGCGTGATGCGGCGTACGAAAAACTTGAAAATGAGACCCAGTCGATACTGATTATCTGTACCCCGTCTTTTGCATATCTAGACAGAGCTGACATTACATCTATCGTCGTAGAGCAGTCGGCCAGCGGGCATTATGTTGGACGTCAACGTCCGTACCTGGACCATCGTACTGCACTGACCACTTATGCCAAGGTATCTAAACGCTCAATCATCCTTGGGGACACCATTCCTCGAACTGAAGACGAAGTGGCTCGGAGAGACGAAACGTATTTTACGTATGGAGAAGAAGCGAAACGAATTGCCTTCACCGCCCCCCTTTCTATCATTACGCAAAAAGACAAACCACGTCCAGAAGCCCCCTTCCAACTATTCTCACAAGAACTCAAAGTGAGTGTAGAACGTGCACTCGAATCACGTGGTCACGTCTTTTTCTACTCCGCCAGACGAGGCCTCGCACCAGTGATTGCATGTATCGACTGCGGATACATTTTCCGTTGCCCTGACTCAAATACCCCCTACTCGTTAGTACGCACCATGAAAAATGGCGAAGAAGAGCGCTGGTTTGTTTCAAGCACCTCAGGCCGCAGAGAAAAAGCCGCTGATGTGTGCCTCCAGTGTGGATCCTGGCGCCTTCGTGAACGCGGTATTGGTATCCAGCAAGTCGCTGACGAGTGGCAGCAGATTATGCCTGAGTGTGACATCACTGTCTTGGACAATCTCACTGCTACCACCCAAAAGCAGGCCCAAAAAATCGCTAAGGATTTTTTCGCGAAACGCAGCGGCGTCATGATTGGTACGCAAATTGCTCTTCCTTATCTGAGCCACGGTGTCGACGTGAGTGCAGTCATTTCGCTCGATGCGACACGGGCCATTCCTACGTGGCGCGCAGACGAGTATCTGTTTCGACTGCTGATGCGCCTGCGCGAATGCACCGCGAAAGAAGTCATTGTCCAGACTCGCACAGAGTCTGACAATCTCCTAATACATGCCACCCGAGGAGCGGTCGAACGTTTTTATGACGACGAAATAGCCCTGCGTTCGATGATGCAGTATCCCCCATACAGCACCTTCATTCTTTTGAGTTGGGTGGGAAGCATCACGAGTGTAGGCGAGCTGGGTAAGCCGGTAGAAAATCTACTACAAGACTATGAAGTGCAGTACTACAACAACCCGAACTCTTCCAAAGAAAAAACCTTGCGTCATGGCTTGATTCGCGTTTCTCACACCAAACCAGAATCATTGGCAAACATCATTGCCCTCCTGCGCCGAGTCCCGCCGTATGTAAAGGTAGAAATGAACCCGGAACGCATCGTGTAAAAAGGTAAAATCTTGACGAGAGCCACTACAGAAACTGGACTGACATGGGTATTTACCGTATATTTTACTCATCTATGGCAAAACTCGTACCAGAAAATCATCCAGCACTACACACCATCGCAGAGGAGCTCACTCCTGAGGATTTTGATAGTGGTGTGGTCGCAAAAATAATCAAAGACTTGCGAAAAGCTATCAAGACATATGATGTGGACGGCTATGCTGCTGTTGCTATCGCTGCGCCACAAATCGGAGTCACCAAACGACTCTTCTTAATTGAGGATCAAAGCGACCGAGACGACGCGCTGCCGACCATCATTGCCATCAATCCTCGGATTGTGAAGGTTTCCAAAAAAACGCACGAGGTTGGTGAAGGCTGCCTTTCCCTTCCTGATACATATGGGCTGGTGACGCGACATAAAAACGTCACTATCGAGGCTCTGGATGAAAACGGCACCCCATTTACTCGCGGAGCTGGCGGCCTGCTGGCTCAGATTATCCAGCACGAGAATGATCACTTGGACGGCATCTTGTTTACTGACCGCTCTGAAAAAATCTGGCACAAAGGCGAAAAACCACTAGACGGCTCTGATGAGTACGAAGATTAATTATATGAATACTGATATCACATTTGCGTACTTTGGCGGCGAACCACTCGGCACACCAGTGCTCGAAGAATTAAAAAAAGCCGGTCTGCTCCCGAGCCTGATTGTCTGCAATCCAGATCGACCAGTCGGTCGCACACAAGAACTCACAGCTCCTCCACTAAAAGTCTGGGCAGAAAAGGAAGGGATTGAAGTTTTCCAGCCAACTTCCTACAAAAACCAAGCTGAACTGCACAGACTAACTGAGCAAGACTGGGATGTGTTTGTCGTAGTTGCATACAACTTTATATTACCTAAATGGTTTCTTGAACTACCAAAAAAAGGTGTGCTCAATGTCCACCCGTCACTACTCCCGTCACTACGCGGTGCTAGTCCGATTCGCACTGCCATTAAAGATAATCTCGTACACGACATTGGCGTGACAGTAATGCTGCTCGATGAAGAAATGGACCATGGACCTATTCTTGAGCAAGAGCATTTTGCACCAAACGCAAACAAATGGCCTCTGCCTGGACCGCTCTTAGACGAATTTTTGGCGAAGATGGGCGGACGTCTACTCGCTGATGTGTTGCCAGCGTGGGTAAATGATGAGCTCCTGCCTCAAGAACAAGATCACGAAATGGCCACCTACTGCGGCAAATTAACCAAACAAGACAGTGAACTGAATATAAATCCACTTAAGTTGCCAGTCGGAAAATACGCGACTATTTGTTGGCATACGATTCAAGCCTTTGAAGGAATCGGCCAGACCTTTTTTATTCATAACGAAAAACGAGTAAAAATAACAAAAGCGGAGCTAACCAATGGTGGCTCGCTCCGCTTATTGCGTGTCGTACCCGAAGGTAAGGCAGAAATGGATTTTAGTCAGTACTTACAGTCTATAGAACTGCGTTAAGCATCTGCTCTTTCGCTGCACGACCAGCATCTTTATCAAGAGTTACCTGCTTGTCTTTTGCTCGACGCAATTCTTTATCTAACTCATTGCGCACTTCATCAATCGCCATTTCAAAGTTGTTTTCCGTGGCGTCTGCTCGATACAACGTTCCGTCCACCATCAGATTGACTTCCACTCGGTGGACCTGTCCGGCCTGTTGCGGAGCTACTTTTTCAAACTCTACGTCACATGTAATAGACTGCTCTTCATTGAGGAACTTGGTCAGAGACTGCATCTTTTGTTCCATCAAGTCAGACAAGGCCATCGCTTCTTTTAAATCGTTGTACTTGTAGTTTATGATTGGAAATTGCATTTCACTAATTTGGTTAGTTCTTTTGATAAATCACTACCCTTCGCAAGACTCACACACTGCATTACTCACATGTACCCGCGGCTTTGCCGCTGCGGCTTCGGTGCTCACTTTTGGCTTGTTTTCTCTCATGTAATCAATGATGTCACTTGATTCGTACATAGACTCTCCAGTCTGTGAATCAACCAAAAATGGCACTTGTCGTTTTCCGCCTTTCTCTACGAGTTCATCTGCGGCTGACTCATCTTCAGAAATATCTTTCAGCTCAAGTTCAACGCCGAGATTTTCACTCATTTGCAGAACACGTTGGCAAAAAGGACAAGTTGGTTTGTAATACAAGGTAAACATAATTCAAAACGTAATCGTATAAGTCTCATTAGTATACTACGGATTGCATTTCTGTTTGAGCCAAAAGCGATGAGTCAAAAATACATTCTCGAGAGTGTCAATGTCCTGTCACTCACGCACCCAATAAAAAACCACCTCACGAGTGAGGTGGTTTTTTAAATCCGGAGTGGATTACGCAGCTTCTTCTACGAGGCTAACGTTTACAGCATTTGGTCCTTTTGGACCTTCTCCTACTTCGAAAGAAAGCTTGTCTCCTTCTCGTAGATCGTCAAATGCTACTCCGTTTAGTTCATTCACGTGGAAGAAAAGATCTTTGTCTTCTCCTTCTCGAGTGATGAATCCGTACCCGTTGTTTAGTCGAGCGATAGTTCCTGTTTGCATAGTATGTATGTTAAACAATTTGAATAAATCTCAAACCTTCCTGAGAATGTAACAAAACTTGTTCAATACACTTTCGATTTGAACCACTACGTTACCACACTTAGAGAAAAATAGATACCATTGCTACTTTGGAACCTAACAACTCTGTTACATTCGATGACGAACATACTGACCCGTAACGATACCTGCGTACACCGCAGCCAACGCCACAAACAACCAGCTTTCTCTTTGGTAATTTACAATTGCCACAGCAACACTAGCCCACACCAGTACACCACCGTACCAGATATTGTATTGAGATTTTTTGAAATACAACCAGGTAAAACCGACAATACCAGCAAAGAGCAAGAGATTTGTTGCTGTGTTTACCCCTGAGGTTGTTACAATCGATTCTTCGATGAGGAGTGCTTGAATATTTATCCAACTCGCAACCCCAGCCCACGCAGCATATGGAAGTAGCGTGTACTTGGAAAAGAAATTCTGCTTTACATCCTCAGATTCTGGAATAGTCACCACATTCTTTAGTACAAATGCCATAGCAAACAAGATAGGAATTGTAAGCCACACCATCGGCGCCTCCATCCCTGCAAAATACAACCACGCAATAGAGCCTGTAAATGCCAACAAAGCAGGAATACGTGACTTTTGAACCATAGAATTATCAAATCTTGGAATGACTTGATACACAGCGTAGAGGAATGCCAGCACATAAATCAGACCCCAAATACTAAATGCCCAAGATGCAGGCTGAATTAATACCGGAAGTATTCTTTCACTATTCTCAAACGTGCCGATACTTAAGTATCCGGCTGCCACCACCTGAGCAATCGCTGCTACCACCACTGCAATTTTTAGAACCATAGAGTATTTATTTAAAAAGTAATATATTCATTATATCAATCATACAGAGTCTATCTGTATTCTGGATTTTCAGACTGTGCGTTTACTACCTGCTTCCAGCCGTCCTTGGTATTTCCCAGAGCAGGAATCCCACCTTGTACTTTCAAGAGAGCTGCCATATGCATCAGATTCCACGCCGCAAAAGTAGTATTTTTATCAGTAAATTCATTATCGTATCCGGCTGGTGTACCGTCAGGACTCACCCTTTCTCCATTAAATTCAATATCGCCATAACTTGGCCCTGGACCCGCCTCACCTATCCACCCACAGTCAGCCTGCGGAGGAATCGTAAAGCCAATGTGTTGCAAGGCATACAACAAATCCATCGCACAGTGCTTGATACCATCCTCGTTACCTGTGATTACACAACCTCCCACCTTCCCATAATACGCATACTGCCCAGCGTCGTTATACTCTCCACTAAAGGCATATAGACGTTCAATCACCTGCGTAGCTACACTCGACTTCACTCCTAGCCAAATTGGTGTACCAATGACCAAAATATCGGCTTGCATGATTTGCTTTTGGATATCAGGCCAATCATCTTTTTGACCTTCAGTATTTCCATCCTGCATCATCCCAAATGCAATTGCATAATCTAAGGCGTAAATATGCTGTACCTCCACCCCTTGGGACTGCATTATTTTTGCCGACTTATTGAGTAAGTTTTGTGTATGTGAGCCAGTTTTATCTTTCTTGATAGAACAGTTTATATACACCGCTTTCAAATCAGAAAAATCATCTTTTGTATTCATTATTGTATGATAACAAATTTTACTAGTATTACAAAGTGTACAAATTTTAAACACTGACCTTCATTCATGATAAAACACCTGGACCAGCAGTCAGGTGTGTTTCTTGTATTTAGGTTTCAGCAACCTCGGTTGCGATGCTCTGCCCCACAAAGGTACAGTGTTCTCAGACATGACCATTGAACTCGCAAATGATTTTGCGCGTACAAACCCTTTTGGATTCTCAGAAGAACCGCCTTAAAGCCTAGTATCAAAATGTGCATTGAGATCTTCAGTATTGAGCTTCTCTTCTTTGTAAACTGAATCTTTGCACTTCTGTATTAAAATATTCTCTTTTAGTAATGTGCACAGCTCTAACGCCTTCGTAGTATCATGTCCGGAAACCACCATTGCCCCATATCCAACAGTTCCAGCACATGACAAACGTGAACTCATATCTTTTCCTTCACAAAGTGTTGGAAGATACGTTCTAAAAACCTCAATGCCATCGGCTATATAGGGATCCATGAATTCCATCAATGCTCCACTGACACATGTATCAGTTTTAAATTGATCATCCATAGAGCGACACATTGATTTCGCCTCATCAACAGACCGAGCCTCAAAACGCATTAAACCGTGTCCCAGACCATGGAGACATTGTCTATACAGAAGCGAATCCTGTGATTGAAACGAATTACACATCTCAATGATTTGATCAGCCCCAACATACTCAGCGTAGGCTTCGATAACACCATGGTAACAACCTTCGATACAACCTTGGGCGCAATTCATAAATGCTTGTCCCCCGTCACCTTGGTATTTCTCTAAGTTTTTCGCACCGATCCAATGAGCTGGCACGTGACAGTCTGAAATAACTCCCTCGTTTTGTAGGATGTACACGTAATCAAGCGAGGCTTGGGCAGAATCTTGCAATACAAGCGCTTCAATTTCTGGCCTCATGCATTGCATGCGCTTGTATTTATCCGTCAGTACTGAACAGTCAGTTGAGGTAAAGAATTGCTTTGCCGACTCGTTCACTGCCTGAAAGTGATTACTGGCCAGTAATACCCAAAGAGTTAAAACTACACAGATGAGTCCAGCGACGCATACGAGCACCTTTGTTATCCGCCGTGTCATATATACAGTGTACAGTGGCAGGAATGTTTCATATAGAGGATTAGTCCCCTTCTCTACACTATCTTGGCTGAAGTAGCCTTCATCACGTCACCAGTGATTTCATTTTCATAAAAGGCGCCTGATATAACATCTAGCGCTTCTGTCAGCTGAGCATTCGAGGTAATCTTTATTCTATCGTCAGTAAAGACATCTACCCGTTCGTACTTATCAGCGTAGCGCTGAATGCGAGAGACAATACTCGCGTCAGCCAGATCGATGTTTAAGTCCCCTTTTATCCGAGCCAGTCTTTTTAGGTTTTTGGCCCCCACCTCAGCTACATCAAATTCGGCTATGTTGAATATATCTAAAGAAAGCGCTTCTTCTGCATGCTGCTGAGCTGTTTCTTCAAAAAATTCGTTCAAGACGCGGACTATCCGAGAGGCGGTTTGAAAACTTTTAAAGTACACCCGTCGTGATGATTTGTTCACATACACGTCTACTGAAGGATCGATCAGCACCTTCTCGGTTGGCGCCTCAAACACTGGCCGATCACCCCACTGCACTATTCCTTGCTGGGCGGTAAATTTGCTGGGACGGATTTTTTTAAAAGAAATAGAGCTGCCGGTCACCCGATAGACCACATCGATGTTTACATATTGGTCAGCATAGCCTGAGCTTGGCAAGTCTGCTGCTTTGGCATTGTCGGTTTCGTACACATCCTGAACCTTTAGCCACTGCTCGTGAGAGAGATCCACGTGAAAAATCTCATTATCAAGTGATTGCGGGCCGAAGCAGTCGTATTCAATAGAATTACTTAGCCCTGGAGGATTGAACAGTTTATTTAGAGCATCTTCGACTTGGTCTTCATTATATAAAATTACTGTGGGAGCCTTATCACTTTTGAGTTTTGCATAAATTACTGACATACCTACTTTTCCATACACCTAAATTACTAATACGCTTGAACGAACATGCATCATACTATATCAAACAGACCAGCTGCTCTGATTATCACAGGATACTGGGATAATGAGCACTGAGTGAACATAAATGAAAGTACCAAGACTAGTCTTGGTACTTATTTCGCTGGCTCTACCTGCGGGATGATGTTCGAACTTTTATCCATCAAGGAGTTTAGATTCTTTAATTTCTCGGACATCATCTAACCATTTATCCCGCACTGTACCTGTGGTGGAGTTATAAGCTCCTCGTTCTGAATCAGTGATATCAAAATCACTATCAGTTTTAGCAATAATGCTTTGCACCAGTTCAAAATCTTCTGGAGAATCTTTGTGTAAAGAGTGCGGCTTAGTAAAAAATTCTGCGCTGATTACTGCCCAGTATTCTTTAGCCATCTTACGAAGACCTTCCTGACTACCATCGTCGTAACTCCTCCAATAATCACTTCCATCGGCCAACGCTTTATCACTATACGCAGTATCGCTAAAGATCCTGTCTGTAACACTTTGTAAAAATTCAGCTCTTTCTAAGATGTTTAGACCACTTTTAGTCTCCCAATCATTTGCGTGGGCAGTTTCATGTGCAAATGTTTGCTGCATGTATTCATCAAACTGAGCAGGAGAAAAATCAGCTACTGCAATTGTGTCACTCACGTTATATACGACAATCAAGCTATTGAGTGCATCATGGTGTCCAGCGTGTACATTATCACCTTCTGTCGGCGCCTCGTTACCGTTTTTAATTTCAACTTTTGCAACCTCTCCATTGATCCAGCCCTCTGGATATACATC